>Ga0214921_10005415_pt1 | contig 18051 bp, 15 predicted proteins | sample LL1505_MetaG_FD_177992 | JGI IMG/M metagenome (GOLD analysis project Ga0214921, IMG submission 177992) | Freshwater microbial communities from Lake Lanier, Atlanta, Georgia, United States - LL-1505 | ecosystem: Environmental > Aquatic > Freshwater > Lake | place: USA: Georgia | collected... | reverse complement strand
CGTAGGCCAAAAAGGCACCGTTACCGCTATCGATCTCGTCCCGATTGAGTCGATCGGCGATCCTCGATGCAGGTGCATCACCGGCGATGCCCGAGACTTAGAGGAGATTCTGGGACATCCCGGCCCCTGCTTCGATGCTGTAATCTCAGACATGTCCCCCAAACTTACCGGCATTAAAGAGGCCGACCAGGCAGGAACGGTGGCATGCGCCGAGCTGGCCCTCTACGTAGCGCAACAACTTTTGAAGAAAGGCGGTAGCTTTGTCGTCAAGGTATTCAAAGGTGGACAGGTAGAGGGGTTTGTCAAATCCGCTAGGCCCATGTTTAATAAGTTGATCCGGTCGGAGCTAAAGTCGACCCGAGCAACCTCGAACGAGTTCTATGTGATAGGCCTCGGATTTAAAGGCACCAAGTAACAATTGAAGGACACATGAACCTCGTCTCAACCACCGAGCGCTTTGGTAACTTCATCATCACAACAACCGAACGCTGGGGGCACTCGTGGATCTTCCTCTATCGAACTCTCGTCGCCCTGATTAGGCCTCCGTATCGTCCCTTCCTCTATCTCCAGCAACTCATGATGATCGGCGTGAACTCCACGCTCGTCATCGCGCTTATCGGTCTCTTCACCGGCGCGGTGTTGGCAGTTCAAGGTGAGTACACCCTCGCGAAGTTCGGAGCGACCGCGTACACGGGCCCCGCCGTCGCATTGAGCTTGATTCGAGAGCTTGGTCCCGTGCTCACCGCGTTGATGTTAATAGGCCGAGCTGGTTCCGCCGTAACCGCGGAGCTCGGAATCATGCGCATCACCGAGCAGGTCGACGCGCTTCGTTCGATGGCCGTTGATCCTATCAAGTACCTTATGGCACCTCGACTCGCCGCTGGTCTCATCGCCATGCCACTCCTCTGCGCAATCTTTAACGTGGTGGGGATCTTCGGTGGCTACTGCGTTGCTGTTGGACTCCTCGGCCTCAGCTCCGGAACCTTTATGAGTGAGATGACCTCAGCGGTTGGTCTCGTCGATGTGAAATCTGGTTTCATTAAATCAGCGGTATTCGGTCTTATCTTCGGATGGGTGAGCTGCTACAAGGGATACACCTGCGGATTCGGCGCACAGGGTGTTAACAAAGCAACAACGCAATCGGTCGTAACAGCGTCGGTCGCTGTTCTTATCGTCGACTATTTCCTTACAAGCGTTCTCACGCGCGTATTCATGGACTAATCGATGATATCGGTTCGCAACGTTCATAAACGGTTTGGTTCTCAGGTGGTTCTCGATGGCGTGAGCATCGAAATTGAGCCTGGAAAGACCACGACCGTTGTGGGGCCGAGCGGCGTAGGAAAGTCAGTTCTTTTGAAACTCATCATGGGGATCATGTCCCCGGACGCCGGGGAGATATTCATCGGTGGTGACAACATCACCAAGGCGAAGTCCGAGGCAGCCAAGAACGAGGTTCGAAAACAACTCGGCGTACTCTTCCAGTCCGCGGCCCTCTTCGACTCCCTCACCATTTACGACAACATCGCCTTCCCGCTCCTTGAGCGATCCCGTCTCGGCTCATCCAAGGCGCACACCAAGGTGCTTGAGATCGCGGAGTCGTTGAGCCTTGGGCCCTATCTGGCGAACTATCCCGAACAGGTATCCATCGGCATACGAAAGCGGGTCGGCATGGCCCGAGCCCTTATCACCGAACCGAAGATACTTCTGGTTGACGAGCCGAACACGGGACTTGACCCTCTTGATGGTCAAGAGGTGTATGATTTGATAAATGCATGTAAGAATCAGTGGGGATTCACTGGCTTAGTAATAAGCCACGAGCTCCCAGAGGTGTTTCAGGTATCAGAGCGAGTTGCCATGATACTCGGCGGTAAAATTATCGCCGAGGGCACTCCCGCTGAGATGATAGCTTCCTCTGATCCTGCGGTGCAGCAATTCCTGAATGGGAGAACGGATGGACCAATCAAAATTCAATAACCCTCAAGGCGCAGCACAGCTCGTCGCGCCCAAACGGAGCTTCTCTTTGGAGTTCTTTGTGGGGCTCTTCACCGCCGCGGGCGTTGCCGCCGCTGCCTACCTCGCGGTTGGTCTTGCTGGCTTAGAGCTCAGCTCAAAGGACACCTACCTGATCTACGCCGAGTTCGATAATATTTCAGGTTTAAAGTACGGCGCGTCGGTTGAGATTGCGGGCGTACCAATAGGCCTAGTTTCGGATATCTCCCTCAAGGATCCGGTAGCAAAGGTAACCCTGAAACTCAATCGCTCCATCAAGTTGAAGGATGACGACATCGCGTCAATTCGAACTAAGGGAATTATCGGCGATCGTTACGTAAAGATCTCACGCGGCGCTTCAACCAACTACATCCCCGAGGGGGGCACCATGACCGAGACCGAGTCAGTGATCGATATCGAGGATGTTATCGGCAAAGTCGTCCACAGCCTCGGCGGTGATAAGGACGAAGAATCGAAAACAGACGAAGCTAAAAAGTAAGTAGAAGACATTCGCTAAACAATCAGCACACGGGGTAAGAACTAGTATGGCAATCAGAATCTTTACAGCGCTCGTAGCCCTCACGCTCTCAGTCAGCTCTCTCTGCTTCGCTGAGACAGCCTCGCCCAAGGCGGAGATACAGACCACTATCGACCAGATCATCGCTACAGTTCAAGCGAACCCTGGAGACACGGGGAAAGGCGCTCGACGTGATAAGCTTCGCGAGATAATCAACCCAAAATTTGACTTCGATGAGATGTCCCGCCGCTCTCTCGGCGCCAACTGGACCGAGATAACACCAGCGGAGCAAAAAGATTTCACAACCGTCTTCTCAGAGCTCCTCGCTCGTACCTACCTCTCAAAGATTGAGACCGTAAAACCAGGGATGGTGAAAGTTGAAAGCGAGCAGGTTGAAGGAAACAAAGCGGTTGTAAAGACCGTGGTTCTCAGCCAAGGGGATACATTTCCTATCGACTACAAGATGATGTACCGAGACAACGGATGGCGCGTGTACGATGTTGTGATTGAGAACATCGGTCTTGTGGCCAACTACCGTAACGAGTTCTCGGGAATTATCCGTAAGGACAAGTTCTCTGGGCTCATGGAGAAGCTAAGAGCTAAAGTTAAGTAACCGACATGTTGAGAGCGTTAGAGAGAGTACGTAGATACACCTTCGTATCGCTCCTGACGCTCTTTTCATACGGATGCGCTCCGACCCTTGAAATTCACGATTTCGAATCGGTTCCCCTTCAAAAACCCCTTCACCGATCAGCTATCGCTCATCGGGGCTCGCTCCACGAAGGACTCCCTGACAATTCCATCCCAGCAATCAAGGACTCAATCGCAAAGGGAGTGCAATTTCTTGAAGTAGATGTGCGACGAAGCACAGACGGTGAGCTCTTCCTCTTTCATGATGGCTCTCTTCAAGGATCAAACTTCTCATTCCCACAGGATCTCCTAGGGAAACCAGTTCAAGAGTTATCCACAGGTGAGCGTGGGAAAGTCAGGCTCGATGCAGCGGGGCTCGTAGGAATACCGACCCTGAAAGAAGCGCTCGCGACGCTCGACGCGAGTAAGACAGCCGCGCTCCAACTCGACCTCAAAGGGGAATCGGACCAACTTCTCAACGCGGTGGTCAAGGTTCTTAAAGAGCAGAACAAACTCTCGCGCGCCGTTATTCAGCTTAAGAACCCAGAGCGCATCCTAAGAATTCGCTCTCAGGAGCCTCGGGTACGAGTTCTCGCTCGGGTCCGCAACATGAAGCAACTGGACCAAGCCATCGCCGCAAAGGTTGAGTTCGTTGAACTTGAGCGATGGATTACGGGAGAAGCTGTGAATAAGTGTCACACCGCGAAGATCGTCGTTGTTCTTAACGTCGCCGCTCCCAAGTACGATACCAAAGAAACCTGGGAGTTCTTTCGAGCGCGGGGAGTTGATTCGGTGATGACTAACCATGCGGTGATGGCGAGGTAGGGAAGACTGGAACTCGCACATCGGGAGGGCGACCATTCCTGGTCGCCAAGAATATCTCGCATCGCGAATGATCATCGACGTACGTAACCACGTGGCGCGCAGGAATGCGCGCCCTCCCTGATCACGAGTCGCATAGACAATAAAAAACGGAGCCTCAAGGACTCCGTTCTATCAAGACATCGTGTGTCTTGTTGTAACCTTACTTAGCAGCGGCCTTAGCCTTCGCAGCCTTTAGGTTGTTTTTCTTGTTACGCTTCATAACACGCTTAGCGCTACGAGCTGCTCGACGGTTCTCTGTTATCTTAGTTGGCGATGCCATAACACGACTCCTTTACAAATCTGGAGCAGGAAAGGTACCGGGAAAGCGACACATGGTCAACTCCACCCCGGAACCCCTCTACATAACTAGATATCCAGGTTTCGAATCTTCAGTGCGTTATCCTCGATGAACTTCCTTCGAGGCTCCACTTCGTCACCCATAAGCACCGTGAAGATCTGATCCGCATCGATAGCATCATCTACCGTCACCTGAAGAAGTCGCCGATTCGTAGGGTCCATGGTGGTCTCCCACAACTGTTCGGGGTTCATCTCACCAAGTCCCTTGTATCGGGTAATCGCGAGTCCCTTACGTCCACGAGCGTCAACCCAATCGGAAACGTCCTCAATCGACTCTGCGGAGGCGCGCTCCTTCGACTCGCCCGTTGCGGTAATCGTGTACGGGCCCTCTCCAAGTTGCGCGCGGGCATCGGTGTAGACCGCTCGAATCGTCGCGATCTTGTCCGATATCCAGAGACGACGTGTAACGGTCGTGGTGTACTGAACTCCTCGAAGGCGCGTCTTCACATGGATAGCTACCTCACCATCGTGGTCATCAACGATATCAACCACTGGCTCCTGAACGGTACGAGCCTTAATAGCGGTGAAGATGTTCGTCAGAAGGGACGCAATATGGTCTCGCTTCCACGATGTCTCGTTGAAAGCGATACCGGACTCTGAGAGACCAACGATAACTCGCTGATCGAGACGCTCCATCTGAATCTCAATGAGAGCTCGCTTCACATCCTGAACTCGAACAAGGAGTGGGGTGATAGACTCACCCGTCACAACCTTGCCATCCTTTCCTTGAATCGAAACGCCTTCAGCTCCGCCCCCGATAATAATCTCGGTGAACTCCTTCTCGTTCTTGAGGTATCGCTCAGTCTTGCCCTTCTTAATCTTGTAGAGGGGTGGTTGCGCGATATAGAGGTGCCCCTTCGAGATAACCTCATTCATCTGTCGATAGAAGAAGGTGAGGAGAAGGGTACGAATGTGGCTTCCGTCAACGTCGGCATCGGTCATGATGACGACCTTGTGGTATCGGAGCTTATTCACATCAAAGTCACCTGAACCGATACCCGTACCAAGCGCGGTAATCAGAACTCTAATCTCTTCGAACGAAAGCATCTTATCAAAGCGAGCCTTCTCCACGTTAAGGATCTTACCCTTCAAGGGAAGGATGGCTTGATTCTTCTTGTCACGACCCTGCTTAGCGGAACCACCCGCGGACTCTCCCTCCACCAGGAAGAGTTCAGCTTCTTCGGGACTCTCGTTTTGGCAGTCGGCCAGCTTTCCTGGGAGCGCCGCGCTATCAAGCGCGCCTTTTCGGCGAACGAGCTCTCGAGCCTTACGAGCAGCTTCGCGCGCTCGCGCAGCCTCAAGGGACTTATTCACAATCGTCTTCGCTATCTGTGGATTCTCCTCGAAGAACTTTGCGAGCTGCTCACCAGCTATCTGCTCAACAAATCCCTTAACCTCTGAGTTTCCAAGCTTTGACTTTGTTTGTCCCTCAAACTGAGGCTCCGGAATTTTGACGCTCACTACACCAACGAGACCTTCTCGGGTGTCATCACCCTGAATGCCTTCTCCGAAACCTTTCAGCAGGTTGTTCTTATCTGCATAGTTGTTAAGGGTTCGAGTCAGAGCGGCCTTAAATCCGATAAGATGCGTTCCGCCCTCAGGGGTATTGATATTGTTGGCGTACGTGTAAATGCTCTCTGTGTATTCTGTGTTGTACTGCAGAGCTATCTCAACACCGATACCATCACGCTCGCCGGTTATGAAAATCGGCTCTGGAAATATCGGCTGCTTTGCCTTGTTGATGTGAGAAACGAAGCTACGAATTCCACCCTCAAAGTAGAACTCCTGTTCCTTATCAATACGCTCATCGATCAAAGTGATGCGAAGGCCCGCATTCAAGAAAGCGAGCTCACGAATACGATGCGACACGGTGTCGTAGTTGAAGGTCTTTGTCTCTTGGAAGATGGTGTGGTCAGGATAGAAAGTAACCTTTGTTCCCGTACCTTCAGCGTCTCCAATAACTTTGAGCGGAGCAACAGGGTCACCACGACGGAACTCCATCGCGTGAAGCTTTCCACCTTGCTTGATCTCCGCCTTGAGCCACTCAGAGAGCGCGTTCACAACGGAAACACCCACGCCGTGAAGTCCACCGGAAACTTTATACGCTTCCTTCTCGAACTTTCCTCCGGCGTGAAGCTTGGTCATAACGACCTCAACACCGCTCACTCCCTCAGTTGGGTGAATGCTCGTTGGAATTCCTCGACCGTTGTCTTCAACGGATACAGAACCATTTGTGTGGAGCGTAACTCTGATAGTATTGCAGTATCCAGCTAGCGCCTCATCAACTGCGTTATCGATAACTTCCCACACGAGGTGATGGTATCCTCGGTAGAACGTGTCACCGATGTACATCGCTGGTCTCTTTCGAACTGCCTCAAGACCCTCAAGAACCTTAATCTGACCGGCATCGTAAACAAGTCCGGTTGCTGGTTGCGTATTATCGGCGGTGGTCATTAACTCCTCCAAAACTCCGTTGGAAGCTCCGTTCACAGTTTTGAGACGGCAGCAGCTCCATAACCTTAGTAGTCTAGGATAGTTAGATGCAGTTGGTAAATAGGAAACCTGCACCGCTCGATAGAGCTAACGACCTATAAACACTATGTATTTTAAATAGTTTTTGCGTACCTCCCTGAGGCGAGTGTTGGGGTGTCGTAAATACTCAATTTTTCGAGATTTCCGGAGAGGTTTGTACCTTCGAGAGGTCGTGAAATTACCGAGCCGTCACCACCCCCTGCGCCACGGTCAAGGTGCGCAGGTTAGGGCTGTGGATAAGTTGTGGAGAAGGCCCCTCAGTACCTGTAACGATTATCTGTCTCTGCTTATTGAGAAGCGCTGTAAAAAGCCTGTCAGACCGCGCTTTATCGAGCTCTGAGTCTACATCATCGAGAATAACAACAGGAGACTCTCCTGTGGCGGACTCAATCATCTCGATGACGCCAAGCTTCATAGAGAGCACCACACTTCGTGTCTGTCCCTGCGAGGCGTACGCCCGGGCATCAACCCCACCTAAAGTAATGCTCATATCATCTCGTTGTGCACCGAGGGTGGCGCTCCTCATCGCCATCTCCCGAGCAGCCGCATTCTCAAAGCGGGCGAGTATCTCCTCTTCTGAGAGTACCATTCCATCCTGGAAGAAATCAGATTCGAGCGTCAGTTTGAGGTCCCCATCGCTTGGTGCGTAGAGCGTGTGAAAAGCACTCGACTTATCAGAAAGAGATTCCAAAAACTTAGCCCTGTTATCAACAATTTTTCCACAAGCTTGGGCGAGTAGTTCGTTCCACGGCTTAAGGTGCGCGTACGTACATCCGGGTTGCTTCAGCACCGCGCTCTTGCTCGCTAGAGCCCTCTGGTAGCCCATCAAGACCCTAATGAAAGGTGGGTTAAGGTCTACCATGTGTCGATCAAGAAACCTCCTCCTGCCCGCCGGAGAGCCTTTTACGAGGGAGAGATCCGCTGGGGAGAAGGCGATCACCCGAAGACGACCTATCAGGTCCGTCATCGACTCAAGGTCCTTGCCGTTGCTGATCGCTTTTCGCTCACCGGGGGTAAACACTAAACCGAGCTCTTCGGTTCCATGCGATGTCGTCACCGTTCCAAAAATAGAACACTCCTTCTCACCCCACTTTAAAAGTTCGCCCGAGGAGTTTGTTCGAAAAGATCGAGATCCCGAGAGTAGGTAGATCGCCTCTACGACATTCGTCTTACCGTTTCCGTTCAGGCCTGAGATGTATACAGGCCCCGATCCAAGGTCGATCGTTTGATCAGCGAGGTTTCGGAAGTTGTAAATTTTCAAACGTGAGACGTGCAAGGGGGGAGGCTTTTGAGGGGAGTAAAAATAAACATCCCCCTCCGCCTCAGGCTTCGGGGGATAAGAGTTCCTGTTCTTAATTTTCGAAAATTTTATTTATCCAATCGTAACGGCATCACGATACCGAAACACGACTCATCCGACTCAGCATAAAATTTCCCAGGACCGGTCTCTCCACTCAGTTCGAGAACAAACGGCTGGTTCTCACCGATAGTTCCAAGCACATCGATAATATATCGAGCATTAAAACCAACCGAAAAATCTTTTCCTGTGTACTGAATCTCAAGCTCCTCTTGAGCCTCACCAAGTTCAGGTGACGAACTGGAGATGCGAACTAAATTCGTAAAGAAATCAAAACGAACTCCCTTGTTCTTATCACTCACAACGAGGGACACCCGCTTGAGCGCGTGCGCAAGTTGTGAACTCAACACGGTGATCTTCTGCCCCTCTTGCTTTGGGAGTACCTGCTCATAGTTCGGGAACTCACTATCGAGAAGTCGAACAACGAGTTTCCACGCTGGCCCCTCTACAACGAGGAATCCCTCGCTCACATCGACACCAACTGGCACATCACCAACGGTCTCAAGAGCCTTGCGAACCTCAGAGATTCCTTTGCGAGGAACGATCACATGATCAACTGAAGCGTTCGTTTTGCCGGTTCCCTTGTGGGAAAGTCCGGTAAAAGCGACACCCTCAAGGGGACGAGTGATTAACGCAAGTCGGTGCCCATCTGTCGCGACCATTCCAATCCCGGACGCCTTCCCATCCTTGGTGATCTCAAGACACACACCGTTCATGTTGTAACGGCCCTCATCAAGCGAAACCGCATAGAGGGTTTTGTTGATCATCTCGGTTAGGGTAGGAGCAGGCAACTTGCACTTGGTCTTTAACGCGAGGCCTGGCGGAACGGGATACTCCTCGGCACCAACACCAACGATCTTCATCTTTGAACTACCAGCAACGACCTCGATACGATCACGATCCACCGATCGGATCGTGATCTCTCCATCGGGAAGTTCTCGAACGAGATCTCCAAACACCTTTGCGCTAACGGTGATTGATCCTTGCTTCTTGACGGAAGCGGTCGATGAAGCGATCGCGGTTATCTCTAGATCGCTCGCTGTTACCTTGAAGCTCTTATCCTCTGCCGCTAACAAGATGTTTCCAAGAATGGGCATCGTTGATTTCTTCTCTGCGATCGCGAGCGTTACATGAAGAAGCTTCGAAAGCTCTGTTTTTGAAATTGTAATCTCCATGAGTCTCCCTATTGTTTCTTTATTTAATATAAATCTAGTGAATAATAGTAAGTCAGGCCCATTTCCGGGGATAAGGTTCCTAACTATAAGTTTTTAAACTTTAAATTCCACTTAAAACGTGTTGGTAAGCTCTGCAAAATTTTTGAACTTACCAACAGCCTAATTTTGTCTCCACAGGGATCCCGATCTTCCCACCCCTATCCACCAAGTTATCCACAGGTTTCTACCGGGTGGATGTGCTCGTCTCCTCTTTACCTATGCGCCCGACCTCTAGGGGCACGGGTCCGCATATATTCGTGGGAGGAGGAGGTGGTGAGATTACTGCAGAAACCTGTTGATAACCCGGTTGAAAACCTCTGAATTATCCACTTAGTCACATGGCGGTGAAAGTTGTTGGTAATTTATTTAAATATTTGATTTTAATGGTTTTATCCGAAGAGTCTCTTCTCGATTTCCTCGACCAAAACCTTAACTTGGGCATCTGTGGATAACTTACTCGATACAACCGTCGCAGCGTGGATAACGCTTGAGTGGTCTCGACCACCAAAGTGTTCACCTATCTCAGGGTAGGAGGCGGTGGTGTGTTTTCTGCAGAGATACATCGCGATGTGGCGTGGGAACGAGAGGTTCTTCGTTCGTCGCTTCGAAATTATATCAGCAACCTTAAGGTTGAAGTGCGTAGCAACAGCTTTCTTAATGTCATCAACCGAAACGTTCACAACCTTTGGTTGCAGGAGAGGCTTTAACGCCATTCGTGCCATGTCCATCGAGATTGAAACGTTTTGAATGGAGCTTACCGCATGAAGTCGAGTGAGAGCGCCCTCAAGTTCACGAACGTTTGAGGATATCTTTTCAGCGATAAGATGACCGACCTCTTCAGGAAGTTGAAAGTTCTCAAGAAGGGCCTTCTGTTTAAGGATCGCTACACGGGTCTCAAAGTCAGGAGCTTGGAGATCCGCGGTTAATCCCCACGAGAAACGGGTTTGTAGTCGCTCTTCGATACCGGGGATGTCGGTTGGAATCTTATCAGAGGTAATGACGATCTGACGCTTCGCGCTATAGAGCGCGTTGAAGGTGTGGAAGAACTCCTCTTGAGTTCGCTCCTTGCCGACGATGAACTGGATGTCGTCGATAAGCAGAACATCCATCGTGCGAAGTCGGCGCTTAAACTCCTCCATCTTTGCGTGTCGAAGCGCCAGAATGAGCTCGTTGGTGAACGTCTCAGATGACATGTAAAGAACCCGTGCGAGAGGGTTTCTTTGAAGAACTGCGTTTCCGATAGCGTGGAGAAGGTGCGTTTTTCCAAGTCCTACACCACCGTAGATGAAGAGTGGGTTGTAACTCTGACCTGGCTTTTCAGCGACACGCATAGCAGCGGCGTGACAGAACTGATTACTGTTGCCAACCACGAAATCTTGGAAGGTGTAGCGAGGGTTTATGTTGTTAAAAACCTCACCCTCCACAGGGGCTTGAACCGGAATCCCAGCCGGTTGAGCTAACTGTTGCTCCTGACGGCGAGGCTCCTCTACGGGAGTAGGGCGAACTCGCTTTACGATGAACGGTGTTGCCGGCCGACGAAGGCTTGATGTTCCGTCGGTGTTACTTGAGATAGGGGCCTCTCGTGGAATGATGGAGAGAATGATGTCGGGAGCATCGAGGAAATGCGCTAAGCGCTCTCGTAAGGGTTCTGAGTAATGCGCGATAACGTAGTTGCAGATAAGTCGCGATGGTCCCCGGACGGTGAATTTCTCTGGACTGGACTGCTCAACGTCAACGGAGAGCGGCTCGATGTAGGCAGCAACGATATGCGGATTCACCTCAGAGCACACATCAGCTACCGCTAACGCCCAACTTTGCTCAAGCGACGCTTGTCCGTTTGAAGAATGACCGTCTGATTTAAGTGAGCTGGAGGAATGGGAACTAGGTAGTGTCTCCTCGTGAGAGGAGAGGGTTTCAGCGATAACGTCGCTCTGGCCAAATTTCTCAGGCGCCAGATTGTCTACCATGCCCCTCACTCGTTACTACGTCGCCCTTGGAGCGAACTGTATACTGTTATCGGTGTGAATCGAATTTTTCGACTCGTGATGCGCTAACACAACACGCACTTTGCCCGAGCGACAAAGCGTTATAGTACGAGGGAAAAAAATTACAAGAATTTTAGTGACGAAATTTTAACACCGAGGGAACGGACGAGCGAATCATACCAAAGTGGATTTTTATTTCAAGTGATTTAAACAAAGCTGAGCAACTTCTGGCGTAGGAAACAATTTCAACGGTTGTTGGGAAGGCGCTGTTCAGCGAGTGCCTGTATTGAGGCGATATCGAACCGGGAATTACACGGCGGCTCACCCACCGGGGCGTCTCGACCAAAGGTTTGCCTTAATCGTCTAAATCTTATACAACAGGGGCGCTTAAAGGGTTGCAATGGAAGCACATTATACATACCTCAATTCACTGGGATTAACCGACCACAACACCCAGAAGTTTCTTACCGCACTAGTACTCGGATCCGCGCTTCTGTTTATCGGAGCAACGAGTGCTCGAGCTCTTACTCGTCGGCGTAAGGTTTTGGGAGTTGAGCAGGGCGTTATACCTGAAAAAAACATAACGACATCAGGTGTCTTTGATGTTTTTATCGAGGGATTCATTTCGTTTCAAGATTCGATCCTTGGAAAAGAAGGGCGGAAGTACGTGCCCCTTACCGCAACGATCTTCCTCTACACCCTCATTCTCAACATGATCGGATTGATCCCGGGAATGCCTGCCCCCACAACAACGGTGTGGGTTACGGTTCCACTCGGGATATTCATCTTTTGCGCCTTCAACTACTACGGAATTAAAGAACAGGGGCTCTGGCATTATCTTAAGCACTTCGCTGGGCCAGTGTGGTGGTTAGCGTGGTTCTTCCTGCCACTTGAGATTATTGGGGCTTTCTTAAGAATTCTCACCATTAATCTGCGACTCTATTGGAATATCTCAGCGGACCATATCGTCCTTGGACTCTTCACGGAACTCGTGCAGATCATTGTTCCCGTTGTCTTTTTGGCGCTGGGTACATTCGTATGCTTTATGCAGGCGTTTGTTCCAACAATCCTCACAATGATCTATATATTGCTCGCGACTCAGCACGAAGAGAGCGAGGGGCACCACTAAGATTTTTAGTTTAGTTTTTCACTTTGGATGAAAAAAGAAGGAGATGAGTAAAATGAAGGCAATCAACAACATCGTATCGAAGAGCTTTTACGCTTTGGCCGCTATTGTGGCAGCTCTCATGCCGGTCGTTTCAGCTGTAGCTGAGGACGCACAAGCTGGTCAAGCTTCAGCTCTCAAGCCTCTTGGTGCAGGTCTCGCAATCGGAGTAGCTGTTTTGGGCGGTGCTATCGGACAGGGGCGTGTTGTAGGCTCAATGCTTGAGTCGTTCGGACGTAACCCATCTGTTGGTGGCAAGCTTCTCACCCCGATGATGATCGGAATGGTTCTTATCGAGTCACTCGTCATTCTTGCGTTCGTAATTGCATTTACGATGTAGTGAGCGACGCTTCTCTACGAGATGAGCTAGAAGGCTCCACCGGAAGGTGGGGCCTTTTTTATTGCCTGGCGCTGGCTTTGACTAGTTGCAAGGTGACACCTGTCGGAAGAAGAGTTTTCACAAAGAGAACGGAGAGCTCGGTGAGGGGGGGGAGATAGACGCAACTCACACCCTGTTGATAACTCTGTGGAAAACTCTGTGGATATCCACAGGATAACTTGGGGATACTATAGCGAGAGCGGCTTTCTATTTACTGCTAGGGGTTTAACTAAGCGAGCGTCGCGCTCGTTTCTCAACAGACTTTGCACAGGTGATAACAAGTTTTCCACAGAAACGCGGAAGATCTGTGGATAAGTAGGTTATATATATTGATTTGAATGACTTTGTCCCGGTAGAGAGTTATCCACAGGTGGTGTGGATAAGTACAGTGCTCCGCGGGAGAGAGATGATGCCAAATAATTGAAATAGTTTTACTTTAAGACAATAAAAAAGGGATGGGCCAGAGTGGCGCCATCCCTTTATCTCGGAGTCGCTTTTTCGCAATGCGAGAGCTACTCGTGGAGGCTTTCGAGGTATCGCTCGGCGCCTATTGCGGCCTGACACCCTGAGCCCGCAGCGGTGATAGCTTGCCTAAAGACGTGGTCCTGCACGTCACCGCTGACAAATACGCCTGGTACGTTGGTCTCAGGAGAATCCGATTTGTGGAGCAGGTAGCCGTTCTCGTCCATCTCAAGCTGCCCAGCAAAGAGCTGTGAGTTCGGAGTGTGTCCGATAGCAACGAAGAGGGCGTCAGCTGAGAGGGTCGAGCGGACCTTGGTCTGCGTGTCCTCCAGAACGAGAGCGGTCACTCCATCCTTCTTTGTTCCCTCTACCGCAACGACCCCCTTGTTCCACAAAACCTCAATCTTGGGGTTTTGGAATACACGGTCCTGCATAATCTTAGAAGCTCGAAGTGAGTCGCGTCTGTGAATGAGGTAGAGCTTGCTCGCGAATCGGGTAAGGAACGAGGCCTCCTCACATGCGGAGTCTCCGCCGCCCACCACGGCGATAATCTTATTTCGGAAGAAAGCGCCATCGCAGGTAGCACATGTTGAAACGCCGTATCCAAGGAGCTCTCGCTCGTTCTGGGCACCGATATACTTCGGGGCAGCTCCTGTTGAGATGATAAGAGAGTCGCAGGTGTAGGTACCCGAATGTCCCTCAAGTTTGATCGGACGCTCGGTAACATTTGCTTTTACTATGGTATCCACTGCAATCTTGGTTCCGAAACGCACAGCCTGCTTCTCCATGAGCTGCATGAGCTCAGGGCCCATAATTCCCTCGGGGAATCCCGGGAAGTTCTCTACATCAGTGGTGGTCGTAAGCTGCCCGCCGGCAAGGGGGCCGTGGATGAGAAGGGGGTTAAGGTTGGCACGGCCGCTATAGATAGCCGCTGTAAGACCAGCAGGGCCAGAACCAAGAATGATTACCTTGTGGTGATTAGGGTTGTTTGTAGAATCGCTCATAGAGAATTAGCCTCAAAAACTACGGTCAACATGCAGAACCATACTAAAATCACTAAACTTCTCATAGCAAATAGGGGCGAAATAGCGCGACGAGTCATAAAAGCGTGTTCGCACATGGGGCTACAGTCGGTCCTTGTGGCGTCCGATGTCGACACGGAATCCCTCGCCGCCGAGGAGGCCTCCGAGGTGGTTCGCATCGGCGGTCAAACGGCGGCCGAGTCCTACCTCAATCAAACTAAGATCATTGAAGCAGCACGGTCGACTGGGTGTCAGGCAATTCATCCGGGATATGGGTTTCTCTCTGAAAACGCCGACTTTGCTCAGGCGGTCAGAGATGCAGGGCTAATCTTTGTCGGGCCATCACCAGACAGCATCAGAGCTCTTGGCGTAAAGACTACGGCACGGCGAACGGTTTCAGCCGCTGGCGTGCCAATCACCCCTGGCAGTGATGGTGCGGAAACGGATGAGGATCTGATCGCTGCCGCGACTCGGATCGGATTCCCGGTCATTATCAAAGCGGCTGCAGGCGGAGGTGGACGGGGCATGCGTATCGTTCGAGCAGCGGAGGAGATGCGGGAGGCGATCGAACGGGCGCGAGCAGAAGCCCAGAAGAACTTTGGAAGTCCCGAGGTCTACTGCGAAAAATTCATCGAGGGTCCTAGGCACGTCGAAGTTCAGCTGTTCGGAGATCAGCACGGTAACGTCGTGCACTTTGGAACTCGCGATTGCTCGGCGCAGCGTCGGCATCAAAAACTTGTTGAAGAGGCGCCCGCACCGTTCCTTGATGATGATGTGCGCGAGCGTATTCATCAGGCGGCGGTTACCGCGGCTAAGATAGTCGGATACTACAACGCGGGTACTGCGGAGTTCCTGGTGTCGGGCCGTGAGTTCTATTTTCTTGAGATAAATACACGCATTCAGGTCGAGCATCCGATTACAGAGATAGTGACGGGTGTAGATCTCGTTCAGCTTCAGCTGCGTGTCGCGATGGGCGAGAAGCTGCCGATGCGCCAGGCCGATATCTCTTGGAATGGGCACGCAATAGAGCTCCGCATTAACGCCGAAGATGTTTTTGAGGGGTTCCGTCCAGCGATCGGTACGATTGCCGATTGGCACAGAAGGGAGTCTTCATCGGTGCGCGAGGATTGCGGCTACAGAGAGAGGGACACGATTCCACCTTTTTATGACTCGCTGATAAGTAAGGTAATTGTGAAAGGAGAGTCGCGACAGGCCGCTCTCAGTAACGCGTTTTGCTATCTGAAGAGCTATTCAATTACGGGTGTGCCTACAACGATCCCATTTCACGCGTGGATACTCGCGAATTCTGATTTTCAGACGACGGGCATCGATATCGGATATGTGGAACGAACCTTCACCGCTGATGGCGCTCGGGAGGCGTTGACCCTTCTTGAGATAGATACGGCGCATCAGGAGCCACAATCGGGCACAAGTCATATCGAGCGAGTTGAGGTTGCGGGCTTAAAGGGCGAACGCGTACAGGTTGAGCTTGTGCATGAACCGGGAAGTACCTTTTTGGCGATTCCTCTTGAAGGAGATAGTCAACGTGGCGAGCGCTCCTTATGGTGTCGCTCGAATTCGCGCGCCGCTGCGTTGGCTGGGGTTGAGAGAGCGCTGAAATCAACGAAGTGATGGGGCGAGGACAGGGTGCCTTCCTTTTTCCTCCTCCTGATCTTCATATTAATCCTACACTTGTACCGGCTTCCTAATTCTATTCATCGCCCCACTCGTTGACTACACCCTTGTCGCCTGTATGCTTGGATCGCGGGGATACCGCAAGGGGTATGATAGGTGAGCCGAACTCTCCCATTTTTAGCGATGTGCGTGACGTGTCTAATCGTTGCTCCAGCGAGCGCGGATACCTCTGTGTATCAGGATTCCGGCGAGGTCGCCGACTTTGTGAACGGGATCATCAACGAGTCGGTAAACGCAAATACCCTGTTTGCCTCTCAAGAGGCGATCGCAACGGGGCGTTTCACGCAGCGACAAAGCTCTCAACCAGATAAGGATTACACGACTATTCGGCTGCCCGGCGAGTTCGCCTTTGGCGAGATGGGAGATACGGTCCGCCCATTTGTGGAGGGGAGCGGGGCGCTCCTTCGCACGACCGCGGGATTTAATCCACCTGACGATATCGGAGAAGCGGACTTCACGGTGACATCGCTCTTTGCCCTTTCTGCTGGGGCCGGCGCGCTGATTAAGCTCAGTGACTCGTGGACCCTCGCGCCGGGGGCGTCATTTATCTACAGCCATATCAAGAACCGATATGACTTTAACAACCCGTACGGCCAGACATACTTGCAACAGTACGAGAGCGATCTCTTTAACTGGGTTATGGACGTGTTTACGTACGCGCCTTCCCTCAAGCTCTTTTACCAGAGAGATGTTGGACTTGGGGTGTTGAACTACCAGATCGCATATACTTATCTCTTTAACGATACGATCAGTGATGATAGTCCCGCGATAGATGTTAATTCGAGCACCGGGCTGTGCACCAATCGAGTGGACCTTCTCATTCCAACCGGTATCACGCTGAGTTCGTCTTCGCTCTATGTAAGGCCGATGTTTCAGTGGAATAACATCAGTGGAAACGCGGTGGGCGGACTCGGATTGCGAGACCTCTATGAGGTAGGGGGCGATATGGTTGGAAAGGTGCTAGAAGGGGATTCCTTCATCTCAACCTTTACGATCGGGGCGAGTTATGTAACCGGCGATAGCTTTGAGGGGTATCATCTCGGGGCAGGAGTGACGTTTTAACGATATGCTTAACTGTGAGGAGTTAGTTCGTGTTCCAGCTCGCTCACAATCTCAATCTTTTCGGTGGTCAACGGATGCGTAAAGCTGACCTTCATGGCGTGCAGAAAAAATTCTCGTGGCGCGCGGGTCATATCGGCAAGAGTTCTTGTTGATCCATAGAGCGTATCTCCAACAAGTGGGAATCCAAGATGAGCAGCGTGCGCGCGTACTTGGTGTCGTCGAGCGGGAGAGGCTTCCGCTTCTACTATCGTCGCGTCACGATCTGTAACATATCTGTGGGACGAGTAAGTGCTTGTTCCTTCAAGCGCGCGAGCCCAATCGGGCGGTTCTTTCTCGTAAACCTTCACCTTCTTCGCCCCTCGGTGAGGTGAGCCAACCCATGACGTGATAGTGCGAGTCCCCGTGAATTGACCCTCAACAATAAGCGCGTAGGTTTTGTGAATCGTGCCGGCAAGGAGCCCTTCAAAGAGCATATCCCATACAGGGCGTGAGGTAGCACCTAAGAGAATACCGCTTGTACTTTCATCGAGGCGATGGAGGAGTCCCGCGTCTCCCGGTTGCTTGCTTGCTTGACTGAGTGAGGGGTTGTTTTGTAGCAGCTCATCCGCTACGGAGTTCCCCCCACCTTTTGGAAGCTGAACGGAGTGGATACCAGCCGGTTTATATACCGCAAATATATTACCGTCGTTGTAGAGGTAGGTCAAAGCCATGGAGCCTATGCTATCATGATGAACGTCTAAAGGGCTAACGCTTAAGCAGGCGGCAAAAGCGTTAGATGAGCTGTCTCCCGGTATCAGATGAAAGAATCTTCCAATCTCCAA
>Ga0214921_10005414_pt1 | contig 18056 bp, 16 predicted proteins | sample LL1505_MetaG_FD_177992 | JGI IMG/M metagenome (GOLD analysis project Ga0214921, IMG submission 177992) | Freshwater microbial communities from Lake Lanier, Atlanta, Georgia, United States - LL-1505 | ecosystem: Environmental > Aquatic > Freshwater > Lake | place: USA: Georgia | collected... | reverse complement strand
CGCTTGATCGCCAAGAATCAGAAAATTTACAAAGCGTTTCCGACATTCTTGCCAACCATTTTATTACCGGCGGCATGAGTCACGGCGCTTTAACGCTTCCCGCCCATAATGACGTGGCAAAAGCAGCGCAATTAGTTGGTTCAAAATCTTGCACTGGCGAAGGTGGAAAACCTGCGGGTCAAAAAGCCAAGGTTGTGCAAGTTGCATCGGGCAGATTTGGTATTACTCCAGAATATTTTTCTGACGCTGACACGGTAGAAATAAAAATAGTACAAGGCGCCAAACCCGGCGAAGGCGGCATGTTGCCTGCTGGAAAAGTTTCGGTTGAAATTGCCGCGGTTAGAGGCGCAATACCCGCAAATGGCTTGATTAGCCCGCCGCCACATCACGACATTTATTCAATTGAAGACTTACAAGAACTTATTCACGACTTAAAAGAGTTCAAACCCGGAATTAATGTTGCGGTTAAATTATGTGCTTCCGAAGGAATTGATCAAATTGCCATTGGCGTTGCCAAATCTGGCGCTGACATTATCAACATCGCCAGCGGTTCTGGCGGAACTGGTGCGGCAGCAATTGACTCAATTAAAAGCACCGGACTTCCTTCAGAAGTTGGTTTGGTAATGGTTCATCAAGCATTGTCCAAAGCTGGCATTCGACCTTTGGTAAAATTGCAAACTAGCGGCTTTCCAAACACTCCCGAAGGTGTTGTGATTATGTCAATTTTGGGTGGCGATATTTTAGAATCAGGAACCACCGATGTAATGTTGCTTGGTTGCGATATGCACCGCAAATGCAATGTTCCGGGAGCTTGCGGGCCAGGAATTACCAATAATGCTGAAGGTTATCAAGGTCACGCTGAAGACTTGGCTCTTTACAAACTCAACATGGCGAAAACTGTACAAGAAAAACTATTAGGGTTGGGAGTTGAACATTTAAGCCAATTACATGGTCGCGTTGATTTGCTAAATGCTGAAAATTTGCGCGGCAAAGTTAGCGATCAATTTATTGCCAGCCTGCTTGCCGAATCTCGTGAATATCCGCAATTGCCTGAAGAAAAACTGCGCGAATATCGCAGCAACGCTAATGAAGGCACGAACCAAATCCAATATCAACAATTAGAAAACATCAATTTATCGCAAAAAAACTCGCTTGATGTTGGAGAAGTTGACGTGGTAAATCGAACTTTTGGCGCAACTTTTGCTTACCAAAATTATCAAGAATTATCCGATAAAGAAGAAGATCATTTAACAATCAAAACCAACGGCACCGCGGGTCAAAGCCATGGTGCATTTAACGTTCACGGTCTTTGTTTAGAACATACTGGCAGCGCGCAAGATGGTTTTGGCAAATCAATGAGTGGCGGAGTTTTGGTGGTAAAACAACCAGAATCAGAAACTCATTTAACTGAATCAATTTACGTTGGAAACGCCGCACTTTATGGCGCTAGTGCTGGAAAAGCATTTATTCCAAGCGCCGGCAGCAGATGCGGAGTTTTAATGAAAGGCGCAACTCTGGTTGTTAACGGCAATGTCGGAGATTATGGCTGCGAATATATGACTTCTGGCAGTTTTCTTGCCTTAGGAAAAGTAGGAAAACATTTCGGCGCTGGCATGAGTGGCGGAATTTCTGCGCTTTATAATCAAGAAAATTATTTAGACCAAAAAGAAATTTCTCAAGATATTCGATATGCCGACGAACAAGAATCAACGCCTTATTTGGCAGCAATAAAACAACTTTTAGAAGAAGATTTTGCTCGCACGCAAAGTTCAAAAGCGAAATTAATTTTAGAAAATTTTGAAAAAGAAAAATCAAATTTCAAAATCGTCATCCCAAAAACTTTAGATAAAATTCAAACTTTGGAAGAGTTACAAAAAGTTGAAGAATCTTTTTCTCTGCGAGCCAGCAAAAAAATTTCAACTTTTGAACAAGTTTGGTTAGAATCTAAAAAACTAGAATTATCTCAAAACAAACAAGCTTTAAAAACATCGGATTACGAATTAATCGAACTTCAATCGCAAGCCAGCGCAATTGCTTTAAAACAACAAACCAAAATGCGCCAATATGGCTCGCTTGGCGCCAGAATAGTTGGCGGACTTGGCGTTCCAGATCAGGTTTTATCTGATGATACAAACGAATTAATGAGTGAATTATTCAGTCACGGTAAAAAATGTAGTTGCGATTCTGTAACCTGCACCAGCAGCAAACAAAGAAAGGAAGAACCAGAATTAAAGCATCCGAGTTCTGGTTGTCCTTTGGCAAAAAATCCGAATCTCATCAATGGAATTTTAAATGATAAATCTTTAAGCGAAGAAATTCGCGCCAAAGAAGCTTTTAAAATGCAAATTGAGCAATCACCTTTTGCTGGCTTCACGGGAAGCGCCTGCCCCGCGCCTTGCCAAGATTCTTGCACTCATTCAGCCGATGATGAAGGCAATTCTGAAGCGGTGAAAATTAAAAGAATTGAATTATTGCTGCACAGAATTGCGGTTAAAAAAGGTTGGTATGAAGAACTTCAAGTCTTCCAACCAGAAATAGCCAACGACAATCGTAGCGAAAAAATAATGATTGTTGGTTCGGGCCCTTCAGCTTTAGAAGCGGCTTATCATCTGGCGAGAAAAGGTGTTGCGGTAGAAATTTTTGAAAAAGATGACAAAATTGGCGGGCTTTTAAGATATGGAATTCCCGATCATAAATTACAAAAAGAAACCATCGATTTTTATGGCGAAAAGTTAGAAAAAATGGGCGTGAAATTTCATCTTAATTCACCAATTGAGATGGAAAAAATAAAAGAAACTCACCCAGATTTTAATTTCTACTTAGACGCCCGAGGTGTTGTTCAAACGCCAGTTTTATTTGATCAAAATTTCGCTAAAACCAATGTTGCAGAAGGCGGAAATCACTTGCTGGCAATGGATTTTTTAACTTATTGCAACAAATTTAATGAAGCGCAAAAGCAGGAAAATTTAGCAGGAGTTTCAAATAATCTTACTCACCCTTTTGTAGAATTTAAATTGGGCGAAAAAATTGTAGTGCTTGGAAATGGCGACACTGCTGAAGATGTGAAACGCACGATTTTAAAATTGAACAGCCAGTTAAATGAAAACGAAAAAGTAGAATTAATCACGATTAACCGCCAACCTCAAGAAAGTGAACGGGCTAAATTAGGCGCTAATTATCCGCGAGGTCGCGAAAAAAAATCATCCGATTTGCATTACGAAGCCAATCACGAAGAAAATATTTCCCGAGTTAGTCACTTTGATAATACCGCGCCAAAATCTTTTGAAACTGATGAACAAGGTAAAATCAAGGGAATCAAAGTTGATTCTACTTACGTAGTTGAGTCTGATTTTAGAAGAAATAATCGTGGCAAGGCTCAAAAAATTGGCGAAGGATTTATTGAATGTAATTCAGTAATAACCGCTCTTGGATTTAGAGCACCAGAAGTGCATGAAGCTACTATTAAGAATTTTAATCAGTTAAAAAACGGATCAATAATTGCAATTGGAGATGTTGCAACTAAGTCAAAATTTATAACTAACGGTTCAGAATTGATTGTTGATTCTCTAGCTTCTGGATCGGAAGTAGCGGATAAAATTTTAAAACTAGCTCCAAATCCTTCTATAAAATTGGGGTTGGAAGGAGTTGAAAAATTGTCAAAATCTTTGTCGATAGAAAGATAATAGCCACCTAAAATCTTTCCTTTGTTACCAGACGCTTTCTGCGGAGGTAACAAAGGAGCGCGTTTATTTAAAAAAACTTTAGGGAAATTAAAAAATAAGATCAAAAATTTGATTAAAGTAACCTCTAAAAATCTACTAATTATTAAAAAATGGAAAATAACACAAATCCTAGCAATCCCTTATCTCACAAAGCTTCAAGGCAAACTCTTAAAGCCCAAGCTTTAAAACAAAAAAGGAGATAGAAAAAGGAATCAAAATTGAGTAAGCTTCTGTATTAAAGGCTGCAGAAGCTCTTTTAGCCCAAGCCACAGATATTCAAAAAAGAAAATAGAGAAGAAGGTTTTGTGTTTATTGAGAAAAAACCTGATAATTTCACATTCGTATCAAGTGCCGCAAAAATAGGGGAAAAACCGATATTAATCCATGGGGAAAATATCAAAGCTAATTGTCCAGAAACTTGGCAAGAAAAAGTAGAAAAATCCAAAGAAGAACAGAAAAAATCGGTGCGTCAGATAAGTTAAAGTAAACTCTAAAAATAACCTAAACCGCCGCCAACTTCTCAATCAATCTCGCGAACCAGCTGCTTTTGGTTTCGAAGCCATCTTTGATTTTTTCTTTCATATAAAGATTCTTTAAAAACACCAACATACCAATTGAGCAGGAATGCGTTGGGTTAAGGATTTCTGAAGGCATGGAATCAAGTTTATTGGGATAGCCAATTCTCACATTTTTAGCAAAAACTTCCGAGGCTAATTTATCGATACCAACAATTGAAGTTACGCCGCCGGTTAATACAATATTGCCGATCATATAAAGCGGCATTCCCGATTTTTCTAAAATGGTGCGCACCGATTCAAACATTTCTTCCAAACGCGATTGAATAATGTCGCGCAACTCAACTCGAGTAATGCGAATCATTTCCGAACTATCATTATCAAGGAATTTTAATTTGATCATTTCGCGCTCTTCAATCGGGCTGATTAAAAGCGAACTATTGAGATTTTTGATTTTTTCGGCGGCATCAATATTGATGTTTAAAATCGTAGAAATGTCTTTGGTAATGTGAAATCCACCGATTGGCGAATTGCCAATATGGATTAATTTTCCTTCAGTAATTATGGCAAAAGAAGTTGAACTGCCACCGATATCAATTAGCAAACTTCCTAAATTCATTTCATTATCCGAAAGGCAAGAAAGCGCCGAAGCGTGCGGTTCTACAATGTAATTATTAACCGACAATTGACATCTTCTTAAACAATTTTCGATATTTTTAATGGTAGTTTGTGAAGTTGAAACAACGTGAAATTTGGCGTAAAGTTTTTCACCAGACATATAGCGCGGATTCACAACTGGCGACGAATCATCAATGCGATATTGCAATGGAATTAAGTGAATAATTTCGCGATTATTTTTTTTGAATTCTGCGCGTACTTTGGCCGCAAGCGCTGCGATGTCGGAAGTTTTAACAATATCTGATGCAATTTTAGTGCTAACTTCTTTTTTGGTAGAAACAACTTGGCTTCCCGAAATTCCGACTAAAAGGCGATCAATATTAAAACCCGCCATTCTTTCGGCTTCTGAAACAACATTGGTGATTGATTTTTGCGCCAGCGTCATGTCCGAAATTGCGCTCGCGGCGATTCCTTTTGATTCCTTGTGTCCATAGCCTAAAATTTGCACATCATCATTGGTAATTGATGCAATTATGCATACCAATTTTGATGAGCCCATATCCAAACAAGCGGTTATTTTTCCTTTTTTTAAATTTTTCGACATTTGGAAAAATTGGAGTTTTTTAAGTTAGATTAAAAACAAGTTTGGGATTTATATTGAAGGTGCTAGAAGCTGTTAGCTAATTATTTTTATTTCAGATTTTGGCATATTTTGAGAAATTTTACCAAAAAATAAGCCGAAATAGGACGAAATATGGAATAAAAATAATTAGCTAACAGTGTCTAGGTGTTTTGCTGTGTTAAAATCTAAACCAAAACAAACTGCTTGAATTCCAACTAGCATTTCTCCACTTTCTAAAACCTTAATTCTTAATCTTAAATCTTTTATAACGACTTCAGCTCTTTAATCACCGAATCGTCATATTCTAAATAAGTTTTATCAGAAATTCGCAGATCAATATTTTTTAAACCAACAATTGATCCCGGCATATTATAAATTTTTATCAAACGCTGCCAAGCCTCGGAAATATTGCTTTCCGGCAGTTTAATTAACAAACCATTATCAAAACGAATATCCCATCTACGACTTGAGACCCAAGTTGCTGAATAGACATTTGCACTCAAATTTGGATCAGAGGCAAAAATATTAAAAAGTGATTTAGCATGATTATTAGCGCCCTTCCCCGACAAAATAACCATATGTTGAAATTCTTCCTGATCTTCATAAGGAATTAAATTTCCTTCTTTGTCGGTTAAATATTTTGCGCCCTCATTTTGCCAGATTGCGAAAGGCTCATATTCAGTAATCGAAATATTCAAAATATTGGGCATGCTGCGCGTGATCACAACCTGATTTACCCACGGCAATTCTGACTTAATGCGATCAATCAGGCTACGAATTAAAGGTTGATAATCGCTAGTTTTATCAAGTGTAATTTGTTTTTTAACACTTTCTAAAATTGCTAAAATTTCTTCTTTTTGAACGTGTTTATTGCCTTCAATATTGATCTGATTGAATTCGTGATTATCGAGATTGAGATAATGGAAAAAATAAAAAGAAGATTTTTGGTAAATTTTTTCTAAATAAACTGGTTTAAAAAACTTGAACATAGCAAATAAAAAAACCAGCAAAACAATCAGCAATATCAAGCCTTTGAACAAAATCGGAAAAAGAGTTTGGTAAAAAAAACTTCTGATTTTACGCGTGATTTGATTGGTGAGAAAGAAATTCCTGATTTTATCGCCGACTTGTTGTGCCATTTAATTATCCAACTCGCGCAGTTTTAACTAAAAATTCGACAATTTCTTCAAAAGAAATTCCGACATGTTTGGCAATTTTTGGAACTAAAGAAGTTGCTGTAAAACCGGGATGAGTATTGATTTCAAGTAAGTAAAAGCGGTTATCGCCACCATTTTTATTATTTAAAATAAAATCAATTCTGCTGATGCCACGACAACCAACAACGCGATGCGCTTTTTCGGCCAATTCTAAAACTTCGGCATATTTTTCAGCGTCAACTTCAGCTGGCATAATGTAATCGGTCATGCCTGCGGTGTATTTACATTTGTAATCGTAAAATAAACCGTGCGGGCGAACTTCGATTGCGCCAAGAGCCTTTCCATCCATGATCGCAACTTGAATTTCTTGTCCGGCAATATATTTTTCTAAAATAATTTCATCGCCATATTTCCATTCATAAGTAGAAAAATCAAAAGGCATATCAGCCAAAATAACTTCAACACCAACGCTTGAACCTTCTGATATAGGCTTGATTACGAAGGGTTTGCCAATCTTTGCTAATTTTTCCTGATTTTCTTTATCTTCGCCTTTTTTGAGAATTTCGTAAATCGGAGATTCAACGCCAACTGTTTGACAAATTTTGCGAGTAATGATTTTGTCCATACAAAGTGCCGACGCGATAATTCCGCTGTGAGTATAGGGAATTTTTAAAATATCGCAAACACCTTGAATGCGACCATCTTCGCCATAAGTTCCATGAAGAGCATTGAAAATAATATCAGGTTTTACTGCTTTTAATTGTTCAAAAATTTCGCGGGAAAAATCGATTTTGGTGGCTTTGTAGCCAAGTTTGATAAGCGCTTCATAAACTGCTTCACCAGAGCGAAGAGAAACTTCGCGTTCAGAATTCCATCCTCCTAAAAGAACGGCAATATGTTGATTTTTCATTATTTTTATTAATTACGATTATTGGTTATTATTTTTTATCTTTCTTTGCCAGCGCCTCGCCTTGTTTTGCATCATCTTTTAACTTTCCGCCCGATTTTAATTCTTCAATTACATAGGCGCAAAGATCTTCAAAAGGCACGCGGTTTTTTTCAGAAATTTCTGCCAATTTTGCAAAAGAATCCATGATCTCTGACGGAATTGTGCCGCCACGATTTTGAGATAACCAACGACTTTGAAAATTGAGTGGATGAGTTCCAGTGGCTGGACTTCCAACATATAAAGTTACCGGCGCTTTTTGACCACCGAAATCACAAGTTGCTGTAAATTTTTTAACCATGATGGGAATTGAAATTAAAAATTATCAATGAACGCAACGAAGGCCTTATTGGAAAAATCTGGTTTTTTATATTCTAAATTTCCCTCAATTACGATTTCATTTTGATTAGAAAATAAATTTTTTACTTTTCCACCCATAAGTTCAACAAGCGCTTGACCCGCAGCCGTATCCCATTCCATTGAAGGGCGGAAATGTAAATAAAGATCGACATTTTTTTCCAATAAACGGAAAAATTTTACGGCGGAAGAAAGTTTTTCTACCTTAAAATTTTCTGTGAAATTTGGATGGGTTTTAGAAATATAAAATTCAATATCTGAATCTTTGGTGCGAGCGCTGGTAACGATGCGCAGCGTTTTAGATCCTGAAATAAATTCAGGATGAAAATTTGGAAAGGTCGATTCCAAACAAACTTCGTCATCCTGAACTTGTTTTAAGATCTGTTTTTTTTCACTTTTATCCCACAAAATAATTCGATCTTCTTCATCACAGAAAATCATTTTACCATTTTCAAAAAGTGGAGCATAAATTAATCCAAAAACTGCTTTTTTATTTTGCACTAAAGCAATATTCACCGCAAATTCTACACTTCCCGAAATAAAGCTGGACGTGCCGTCAATCGGATCAATCAGAAAAAAAATATCGTCATCAATTTGGCGTAAATCACCTTCTTCACAAATAATTGGAATTTGCGGAAATTCTGCGCCCAATTTTTCACGCAAAAATTTACTTACCGCAATATCGGCGGTTGTAACTTGGGAATTATCAGTTTTTCTTTCGATGAGAAAATCTTTACTCAAAAAAGCCTGCGCTGCAATTTCACCCGCCTCAATTGCAAAAGCTAAAATCCTCTCAATCTCCCAAGCTTTAAAAAATGACATTATTCAACAAATTTATCGGTTAATTTTGACACTAAAAAAGAAATGAGTGAGGAAAAAATGAGGAAAGGAAATGCCATTAAAGATTGATCCGTTGTTTCTAAAATCACCATCGCAGCCGCAAATGGTAATGATAAAATCGGACTTAAAAAAGCAGCCATTCCACCGAGAATAAAAATTTTAGCATCCAAAGTATTAGCCACTAAACTCACCGCAGAACCAATGTTGGCACCAATTGCAACTGCTGGCGCAACTAATCCGCCGGCAGAGCCAGAAGCGAAGGTTAAAATCGTGTTAGCTAATCTGCCGAAAACTTCTTTGTTACCGATTGCAGGTTCTACGTTGGAAAGAATATCTTGCGCTGTTTTTATGCCGCCGCTAAACGAATAAACTCCAGCATAAATACTTACTATAGAAACCCCAAATCCCGTCATTATTGGAATTAAATGCCATAAATTACTTTTTATCTCGGCAAATTTTTTATAAGATAAAATCGCAATTTTCTTTAATAAAAATGCCGTCATTCCACAAATCATTGCTACCAAAGCCACCATTACCAATTGAAAAGTTAATTCAAAATCAATCGGATAAATTGCAAAAAGCGGATCGGTTTTGCGCAATATCACAATCGCTACAAAAAGCGCTGCTACAGACCAGCATATATTACTGATAAAATTATGTCGTGATTTTGCGATTAATAATCTTTCAACGACATAAATAAAACCAGCAATTGGAGCATTAAAAGCAATTGCCAAGCCGCTTGCGCTTCCGGCATAAATCCAAGCTTCAAGAGTGATTGCTGGAATTATTGATTTTAATTTACTGGCAATAACTGCAAAAATACTGACCGACATATGAACCGCTGGAGCTTCTCGCCCCAAAGCTCCGCCACCATAGGTTGAAACTAAAGAACTGATACAATTTACGATCACAATTCTTAAATTTAAAAATGTTGAAATTTTTTCAAAAGAATTGGGATATTTTTCCAAAGTTATGAGGGCGGATTTAACGTGATCAAGAGTGTTTCCTGCTGCATTTTGAGCGAATTGGCGACAAATAAAAGCTGAAATCCAAAACATTATTGGCGTCATAAAAAATGCCAATAACGGATTTTCTATTAAACGATCTTTGGCAATAATTCCAAGATCATAAAAAAAATCGCAATAATTAAGGATAAAAATTGAGACCAGAGTTCCAGTAAAAGCTAAACAAAAAAATGCGGCTATTTTTGAAGCCAATATTCTATGTAGCACTATTTAACTCCATCCTTATATTCTCTAGCCAATTCAGCGTAATTATCGGCTGAAATTTTAATGTAATCTTTTTCTGTTTGCGTCATATCACGAAAATATTTTGCTGGATTTCCGGCCCAGATTTGACCGCTTTTTATTATTTTCCCCGGAGTTAAAACCCCTCCCGCCGCGAGCATTCCATATTCTTCAATGTGCGCTTGATCCATAACAATTGAACCCATTCCGACGAAGGAATTATCGCTAATTATGCAAGCGTGAATTATGGCATTGTGACCAATCGTAACGCCGTTTCCAATTATTACCGGAGCACCTTCAGCGCCAGTTTTATTTTGAGCGTGATGCGGACGAGTGCCATGAAGAATGCAGTTATCTTGAATGTTGGTGTTATCACCGATAGTGATTTTTGTAACGTCACCGCGCAAAACACAACCATACCAAATTCCGGAGTTTTTGCCAATTGTTGTGGCACCAGAAATTATCGCGGTGTGGGCAACAAATGCTGTTAAATCAATGGCCGGAAGAATATTGCGGTAAGGTAAAATGTTTTTCATAAATATTTTTATTACAAATTAAATGGTAAGTTTTGGTAATTATTCCTTGATTTACAAAAAAACTCGATGTCACCCTGAGTTTGTCGAAGGTGATTCTAAGATCGAAGCCTGAATTACCCTTCGACAAGCTCAGGGTGATATCTATTATGTGATAATCACCTAATTTTTGCACAAGATCAGATAGATTCTAAAAACAAATAAATCTATTGCGGATGCTTCGATTTACTCGGCGCGCAGCAATTCAAATAAAACTAAATTCAAACGAAGTTTGAATTTAAATGAGTTTAAACCAACTCCTCAAACTCCTTAATCGCATAACGATCAGTCATTCCGGCGACATAATCCGAAACTAAAATCGCTAAAATTTTTTGATTATTTATTTTCACCGCCTCAAGCGCGCGCTCATCTGGCAAACAACTTGGGCTTTCCATATAAAAATCAAACAAACCGCTAACAATTTTTTTAGCATTCGCCGTCATGCGATTTACAGTTGAATGGCGATACATATTTTGCATCAAAAATTTCTTCAAAGCCTGATGCGTTCTTTCCATTTCCGGCGAAAAATGAACTAAAAATTTCTTCGCATTACGCACATCTTTTTCGCTTTGAATATTATTTTCAGCAAGATTCTTTTGCGTTGTATCAATTACGTCCATAACCATCGCCAAAGTTAGACGCTTCTTGGCTTCGCCAACCAAAAGTTCTCTTTTAATATCAGGATATTTTGCCAGAATATCTTGATAAATTTTACCGAGTAAAGGCAAGGTAAAAAGCTCTTCAGCCTCGAATAAATCTGCGCGCAAACCATCTTCAACATCATGATTATTGTAAGCAATATCATCAGAAATTGCTGAGATTTGGGATTCAATCGAAGGGAAATTTTTTAAATCCAAATCATACTTTTCATCATATTCACGAATATAGGCGTGAACCCTTGATTCATCTGTGATTGGTCCATTATGCTTAACAACTCCTTCCAACATTTCCCAAGAAAGATTTAAACCTTCAAATTCAATGAAACGTGTTTCCAATTTTGTGATAATTTTCAACGTATGAGCATTGTGAGAAAAGCCGCCAAATTCTTGCATTTTTTCATTCAAAGCATCTTCGCCAGCGTGGCCAAAAGGCGTGTGACCCAAATCATGAGCGAGAGAAACTATTTCGGCTAAATCCTTATTGGCTTTTAGAGCGCCCGCAATCCAGCGCGCGATTTGCGCAACTTCAAGTGAATGAGTTAAGCGAGTGCGATAATGATCGCCTTCGTGATTTACGAAAACTTGAGTTTTATATTGAAGACGACGAAAGGCTGAAGCGTTGATAATGCGGTCGCGATCGCGGCCGAAAACGGAGCGATATTTTGAATCATCATAACTTTCTTGGTAAAGACGACCGCGCGATTTGGCTTCATCAACGGCGAAAGATGCGAGTTCAAAATTTATCATTTTAGAAACTTGATTAAAGTTAAAATTATAAAAATTACTCCCAAAGTTAGAAGTACGATGAACATCGCGATAGTAGTTGCTTTGGCCATGATAAAAGATTTATCGGGGATTTCGGCGGCAATTTTTTCTGGCGATTTTTCTTCGGCTTTATTCATTGCCTAATTCCGTAAAAAATATTTTTCCATACTATTAGGCTCGCTTTTGACAATGAATAATCTCTTTTCCGCCTCAATGCCAATCAGAGTTTGAAAAACATCGTTTAAAATCGGGCGCGAAGAATAATATCCATGTCCCAAACCTAAAGCTGGATCATCGACCAAACTCACGTTAATAGTATCAAAGTCATCAGAAAAAATACAGGCACCAAGTCTTTCATTTTTATTGAAAGTTTTTGAGGCAATCATCGCTTTGTCATTGCTTGAGCAATAAAGAGTTATGTGATTGCTAATTTTATTAATGTTTTTGGCAAAAGTTTTAAATTCTGCCGCATCAAAGTCGGGTGCATTTAAAATTAATTGCTTGATGTAAATTCGTGATTGCGCTTCACCCAATTGTTTCAAGGCTGGAAGCACAACTTGATGTCCCATTGAATGAACTACTAAATTAATTTTTATATTATTATCCGCCAAATCGCTCATGAAATTTTTGAAAAGTCCAATTGAATTTTTGGCGTTAGATAAATTATTTTCATAAGTTCGATTTAACATTTTTTCTTCGAAGAAACCTTCTCCCGAACCAGCTGGCCAAGTGAATAAAACGATCGGACCTTGATATTTTAAATCGTAAGCAATTTGCGACGCCCGCAAAACTGCTTCCTGATATTTTACATTAAAACCATGCACAAAAACCAAAGGCGTGCGATTAGATGATTTTAGAACATTAATTAAATCAGATTTTTGCAAAGATTTGGCTTCTAAAATTTTAAAATATTCATGCGCCGATTGACGACCATCTTTGGCAAGTGGAATTTGTCCAATAGCATGATTTTTAGGAACGCTGATTTGACAAAGTCCAAATTGTAATTTGCTTTCATTAGCGACGCCGAATTGATCTTCGTTACAAGTAAAACTGCTATTTTTAGATTTACGATTTGTAACAACCAAAACATCGACGGTTTTGGTTTGGTTGAAACCATCTTGAAAATATCCGCTCCAAGCTTGCTTTAAGCTGGATTGTATTTTTTCTTCCGAAGTGGCGCAGGAAGTTACGAGCAAAAGAGTTAGAACGGTTGCGTAGATTTTTTTCATTATTTTCTTACTTAGTTAAATTCTTATTTTGGTTTTTTTAGAGGTTCGTTAAATCACTCCCAGTTTTTTTCCAACTTTTATAAATGCCGCAATTGCTTTATCTAAATGTTCGCGATCATGAGCCGCAGAAATTTGCACGCGAATTCGCGCTTCATTTTTTGGAACTACTGGAAATGAAAATGCCACAACATAAATTGATTCTTCTTCAATCATCATCTTAGCAAATTTACTCGCCAAAATTGCATCGCCAAGCATTACTGGCACAACGGGATGAATCGCATTTTTATCGCGCAGGTTAAAACCAGCTTCAAGCATTTTTTCTCGGAAATAAATTGTATTATCCGCTAATTTTTTAATCAGAGTTTTTGATTTTGAAATCATGTCCAAAATCTCAATTCCGGTTGCCGCAACCATCGGCAAAATATTATTAGAAAAAAGATATGGGCGCGCTTTGTTGCGTAATTTTTCAATCACTTCTTTTTTAGAAGCAATAAATCCACCACCAGATCCACCCAAAGCTTTGCCAATTGTGCTGGTTAAAATATCAACGCGACCTTCAACGCCGCAATGTTCCAAAGTTCCACGACCATTTTCACCGATTAATCCTGTCGCGTGACAATCGTCAACTAAAACCAACGCATCATATTTTTCAGCCAAGTCGCAGATTTCTTTTAATTTGGCAATATCGCCATCCATTGAAAACACGCCGTCAGTTACAACAACTCGAGTTTTATTTTTTTGCGCTTCTTGTAATTTTTTTTCCAAATCACTTAAATCATCAAACTTGTAAAAAAAGCGTTCAGCCTTGGAAAGCCTGATTCCATCGATCAAACTGGCATGGTTTAAATCGGCAGAAATTATCGCATCTTCTGCATCAAAAAGCGCTGCAAAAACTGCGCCATTGGCGGCGAAACATGAAGAAAAAGTAATTACATCTTCAAAGCCTAAAAATTCTGCCAGCTTTTTTTCAAACTCTTTATGTAGATCAAGAGTACCACAAATAAAGCGTACCGAAGCGGTTCCAAGACCATATTCATCAAGAGATTTTTTAGCAACTTCAACCAAATTTTTATTATTCGCCAAACCCAAATAATTATTGGCGCAAAAATTAATAACGTGTTTTTTTAAACCTTGATGAAAAATTTCGATGTCAGCCGATTGGGATGTGACAATTTCATATTCATTTTTATAGAGACCATTTTTTTTCAGGTCATCGATTTCAGCTTGAATAGTAGCTAAGAATGTTTCTTTGATCATGTTTTTTGAAATTATTTTAGATTTGAGAAGATTGATTTTTAGATTAAAATTTCTGACCAGCAATTGACAAGTCAAAATTGATAAATAGTTTGCGCCACGATTTACACTGCCAAAAGTCCATTTCTCTTTTTAATTAAAATCCAATTTAGGTAAAATCTATGAACAAAAAATTCTTACAATCTGTTGTTGTTGGTATCGCAGGCTTAACTCTTGCCGCTTCTTGCTCAAGCCAATCTAAAACAGAATCTAACATTTGCGGCGCAAAAAACGGTTGTGCAGCTAAAAAAGATGAAGCTAACAAATGTTCTTCTAAAAAAGATGAAGCTAACAAATGTTCTTCTAAAAAAAATGAAGAAACTAAAACAGTTAAAAAATCTAAAAAAGCTAAAGTTGTAAAATCAACTGAAACCAAGACTGAAGAAAAATCTAACTAGTTTTTAGTTATGCTTTCACGCAAGCTTTCAATCCCGGCAAACACTGCTGGGATTGGGCTTCGATCCCCTCACATTTCCCACGTCCTCAAAAACTCCAAAAAAATCTCAAAAAAAATTGGCTGGTTTGAAATTCATTCAGAAAATTATTACGCCTTAGAAAGTGGTGGATTTCAAAATTTATTAGAAATCAGAAAAGATTTTCCTATCAGCTTACATTCTGTCGGCAATTCGCTTGGATCAGCTTCAAGTCTTGATCTTTCTCATTTACAAAAATTAAAAAACCTAGTTGAAAAAATTGATCCATTTTTAATTTCCGATCATATTTCTTGGGGCAGAATTAATAAAAATCATTTAAATGATTTATTGCCTTTACCTTACAACAAAGAGGCTTTGAAGGCAATTTGTAGAAATATTTCGCAGATGCAGGATTTTTTGAAACGCAAAATTATAATTGAAAATCCTTCTGCTTATTTAGCTTTTAAAGAACAAGAAATGGATGAGGCAGAATTTATAAATGCCGTAACTAAAAAAACTGGCTGTGGCTTGCTTTTGGATGTGAATAATATTTTTGTAAGCTCGCAAAACTGCGCGCAGTTTGATCCGAAAGACTATTTAAAAAAATTAGATAAAGAAATTGTTAAAGAAATTCATTTAGCCGGACATTTTAAATCAAAGATTTCAGATGGTAAAAAATATAAAAAAATTCTGATTGATACGCATAATGACTTGGTTTGCGATGAAGTTTGGGAAATTTATAAAATGGCAGCGCAAGAATTTAGAAAAGTACCATTTCTAATTGAATGGGATCAGGATTTCCCAGAGTTTGAGGTTTTGCTTGCTGAAGCAAAAAAAGCTGAACTAATCTTGAAGAAAATTAAGAAATGAATTTGAAAGATTTACAAAAAAACTTCGCAAATCACATATTCGCCAAAGCTGATAAAAAAATTCTGTCACAAGTTTTTCATTCAGAGAATGAAGCCTTGGAAAGGCTAAATATCTATCGCAATAATATTTTAGGAAATTTTGAATCAGTTTTAAATTCGATTTTTCCAGTCACCAAAAAAATTCTTGGTGCCGAAAAATTTGAAGAATTATCTCAAAAATATTACCGCAAATTCCCTTCAAAAAGTGGTGATTTAAATGAATATGGAAAAGATTTTTTAAAAATCTTAAAGAGTTGCAAGCCTTTATATTTAAAGGATTTATCTCAATTAGAACTTCTGCATCATCAAGCTTTTTTTGTTAAAAAAACTAAAGAATTTAATTTAAAATCTTTTAAAAAAATTCTGCCGGAAAATTTAGAAAATCTTATTTTTATCCTTGATCCAGCGTCAAGTTTATTCACTTCAAAATTTGCAATTTTTTCAATCTGGAAAAGTGAAAAGAAAATAAAAAACTACGTTAAATCTCAATCAATGCTGATTTGTGCCGATAAAATTCTGAAACTAAATGAAGAGGAATTTTTATTCTTAACTGAAATTAAGAAACGAAAAAAACTTTATGAAATTTACAAAACACTTTGTAAAAAAAACAAAAAAACAAACATTGGAAAATTAATTAACCAATTCATCACGAATGGCGTAATTACTGATTGGAACTAGCTCGTTTCTCTATTATCTATTTATTAAACTTTGATAAGTTTGATTTATCATCAAATCCCTCTCTATTTTTTAAACATTCGCAAAGCAAGATTAAAAATAATTCTGGCAATGTCTCAAAAAAACCCAAATTTTTAACTGAAGTCCCATGAAAGAATTTCAACTTATTGAAAAGTTTTTTAAACCATTAACAAACTCCAATAAAGCTGCGCAAGGTTTGATTGATGATGTGGCAAAAATTTCTCTTAAAAAAAATGAAGAATTAGTTTTAAGCAAAGATCTTTTTATTGAAGATGTGCATTTTCTGGCGAAAGACGGCGCTTTTAAAATCGCTTCCAAACTTTTACGCACCAATATTTCTGACTTAGCCGCAACTGGCGCAACCCCGCTTTATTACATGCTTGGCTTTTCAAAAAATGACAGCGTCGATGAAAAATTTGTTAAAGAATTTTGTCGCGGATTGAAATCGGTTCAAGATGAATTTGGTCTTTGCCTGATTGGCGGCGATACTGTTAAATCAGAAAAATTAATTTTTTCAGTTACGGTTTTTGGCAGCGTTAAAAAAAATAAAATAATGTCACGAAATAATGCCAAAATTGGCGATCTTATTTTTGTTTCTGGAACAATTGGAGATGCATTTTTAGGTTTAAATAAAAGCGAAAATATTTTTTTAAAAAATCGTCATTTTTTTCCGACAGCTAGAATTGAATTGGGTAAAAAATTGCTTGAAAAAAATCTTTCAAAATGCGCCATTGACGTTTCAGATGGCTTGCTTTCTGATTTGCGCCACATTTGCGAAGCATCTAAAATTACTGCGGAAATTAATCTAAATCAAATTCCAATTTCTGCTTCGGCGCAAAAATTTCTGGCAAAAAATTCAGCAATAACAATTCTCGATTTAATTTCTGGCGGCGATGATTATGAATTGATTTTTAGTTCTAATCCCAAAAATCGTAAAAAAATTCTACAATTATCAAAAGATTTAAATCTTGATATTAGCTGCATTGGCGAGTTTAAAAAGCCAAAGAGTAAAAAATTTTCAATCACGCTTTTTGATGAAAAAAATCAAAAAATAAAAATCAAAAAATTCGGCTATGAGCATTAAAGAACTTTTAGAAAAAACTATTAAAGTTAAAGCTAAAGATAAAGAAGAGCAAAAATATGCCTCTTCTTTTCGCCGTAGCACTGCCGCCACTATTGATATTTGGCTGGTTTTACTTTTGCGCGTTGCATTTATGCAAATACTTGGAACTTTGTGGCTTAATTCTGAAATCCTAAAATTTATCCAGGAATTTAATGAAAAATTCGGCACTGAATCAATTAAAAATACACCGGAACATATTGATTTTGTTGTACATCACCGCATCTTTTTTTACGGTCTGCTTTTTTACGCAATCGTAATTTTAGTTGGTGCGCTATATCACGCGCTTTTAAATTCATCAGCTTGGCAAGCCACGATTGGTAAGCGTTTGATGAAAATAACAATCGTTAAAGAACCCGATGAATCTCGCATCTCTT
>Ga0214921_10005413_pt1 | contig 18057 bp, 11 predicted proteins | sample LL1505_MetaG_FD_177992 | JGI IMG/M metagenome (GOLD analysis project Ga0214921, IMG submission 177992) | Freshwater microbial communities from Lake Lanier, Atlanta, Georgia, United States - LL-1505 | ecosystem: Environmental > Aquatic > Freshwater > Lake | place: USA: Georgia | collected... | reverse complement strand
GCAGGCTTGTTCAAAACTGACGCCAAAGCTTTGGCGCAAACGATCAATGTCATGCCGAACCGTGCGTGCAGCTGTGCGAAATGCTTCATAGGGCATGAGCAGGGCGCCTGCGGCATAATTGGCAAGTCCAACAGACAAAAGCTGACGCGCTGCTGCCGTTCTTAGGCCTGCTTGTTCCACAATGGCGCTTATGTCCTCCCGCAGTGCAAGCGCCGTTAATTGGTGAGCCAATTGGAACCGCTGACTGTCGGCAGGCAAGCCCTGATCAATAAGAAGATGGCCCATTTGCGGATCATAGTCCCTGAGGCCAAGGCCGGGGGCATAGGCCAAGGATACAGACAGAGCATTTCGAAGATAAAGCTCCAGTGCGACCTGAGGCGGGGAGGGCTGGGTTCCCCGAAGCGTTTCGCCCAGACGTTCTGCCGCGCGATCAAGGCTGTCGACATAATTTCCGGCATTGTGAAACCAATCGCGTACTTCTTCCCAAGGAAGGCGGCTGCCCCCCGCATTGTCCGCGCCAAGCGCCTCATCAATGATCTGGAGTCTTTGCCCGGCGTTCCGATAGGCCGCGTGCAGCTTCACAAATTGTTCGGCAAGGGCGAGCTGTTGTTCGGCTATGCGGGCCAACTGTTCTGCGGAGAGTGGTGCTGTAAACAGCGGATCTGCTGCTGCCTCCCTGAGAGCCGCGAACCGGCGCGTGGCGGCATCTTCTTCAAATTCTTGCCAATCGAGCGGGAAGTCTCTCGCCAAAACTTCGAGCAAAGCCGAGGTGAGTGGCCTGTCATCATTCTCCAGCTGAGAAAGATAAGAGACCGAAATGCTGAGCTTTTTTGCCATATCAACCTGTCGCAGCGCGCGCGCATCTCGCAGGGCGCGCAGGCGGCTCCCGGCAAAAATGCGGCGACGCGACGCTGTGGGTCGAACTGTTGTTTCATCTGTCATGATCCTGTTTTGCTGCAGGGTGAAGAATTTTGCAAACCTTGGCTTTACAACTTCGCAAATTCACATTGGACTTTGCAGAGGGCGACGCGCAAGAGAGACGCTTAACATAACAGGAAAACGCCATGTCATCGAACATTGCCGAGCTCGAAAAGCGCCGCGCGGCCGCCCATATGGGCGGAGGCCAGAAGCGCATCGATGCACAACATTCCAAGGGTCGTCTCACCGCGCGGGAGCGCTTGACCATCTTGCTGGACGAGGGCTCATTTGAAGAGCTCGACATGTATGTGGAGCATAACTGCGTCGACTTTGGGATGGAGGAAACCAAAATCCCCGGCGACGGCGTGGTCACAGGGTCTGGCACGATTAATGGCCGCCTTGTCTATGTTTATAGCCAAGACTTTACGGTTTTCGGGGGCTCTTTGTCAGAGCGGCACGCGCAGAAAATTTGCAAGGTGATGGATAGTGCGCTGAAAGTCGGCGCGCCTGTCATCGGCCTGAATGACTCAGGCGGCGCGCGAATTCAGGAAGGCGTGGCGTCGCTTGGCGGCTATGCCGAAGTGTTTCAGCGCAACGTCCTTGCCTCGGGCGTCGTCCCGCAGCTCAGCTTGATCATGGGGCCCTGCGCTGGCGGCGCTGTCTATTCACCCGCCATGACCGACTTTATCTTCATGGTTAAGGACAGCAGCTATATGTTCGTGACCGGCCCCGATGTGGTGAAGACGGTGACGAATGAAGTTGTGACGCAGGAGGAATTGGGCGGTGCTGTGACACACACGGCCAAATCCGGCGTGGCCGACCTTGCGCTTGAAAATGATATTGAGGCGCTTCTCGCGGCGCGGGATTTCATTGATTATTTGCCAGAAAATAATCAGGCTGGTGTGCCAGAACGGCCGACAAACGACCCATGGGATCGTGTTGAGGAAAGCCTCGACATGTTGATCCCGGCGTCTGCCGCGACGCCCTATGACATGCATGAGCTGATCCGAAAAACGGTCGACGAAGGTGATTTCTTTGAGGTGCAGCCCACTCACGCGGGCAATATCATCATCGGCTTTGGCAGAATTGAAGGGCGCACCGTTGGAATTGTTGCCAACCAGCCTATGGTTCTGGCCGGGTGCCTCGATATCAACGCATCGAAAAAGGCGGGCCGTTTCGTTCGTTTCTGCGACGCATTTGAGATTCCGATTGTGACGTTTGTCGATGTTCCGGGCTTTCTGCCGGGCGTCAGCCAAGAGCATAATGGGATCATCAAGCACGGCGCAAAGCTGCTCTTCGCTTATGCCGAAGCGACTGTGCCCAAAATCACCATCATTACGCGCAAAGCCTATGGCGGGGCCTATGATGTGATGGCCTCAAAGCATTTACGCGGTGATTTGAACTATGCTTGGCCGACCGCCGAAATCGCCGTGATGGGCGCAAAGGGTGCGGTTGAGATTATCTTCCGCTCCGACATTGGCGACCCTGATAAGATCGCCGAACGCACTAAGGAATATGAAGACCGCTTCGCCAATCCTTTTGTGGCGGCGAGCAAGGGCTTTATCGACGAAGTGATCATGCCGCATTCGACACGCCGCCGGATTGCCTTGGGTCTTCGCAAGCTGCGCAACAAGCAGCTCGAAAACCCATGGAAGAAGCACGATAATATTCCGTTGTGAGGACAATCTAATGAAACTCGGCCGTCTGAACCATATTGGCGTGGCGACGCCCTCTATAGAGGCCAGCATCGTCTTTTGGCGCGATGTGATGGGCGCGACGCATATTCATGCGCCCTTTGATCTGCCGGATCAGGGGGTGAAGGTCTGCTTTGTCGATACGCCTGCTGAAGGGCCGCATAATGGGACGCAGATTGAACTGATTGAGCCGCTGCCCGGCAATGAGAGCATTGCAGGCTTTCTGGCCAAGAACCCGCAAGGTGGCCAGCACCATATGTGCTTTGAAGTGCCCGACATTCATGCGGCAAAGGCCGAGTTTGAAGCCATGGGAAAGCGTGTATTGGGCGCGCCGCGTATCGGTGCGCATGGTACCCTTATTTTCTTCGTCCATCCCAAAGACATGGGCGGTGTTCTGACAGAAATTATGGAAACGCCTAAAGAGGCGCATTGAGAGGATAAATTCATGGAATTTGAAACAATTACACTTGATATTAGCGATCAGATTGCAACGATTACGCTCAACCGTCCGGATCGGATGAACGCGTGCAGCCTGACAATGGCAGGGGAGATTAACGACGCGTTGTCATCCCTTGGCGATGCCCGCTGCCTGATCATTACTGGGGCTGGGCGTGGTTTTTGCGCGGGTGCTGATCTTCAAGCGCGCGGCAGTTCTTCAATTGCCGGTGGCGAAGGCAGCTATATTGCGCTGACCCGTCACTATAACCCGCTCATGCTCAACCTAGCGCGTCTTAACATCCCGGTTATCACCGCGATTAACGGTGCCGCTGCCGGTGTGGGGTGCTCCATTGGTCTTGCGGGCGATTTTGTGATCGCGGGCAAAAGTGGCTATTTCCTTCAGGCATTTGTCAACATTGGGTTGGTTCCCGATGGCGGCGCCAGCTGGATGCTGCCACGTTTGGTCGGTAAGGCACGGGCGACCGAAATGATGATGCTGGGCGAGAAGATTTACGGCGATAAGGCTCTGGAATGGGGCATGATCCACAAGGTTGTTGAAGATGCCGACCTGATGGCCGAAGCACGTGCATTGGCCACACGTTTCGCCAACGGCCCGACGCTTGCCTATGCGGTCATGCGCAAGAACATCCTGATTGCGATGGAAAACAGCTATTCGGAGCAGCTTCTCGCCGAGGCTGAAGGTCAGCGGATCGCCGGCAATTCGGCAGATTCAGCCGAAGGCGGCCTCGCATTTTTGGAAAAACGTAAGCCTGTTTTCAAGGGCAAGTGAACGACCAGCTGATCTCTATTCAGCTTGGGCAGATGAGGACGACATGGCGAAAATTGAAGACTGGCAGGCCGCATCGGCAAAAGAGGTCAAGGGCAAAGACCTGACCTGGCACACGCCGGAAGGCATTGCAGTCAAGCCGCTCTACACGTCAGAAGACGTAGCGGTTGACCCCGGCCTGCCGGGATTTGCGCCATTCACGCGCGGCGTTCGTGCGTCCATGTATACGGGCCGGCCTTGGACAATCCGCCAATATGCGGGGTTTTCAACCGCTGAAGAGTCCAATGCCTTTTACCGTCGCAATTTGGCAGCTGGGCAAAAGGGCCTGTCTGTCGCGTTCGATCTGGCCACGCACCGGGGCTATGACTCGGATCACCCGCGCGTTGTGGGGGATGTTGGCAAAGCAGGCGTCGCGATTGATTCCGTTGAGGATATGAAAATCCTCTTTGACGGCATTCCTCTGGATCAAATGTCGGTGTCGATGACGATGAACGGGGCTGTCATCCCCATTCTCGCCTTCTTCATCGTCGCTGGGGAAGAACAGGGCGTGCCGGTCGAGCAATTGGACGGTACGATCCAGAACGATATCCTTAAAGAGTTTATGGTACGGAATACCTATATTTATCCGCCCGAACCCTCAATGCGGATTATTTCAGATATCTTCTCTTATACCAGCCGTAAGATGCCGAAATTTAATAGTATTTCTATTTCAGGCTATCACATGCAGGAAGCCGGGGCGACGCAGGTTCAGGAACTGGCCTTCACCATCGCCGATGGCATGGACTATGTGAAATATGGGGTCGCGTCGGGTCTGGATATCGACAAATTTGCCGGGCGTTTGAGCTTCTTCTTCGCGATTGGCATGAACTTCTTCATGGAAGTGGCCAAATTGCGGGCGGCGCGCGTTTTGTGGCACCGTGTCATGACCAAATTGGGCGCGCAGGATGAACGATCCAAGATGCTGCGCACCCATTGCCAGACATCGGGCGTCTCGCTGACCGAGCAAGACCCTTATAATAATGTTGTCCGCACGACTGTGGAGGCGATGGCGGCAATGTTGGGCGGCACCCAGTCGCTTCATACCAATGCCTTGGACGAAGCCATTGCTTTGCCAACGGATTTCTCCGCACGCATCGCCCGCAACACCCAGATCATCCTTCAGGAAGAAACGGGAATGTGCAATGTCGTCGATCCCTTGGGCGGCAGCTATTATATCGAAGCGCTGACCAAGGAATTGGTCGACAAGGCGTGGGAGATTATCGAACGCGTGGAGTCCGAAGGCGGCATGGCGAAGGCTGTGGCGGCTGGCTGGCCCAAGGCGATGATTGAAGAAGCCGCGGCTGCACGCCAGGCGCGTGTTGACCGGGGTGAAGATGTCATCGTCGGCGTCAATAAATACCGCCTCGCTAATGAAGACGCGATCGACATTCTGGAAGTCGATAACGCCGCTGTGCGCGAGGCGCAGATTGCGCGCATTAAGCAGGTGAAAGCGAGCCGCAATGAAGCAGCCTGTCAGGTAGCCCTCGCGGCGCTGACGGCGGGGGCCGGAGCCCAAGCCAATTTGCTGGAGCTTGCGGTGGATGCCGCACGGGCACGGGCGACCTTGGGCGAGATTTCGGCCGCTATGGAAGCCGTGTTCGGGCGCTATGGCACCACGCCAACGCCTGTGAAGGGTATTTATGGCAGCGCCTATGAATTTGATAAGCGCTGGGCACAGGTGGTCGATGGGGTCGCCGCGGTTGAGCGCCGCCTTGGCCGTAAGCCGAAGATGCTCGTCGCCAAAATGGGGCAGGATGGGCATGATCGTGGGGCGAATGTCATTGCCTCCGCCTTTGCCGATATCGGGTTTGATATTATGTCTGGCCCGCTCTTCCAGACGCCGGAGGAAACCGTGGTGCTGGCGTTGCAGGCTGATGTGGATGTCGTGGGCGCATCCTCGCTTGCGGCTGGGCATAAGACGCTGATCCCAGAGCTTATTGGACTCCTCCGCAGGGAAGGCCGCAGCGACATTAAGGTGATCGCAGGCGGTGTCATTCCGGCGCAGGATTATGAGTTTCTAAAGGCTGCGGGCGTGCAGGGCATTTATGGCCCTGGATCGAATGTGGTCGAATGCGCTGCCGATGTGCTGCGTCTGCTCGGTCATAATATGCCGCCGGCTGACGAAGCCTGATCCGCGCGCACACTCAGACAAAATTGACGAAAGACGGCATAAGGAACGCCTCGATGTTTAAGAAAATCCTCATTGCAAACCGGGGCGAAATTGCCTGCCGCGTCATCCGCACGGCCAAGCGCATGGGCATTGCCACCGTTGCCGTTTATTCGGATGCGGATGCGCGCGCGCCCTTTGTGCAGATGGCGGATGAAGCCGTCCATATTGGCCCGTCGCCGGCTGCTCAATCCTATCTGATTGCGGATAAGATCATCGCGGCCTGCAAAGCGACAGGCGCAGAAGCAGTGCACCCCGGCTATGGCTTCCTGTCAGAACGAACGAGCTTTGCCGAGGCGTTGGCCGCTGAAAAAATCGCCTTCATTGGCCCGCCGGTAAACGCCATTGCGGCGATGGGCGACAAGATTGAATCCAAGAAGATCGCAAAGGCCGCGGGCGTCAATGTTGTGCCCGGCTTTGTGGGTGAAATTGACGATACAGACCATGCCGTGCGCATCTCGAATGAGATTGGCTATCCGGTGATGATGAAGGCCTCGGCAGGCGGCGGGGGCAAGGGTATGCGCCTTGCCTATGATGAGAAGGATGTGCGCGAGGGCTTCGAAGCCGTGAAGCGCGAAGGCCTTAACAGCTTTGGCGATGACCGCGTCTTCATTGAAAAGTTCATCCTTAATCCGCGCCATATTGAAATTCAGATCTTGGGCGATCAGCACGGAAACATTCTTTATCTGAATGAGCGTGAATGCTCGATCCAGCGACGCCACCAAAAGGTGGTTGAAGAAGCGCCGTCACCCTTTGTCACGCCCGAAATGCGCAAGGCAATGGGCGAGCAGTGCGTCGCTTTGTCGAGAGCTGTTGGCTATTATAGCGCGGGAACGGTTGAACTCATCGTCTCGGGCGCAGACCCGACGGGGCAGAGCTTTTATTTCCTGGAAATGAACACCCGCCTTCAGGTCGAACATCCTGTGACCGAAGCGATTACGGGTGTTGATCTGGTGGAGCAGATGATCCGTGTGGCCGCTGGCGAAAAGCTCAGCATGACGCAGGATGACATTAAGATTGACGGTTGGGCGATTGAAAACCGCGTCTATGCCGAAGACCCATATCGCGGCTTCCTGCCGTCAACCGGGCGGATTGTCCGCTATAGCCCACCTGTTCCCGGCTGGACGGGGGATGCCATTCGCGGCGTCAATGGCGTGCGCGTTGATGATGGCGTGATGGATGGCGGCGAAGTCTCCATGTTCTATGATCCCATGATCGCAAAACTCATCACTTGGGGCGAAACCCGCGATGCGGCGGCCGATAAGCAAGTCGCAGCACTCGACCTGTTTGAGTTGGAAGGCCTTGGCCACAATATCGACTTCCTCTCGGCGATTATGCAGCATCCCCGCTTTCGGTCGGGTGAATTGACTACAGGATTTATTGCGGAAGAATATCCTGATGGCTTTGCAGGGACACCTGCATCAGCTGAATTGCTTGGCACGCTGGCCGGTATTGCTGGGTTTATGGCTTGCGCCAATGCCGATCGCGCGCGCCAGATTAGCGGGCAATTGGGTGATCCGCTTGATCCGCCGTCTGACTGGCAAGTGACCATTGGGTCAGCCAGCCATTTGGTCGAGGTGAGCGAGGAAGCGCTTTTGGTGGATGGTGAACCGCTCGACATCGCACTTGAGTTTACGCCGGGCGATAAGCTGATCATCGCGGAGATTGAGGGCGAGGAACTGGCCGTCAAAGTCGCCAGAACGCGGACGGGCTTCCGCCTGACGACACGCGGCGCATCGCATCAGGCGCTGTGTCTGCCCGCTCAAGTCGCGCCGCTTGCGGCGCACATGATTGAGAAAACACCACCCGATATGTCGCGCTTCTTGCTCTGCCCGATGCCGGGCCTTGTGGCGGCGATCCATGTCGGTGTCGGGGAAAAGGTTGAGGCCGGTCAGCCGCTCGCGATTGTGGAAGCGATGAAGATGGAAAACATCTTGCGCGCGGAAAAATCGGGCGTGGTGAAATCAGTAAACGCGGTTGCCGGGGACAGTCTGGCTGTCGATGCCGTCATCCTTGAAATGGAATAGGCAAGAGCGGGACAGCGCCGGACATCTCACCTAGAACGCGAGCGCAATCTCCCGATGGTCGAGCACCATATGGGCGGAGCGTTCGGCCATGGTGAGGAACATGGCGTCGCCCCGGTCGGTCTGCTGCACGACCATAGAGGCGGTGACGCCCATCATCATGCCGCCAAAGGCCGCAAGCCGATAGGCATCCCATTGCCCGGCCAGGTCTTTGGCAGCGACGCCATTTCGGCCGAGGGCGGCCTGATAGCGGTCAAGCAGCGACGCTTCGGTCTCGCGGCGCATATCGGGGTCAAGCGCGGTTCCCAAATAATAGGCAATGTCGCCTGCACCCTGTCCAACGCCGACAGTCTGCCAATCGACAACCACGAGGGGCTTGGTATCGCCTGATGGGCCGTAGAGCATATTGTCCGGGCGATAATCATTATGGGTAAGGCAACGTGGCCCTTGGCGTGCTTCGGTCCATTTATGGATGTTGCCGAGATAGGCATCCCCCACCGTCCGCATCTCTGGAGAAACACGGGCGCCATAGCGATCCCGAAAGGCGGGCCAGAACATCGTATAAAGCGCTTCACCATCTAGGGGCGGCGGCACGGCCTTTGTGCCGCTCAGCCAATCGAGCTGGTCGAGCATCTCGTCGCCCCACCAGCCGGCGTGGATCGAGGCGGCAGCATCCATCGCCATTTCCGCTTCATAGAGGCTGGGAACCGCCAATTGATTGCCCTGAACATGATGTGGCAGATCGTGCATCAGCAGAGTGAAGTCATGGCTCTCTTCATCAAAGGCGATGTAGAGGTGATCCGGCACCGCCATTGTCCGTTTTTCAGCGAAGAGCTGATAAAATCGGCTCTCGCGAATATAGGTCATATGGGTTTTGCCGGTCGCACGGCTGAGCGGGTCATTGGAGGGCAGTTTGACGACCAATGTCGGCGGCGCGCCATCTGCCTCGCCCGCATAATCCAATGACAGCCGATAAGTCGCCCCGACTTGCCCCGTGCCAATGGGACGCGAGGTGACGCTTTGCACGACCACATTATAGCCATGACGCTGCAAACACGCCGTCAACCATATTGGCGTTAACTCCGCCAGCGTCAGAACCGGGTCAGTCATTGAACAAGCTCATCAGGCCAAGCGGCTCATAGGCACCGAGCATCAGCTGCTCCAATATACCGGTGCCGTGCTGCACTTGCCCATCTATCGTCAGGGTGACGTGGGATATGGCCTGAATATGAAGATGGTCAGGCCGACCCGGTTGAAGCGCGGTGAGATCAATATCCTCCCGCTCGACGACCAAGGGGCCTTTCCAGCCGCCATGAGTCCATTCTGGATGGCCATAGCCAATGCCGCGCATCAGGAAGGCAGTGCCGGTGGTAAAGCGCGCCTCCAGCGCCCGACCATCGGGGAGCTGCGCCGTCAACACGGCGTCGCAGGCATGGCGCCAGCCGGGCTTGAGCGAGATTTCCATGTCGCAGTTATCGCTTTCCAGCATGCCTTGCGCATTGGCACCATCCGGGCACCACACGGCGCGGGTGTTCCAAGGACGGCCATGCTGATCGTCATTCACATGGAAAAAGAGGCTGCCATCATTGAAATTGACCGGGCTCCACAGCCAGTAAAATTGCGGCACCATTTGCGGAACAGTGGGTTGCGGGTCGCTGGCGCCAATCGGGCGGATACCCCAGCTGCGGTCACGCGTGCCCTGCGCGCCCGAGACATCTCGGCGGACACCATCCACCTCAATCCAGCCCTGCCAATGCCCATTTTGCGTGAGGCGGGTATAGTCCATGAAGGTGCGCGGCCCAATGCGGCGGGTGAAGCGCGGCTCTTCCACCGGAAAGGCGCGGCCAACAAAGGTCAGATCGGCGGATAATCCATCCTGTTGATCAACAATGACCCGTAAGGACTTAAGCGGCTCAACTATCTCAATGCGGATCGGGCCAACGGCTAGATCCATCCGCTCCATTTCCAACAGTCGCGACGCATGAATGCAAAATTGGGTCTCGCCCCGAATGCAGGAAAAATGCGCGTCAGCGACGTTGAGATGCGGATAAACCCCAAAAGCTATGGCGAAGAAATCACCGCCATCTTGCTGATAGCCATTGAAGAAATAGCGGTCATAAAAATTCCTGTCCGTGCCGGAATAGGCAATCGGCTCTGGCCTTTGGTGAATGGGATAATCATCGCCCTTGGTCAGCATCCACCGTCTCCCTTGTTTTTGATCTCATCATTATGCTGCCCAAGCGTTGGAGCAAAGCCGATAGGTCTGTCTGGATCCACAGAATAGCGCACGGGTGGCCGCATCTGCCGGATCATCCCTTCCGTTGGGTGTTCTGCAAGATGAAAAAAATCCGTTGCCTTGAGGTGCGGATTTTCAAATACCTCGTTTAAGTCGGCAATCGGCATCGCGGGCAGATCATGCTCGGTCAAAAGTGCAATCCAGTCTGCCGAACTTTTGGCGCGGGTAAGCTGCGCAATCTGCGCGTAAATGGGTGTCATATTCTGAAACCGGCCCATGGGCGTGTCAAAAGGCGGTTGGGTGAGGAATACAGGGTTCCCCAACAAGGTGAACAGCTGAACAACTTTGGCATCGGTATAGGGCACAATCACGATATGGCCGTCTGCCGTCGGAAATGGCTGCCGCTCGGGATCAAGCTGGCGTGGATAGCCTGGCGGGCCGATGGGTGGTTCAAACACCGAATCTTGCAAATGTTCGGTCAGCATGAAGCTGGCGAAACAATCGAGCATCGGCACTTCGACATGCTGACCTTCGCCGGTCCTCAGCTTGTGGACTAGCGCGGCAAGCATGGCCTGCGCGCCATATGTTCCCGACACCTTGTCGGCGATGAGCGATGGCAAATAGCGCGGTTTTGGATTGCCATCGACCTTAGAGAGGAGGGATGTCGTACCCGTCGCCGCCTGAATGACATCGTCATAGGCCGGCAAATCCTTCCAAGGGCCATCCTGACTAAAGCCGGTGAAATGTGCGTAGATGATATCGGGTTTGATTGCTTTGATGGCATCATAACCAAAACCAAGCTTGGAGATCGCCTTTGCCCGAACATTATGGACGAAGATGTCGGCGGTTGCGAGTAACTCACGCAAGACCGCCGCGTCTTCGGGGGTTTTAAGGTTCAAGACGACCGATTTTTTGCCCCGGTTCACGGTCAAGTGGGTGCCGCCCATGAAGGGCGTGGTTTTGAACTGCCCCATATAACGGGGTGTATCGCCCTGCGCGCTTTCAATCTTGATGACATCTGCACCCAAATCGGCCAGCATTTGCGTCGCATAGGGGCCGAATATCACCGTTGTTAGATCGATGATCCGAATACCTTCGAGCATTTTTGGCGCACTGCCCTGTGGCATTCTTTCATCCTCATCCTGTTTGCGGGGTGACCCTATTTGTGTCACGGCTATGCTTCACCTTGGTTGATGGTGTCGTCAAGCCAAAAGCCGAGTAGGTTGCGAGGAAAGACTTATGAAGGCTATTCAAATCAAACTTCCGGCATCGCTTGAGAATTTGATGCTCGTTGATGTTCCAGAGCCACCAGAGCCGGGTCCAGGCGAGATTAAAGTGCGCATTCGGGCGTCTTCTCTCAATTTCCATGATTTTGGCGTCGTCACGGGGGTCTTGGCTTGCGCGGATGGCCGCATTCCTATGTCTGATGGCGCGGGAGATGTCGTCGCCATTGGGGCAGGGGTTTCGGACTATAAGGTCGGCGATAAGGTCGTCTCCACTTTCTTCACAGATTGGCCTGATGGCAAACCCACAACCACTGCCTTTACGCGCGTACCGGGGGACGGGCTTGATGGCTATGCCCGCGAATATGTTACCGCGCCGGAAAGCTGGTTCACTCCAATGCCAAAGGGCTATAGCTATGCCGAGGCCGCTACGCTGACCTGTGCCGGTGTCACGGCCTGGCGTGCCTTGGTCGTCGATGGACAGATGAAGGCTGGGGCGAATGTTTTGGTGCAAGGCACGGGCGGTGTCTCCGTCTTTGCCTTGCAAATTGCCAAGGCCATGGGCGCGCGCGTGATTGCGACATCCTCCTCCAATGAAAAACTGGCACGGATGAAGGCGCTGGGCGCGGATGAGGTGATCAACTATGTCGAAGTGCCGGAATGGGGTGCCAAGGCGCGTGACCTGACCAATGGTGAGGGAGTCGACCATGTTGTGGAAGTGGGTGGGGCGGGGACGCTTAACCAATCGATCATCGCGACCAAGACCGGCGGCCATATTGCCATGATTGGTGTCCTGACAGGACGCGCTGGCCCGGTGATGACAGCGATGCTGATGGTCAAGCAAATCCGTCTCATCGGCATGGTTGTTGGCAGCCGCCAACACCAACTCGACATGATTCGTGCCGTTGAGGCAACGGGTATGAAGCCCGTATTGGATAAAAGCTTTCCCCTTGCCAATCTCGCCGATGCTTTCCGACACCAAGCCGCAAACGCCCATTTTGGAAAGATCGTCGTTGAAATATAAAGGGAAGGGGCCCGCTTTACTTTGAGGCCATGTGCCAAATGCCCGACCAATTGGCGGGGGGCGTTTTGCGGAACTGGGCAATGCGCGACAGCAATTCTAAACTGGGGCCGTCTTGGGGCGCTATTTCCAGTGCTGCCTTAAGTGCAGTTTGTGCCTTGACCCAATCTGCCTTTTGATACAGCGCCAAGCCTTCTTCATAAAGGTCGAACACGGCACGCTGATCGGGCTTTAGCTCGCCAGCTAGGGCCGCAAGCTCATAAATACCAATAGGGTCTTGTCGCCCTGCCAGAACAACATCGTCAACATGACGCGCCTCAATTGCCGAGCCTGCAAGGCTATAGGTCATCTGATCTATGAGCAAATGCGTGCCATAGACTTTGTTCGCCGCCTCAATGCGAGAGGCTTGATTCACTGCATCACCCATCACGGTGAAGCTGCGCGCGGTCTCGGAGCCGATACTGCCAACGACGACTTCCCCAGTCGACAGCCCAACCCGGAAATTGATGAGCGGGACATCGCGACGCAGCCCAATGACATCGGGGACGTCGGCGCGAAAGGCCTCAAGCCTTGCAAACTGACCCAAAGCGGCGCGGCAGGCAAACTCCGCTTGACGGGTAGCATCGACAAAGGGCGGAACCCAAAATGCCATGATCGCGTCGCCAATATATTTATCGATAATGCCGGATTGATCCCGGATCGGCTGGGACATCGCGGAAAAATAGGCGTTCATCAGGTCGACGAGGGTGCTTGGTGCTAAACGTTCGGCAATTGAGGTGAAGCCAACAATGTCGGAGAAGAAGAGCGTCGCAACCTGCTTTTCACCAACGGATGAATGCTGCGCGCCATCGATCAAGCCGGCCACGATCCGAGGATCAACATATTGGCCGAATGTTTCCTTGATCCGCTCCTTCTCACGCAGGTCATCGATCATGCCATTAAAGGCGTGCGTGACATCGCCAATCTCATCACGGGATGTCACAGGCACATGAGCGTCATCAAGCATGCCCGCCCCAACGGCGCGCGCGCCAGCCTGTAGGCGGAGAATTGGTCGCGTCATGCCACGAGAGATCAGCCAGGCCAACATAAGCCCAACCAACGCTGCAGATCCAATCATGAACATTGTGGCGCGCAGGGCTGTCTCTTGATTGTCGGCGACAATGCGCGCGCCGGCACCGACGAGCGTATCGATTTCAGCCGAGACCGATGCCGATAAGCGAAATACCTCGTCTGCTTGAATTTTGGCCTCATTCATCTTCAGCGCGTCTGCATCACGCGCGCACGCATCCACTATGGTTTTGGATAATCTATCCTGCTGGTAACTGATTTCCGCTATAATCGGCTGGATACGGGCCAAGGCCAGCTTATTCCGTTCCAGCACAGCAATCTCGGCACCTTTAGCGCGATATTTTTCCGCTTCCGTCAATAGTTTTTTCGCCGATTGCCCCTGTGACCTTGCCTTGGTTAGGCAATGCTGGGCTGCCTTGTCGTCAGGTGTTACGAGCAAAAAATCCGCTGTCGTCCGTTGTGCCTGAACGACAGTTTCAAGATTGGCCATTGTTTCGGCTAACGGGAATAAGGCATATTCCAATGTCCGCAGTTGGCGATGCACCTGCTCTGTCGAATGCGCAGACCAAGATGCCGCCGCGACCATCATGATCAATAGACCAAGGGAAATACTAAAAATCTTAAAGCTGATGGATCGAAAGACATGTGCCATTTTTTAACCATGCCTGTTAAGGATTGGCAGCTCAAGAGTGGCTTGTTCACTCCACCACGATTTGCCTAAATTTTACTCGCATCATCTTTAGGTGTGCCAAACCAAATATATGGCCACCGACACGGTTTATATTTCGCGCCAATTTGGCCGCGAAACATTACGCGGAGCCCAGAAAATTGTGCGAGACGAAACGCTTGATCTGCCACTTTGGGTAAGCCGTGATTTACCCAATTTGGTTTTGTGCAGGGCGTTCAAAAAACCTATGTTTTTTTGAGCACGCCTGCAGATTTTGGGGGCGATTGGTGACTTGCGGCGAGGCATTTAAGCTTCGGGGATGGGGGCTTTCTTCATGCTCTGATGCGTGTGAGAGGCAGGCGCCGGGTAGACGGCTAGGCCTCTTCAAAGCTGCTCGCTCGAACAAGATGGGATTTGGGGTTCTATCGGCCCTGATGCTTTGCCTTGCTCTTCCCAGTCGGGCAGAACCTGCCCCCGCAAAACCACTCACAACGCTTGTCGGCGAAACATGTCTCGCGCAGGATCGTGATGATCCTGCATCGTCCCGCATCCTGCCAAAAGATCAGAATATTTTGTGCGAAGGGAGTGTCGTCGGCAGTCTTACCTATGCGCTCATCTCGACACAGAACGGAAATTTGGCTGACGCATTCCAGATGAGCAGAGCCTATTCGGCAATGGTTAAAAATCTGGACTGCGAGCCAGTAAAATCCATCTCGTCCCCGAATGTGTCGTCAACGGGTCTTGTATATCCTTGCCGCCATCGACGCGACGGTTGGCCAACTTTGGTTGTGGTCACAGCGCAAAATAATATCCTTCGGGTGGCCGAAGGACCCGCCTCCGCCTATCTGGTTCTGCGGCATTTGGTAGGTTTCGATGCTGCGCCAACCTCCGAAACTCAGCAAGCTGAGGAGGTGAGGGCTCTGTGGTCGACACCAATTCGCATCGGTGGAACAGCGGACAAAGAGAGGATCGCGAGCTATTTGCGCACAGCGCGCACCTTTGCAGGTCAATCTGATTTTGCCGCTGCCGAGGCTGGTTTTCGCCGGGCATTGGAACTTCAGACGCGTCTTTACGGTGAAGACGATATCGCCACTAATGATGTCTTGATGGATCTTGCCATGTCGGTGAGCAATCAGGGTCGGCATGACGAGGCCGATGCGCTCATTCGTCGAGCAGCCCCCATCGTCGAAAAGTCGCCAAAAGCCTCTGATCGGGCCCGTATGAGCGGGTATCAGGCCTATATTGCGGCGAATAAAGGCAATTATGATGATGCCCTGACCCTTGCCCGCGGCGCAACTGCGCTTTGGCGGGACATTGCGGCGCAAGATGCAAATGGCGGTGGTGCCGTTGGGGCCTTTCAGGCTGCAGGTTCCAGCGGCGCTGAAGCGGAACTGGCAATGGCACTGAACCTTGAAGCCGCGATGCTGTTGCGCACGGGTGATGTTACAAGCGCCTATGCCAGCGTTGCGGAAGCCATGCTGATCATAAAGCGTGTGAATGGCGAGCCCCCTTGGTGGGAGGCAGACCTTCTCGCGACAATTGGTAATGTGAGCAGTGCACAAGGGCGTTTGTCAGCCGCGGAGGCCTATCTCAAACGCGCCATTGAGCTGCGCCAGCAACTATTCGGAGAAGGCGCTGCCACCCTTCAGGCGCGCGTGGCCCTTGGGCGAGCTTATCAGGCCGAACATATGCGTGTGTCGGCAATCATTACCTTTCGCGAGGCGATCGCCGCAGCAAAGCAGTTGGGCAAAGGAAGTGCGCCCTTGCGAGCAGAAGACCTCATTCCATTTGCAGATGCCGTTGTCGAAGAGGCCCAGACTTATGACGACCCGGCGAAAAAGCTTGGTCTTTTTGCTGAAGCATTTGATGCCTTTCAGCTCGTGAGCGCGCCAATTTTCGACCGCACAATGGCGCTGACATCGGCGCGCTTGTCTGCGGAGACGCCGGAATTGGCTGAGTTGCTTCAGCGTCTTGGAACAACGATACAAAAGGAAGGCGAGGCACGTCTGCATCTCGCGACCGAACAAGCCTTGCCTGTTCAAGAAAGAAGTGCCGAAGTTGAGGAGCAATATTCAGCAGAAATTGCAACCCAAGGACAAGCCATCGCTGAACTTCGAAAGACGCTTGCGAACGACTTTCCCAATTATGCATCTATGATTGAGACAAAAGCACTGACCACCGACGACTTGCGCAGTCGTCTTGGTGCGGATGAGGGCATGTTGGTTTACCTCATTGGTCGCACTCAATCCTTCGTGCAGCTTGTTACAAATAAGAAGATCGTCATCGCCCCCATTCCCGCAGGGCAGGCGACACTGACAGAATTGGTTGCACAGTTGCGACGAGGATTGGAAATTCAGGGCTCATCCGTCAATGACTTTGATCTTGATGGCGCTCATCGCCTTTATCGCGATTTGTTTTCCGGCCTTGCTGGCGATCTCTCCGGTCTGAAACGCCTTATCATCGTTCCATCAGGGCCCCTGGCCAATCTTCCATTCGCGCTGTTGGTCACACAGCCGCCGGAAACCGGTCGATATGACTCAGCGCGATGGCTGATTAATGATTTTGACATTTCATATAGTCCAACGATCAAAACCTTTGTTGATTTGCGTTCAACGCGGGTGACGGGGCGTCATCCCCGCAAGATGTTGGCTCTTGGAGATCCAGCACTGGCCCCAGTGCGCGGGAGTCCCTCACAGAAAGCAGCTTTTGCCGGTATTGATGGGCGTTGCCTATCCGATGACATCATTCCGCCAGATCTGCTCCGCTCACTCTCATCTCTGCCGGATACGGGCCGAGAAATTGCCAATGTGTCGCAGGCGATTGGGACGGCTGGAACCGATATTCTGCTCGGTCGAAAGGCAACGGAAGCCGCGTTGCGGGCTCGGAATTTGGCGGATTATCGCATCCTCTATTTTGCGACACACGGGTTATTGCCGAGCGAAATCCGGTGCCAAGCGCAGCCTGGCGTTGTGCTCACGCCGCCATCGGAGCCCGCAACATCGCGTGACTTTGACGGACTGTTTGACGCGACGGAAATAGCTGAGCTGGCGATCCCAGCAGATCTTGTTGTCCTATCGGCGTGCAATACTGCGGCGTCCGGCAAGGCGAATGGCGGCGACTCCCTGTCTGGTCTTGCCGCATCCTTTTTTCGCGCTGGGTCGCGGAGCCTTTTAGTGAGCCACTGGCAAGTGCCGTCAGCCGCCACCAGCGCGCTGATGTCTGCAATGTTTAGCATTATGGCAAAAGCACCAGACATGTCTGTCGACGCGGCTTTAAGAACGGCGCAACGGCGTATGATGAAAGAGACTGGGGCCGCTCATCCTTTTTTCTGGGCCGCATTCGTGGTCATGGGTGATGGCTCGACCAAGCCACTTCAAGTGGAGCAGCACTGATGAGGGGGCTCATGAAACTTTCCCTCTTGATCGTTTGTGTATTAACAGCGGGGCCAAGTTTCCCTGCGCCTATGACGGTCGTTGAAGCGCGTGGTGCCGGTCTTCGGCCCGGAATGCGCGTAGACAGCGCGTCGAGAATTCAGCTGAAGGATGGGGAGCGTGTGACCCTCATCGGCGCGGATGGTCGCGCCGTTACCTTGCGCGGGGTTTATGCGGGGGCAGTTTCTAAATCAGGTGGATCTGCCCAGAACCCTCGAGCTGCGCTTGCGGCTTTGATTTCCACCCGTAACGACCGGGCAAGTCAGGTTGGGGCCGTACGCGCAGGTGCCAATGCCGCGCCGCTTTCTGACCCATGGCTCATCGATATTTCAAGGCCGGGTGCA
>Ga0214921_10005412_pt1 | contig 18060 bp, 18 predicted proteins | sample LL1505_MetaG_FD_177992 | JGI IMG/M metagenome (GOLD analysis project Ga0214921, IMG submission 177992) | Freshwater microbial communities from Lake Lanier, Atlanta, Georgia, United States - LL-1505 | ecosystem: Environmental > Aquatic > Freshwater > Lake | place: USA: Georgia | collected... | reverse complement strand
ATGAACTCACTGATTATGCACTTAGATTTTTATAGGGTAAATCTATAAACCCAATATTATATCATAATATATCTTTAAATAATTTATTTAATATACTTTAATATACTTTTTAGGTCTGATATTGGTTTATTATCAGAGTTTGGATATAAATTATCTAATAGTTATGAAACAAGAATTCAAGCATTAAAACACATATCTAAACTTAAAATCTTAAGACATATAAATGCATTAAGAACATTAAATAAATCTAATGAAAAATTATATAATAAATTAGATAAAGACTTAATATGGATTCAAAAAAATTGATATTTATATATGTAAAGATATAATGTTAATTCTTATTAATGGAAATCTCATATGATTTAATTATTAAATATTTATGTAATAATACTTTTTCATATAAACAAACTATTTTAAATACAATTAATTTTAGTTTCCCTCCTAATATTTTATCTAAATTAAAGGATTATAACAGATATGGTGTTAAAACATATGATAACAATAATAATATAAGTTTTTGGATGTCAATATTAACATTATTAAATAGTAATGTAATATTTGATGATGAAATTGCGTTAATAAATAAATTTAAAAATGATTTAATTGATAAATATTCAAAATCTAAATTATATTTTAAAATAGATAAAAGTGAATTTAGAGAACAATTAAAAATATTACCTAATATAAATATTTTACAATACATTTCAGATATATTAAATTATACTATTTTAATATGTGATATTAGTTCTGATAAATTTTATATAACTTATAATTCTACTTTTATTAATCAAACACATAGTATTATTATATTAAATAAATATGATGATTTTTGGGAACCAATTATGAATAATAATAAAAAAATTTTTAATTATAATGATATAAGTCATATTTTAGATAATATAACTTATTATAATAATATTAAAACAATACAATTAAATAATGTAGACATTAATATTAATAAAACTAAATTAGTTAAAATGAGAATTAATGAAGTCATAGATTTATGTAATAAACTTAATATAACATTACCTGAAAAATATAATAAAAATATTTTAATAAATTTAGTTTTAGAAAATATTTAATTATAATTATATATAATGTCAACTCCTGTTAGAACTAACTTTAATATTGATTTAGTTAAATTTTATGTTAATATTATTTTAGAATATGTTAAAGATAAAGATGATGCTTTTGCATCTGAATTATATATAATAGAAACATATCCAACTTTTTATCAAGAATATCCATTTTTAGTTAAAAAAGTATGTAAAAAAGAAGATTTATCAATGTTATTTAAAATGTTAGGATTATTAGATAATATATCTAAAGGTAATGATAATTTAACTAATGTAGAGACTAATTTAGGACAAGAATTAGCTAATGAATATTTGTATAAAGAAAAAAATTGATAATAATAATTATTATTTAATAACTATTATTATTATTAATCAATGGATAATCATGGTAAAAAATGGAATAATTTAGAAATTAAAAATATAATTATTGATCTCCATAATAATGTTTTATTTGATGAACTTGAACAAAAATATAAAAGAACTAAATCTGCAATTAAATCTAAATTATTATCACTTTCTCATGATTTAATTGATATTTATAATTTTGATATTGAATTAGTTTCTAATAAAATTAAATTATCTGTTAAGGATATATCTAATTATATTGATAAGAAAACAAATACTCAATCTAATTTTATTGATTCTATAGCAATTGAATCATATAATGATTTAAAAAAAGAAATTACAGAAAATACTAAAATTAAAGATGAAGATAAAATTAAAGATAAAATTAAAGATAAAATTAAAGATAAAATTAAAGATGAAATTAAAGATGAAATTAAAGATGAAATTAAAGATGAAAATAAAAATAAAATTATATTAAATGAAGAACAACAATTAGGATTAGAAAGTTTTAAAAGTAATAAAAATATATTTATAACAGGTCCTGGTGGGACGGGAAAATCTGTTTTAATAAAAGAAATTATAAAATATTGTAATGAAAATAACATTAAATTTGGTGTTACGGCTACTACAGGAAGTGCAGCTTTATTAATAGGTGGTAGGACTATTCATTCATATTTAGGAATTGGTCTTGGTAATAAAACATCACAAGAATTATTTAAAGATAATAGGCATAAATTACCTCATATAGTTAAAAGAATAAGAGAATTGCAAGTATTAATTATTGATGAAATATCATTAATGGATAAAAATCTATTTGAATTAATATCTTGTTATTTATCATTGGTAAGATATGATAAAGAGGCATTTGGAGGACTTCAAGTTGTTATAAGTGGTGATTTTTGTCAATTAGAACCAGTTAATGGAGAATATTGTTTTTTATCTGATATATGGAATAAATTAGAAATGAAAACAATATTTTTAAGTAAAATGGTAAGACAAGAACATGATAAGAAATTTCAAAAAATATTAAGGTCATTAAGATATGGAGTATGTGATGAAAAAATATTTAATATATTAAAACAATGTAATAGACCATTAGATTTTGAAGATATTAAACCTACAATATTATATTCTAAAAATGTTGATGTTGAAAAAATTAATAAAATAGAATATAATAAATTAATATTAACTAATAAATATAAAACTTTTGAAATTAAATTACCTGATATTAAAAAAAATCATGATAAAATATTAAATTGGATTAAAAGTTTAGATATCCCTGAGAATATTAATATATGTATAAATGCACAAATTATTGTTACGGCTAATATTAATCAAGATAGTGGTATTGTAAATGGAACTAGAGGTATTGTTGTATCATTAAATAATAACTCTATGACAATTAAAACTGTTAATAATAAATTAGTAGATATTACATATTTTAAAACTATTTATGAATGTGATAATACAATGTATTTTAGTTATATGCCAGTAAAGTTAGCTTATGCATTATCAATACATAAATCACAAGGTGCAACATTAGATGCAATAGAAATTAATATTGGTAGAGATATATTTGCAGCAGGACAAGCATATACAGCTTTATCAAGAACAACAAGTTTAGATAATGTAATAATTAAAGATATATCTATGAATAGTTTTATTATTAAAGATGAAGTATTAGAATTTTATAGTAAAATTGATAAAAAATTAAAAATATAAAAAAATTGAAATTATTATTTTATACTTATTCCAATTAAAAAATTCTAGTACCGTAGCCATTTTGGCTCAAGTAGGTTTTAAGGCTTTCTCACTAGTTTTTAAGCTCTTTCTAGAGAAGGTTTGGTTAGTCATGACCAAGTCTTATAAGAAAAGCACCAAGCCTTCTCATGTGAGGAAGTCCTGGATTTTTTTCAAGGGCGGTATCAGTGGTGCAGGTCGCGGTCTTGTACCCTACCAGAAGAACATTGGGCACAATTCAGTGCCAACTGTGGAAGAACCATATTATCAAGATGATGAAACCAACCAAGAGGATGAGTCCAACAGCAAAGGATATTGCAACCTTTGTGATGGAGAAAAATCAAAGCACTGGATGTGCATAAAGAAGGGATACTGGATCTGCCACAGATGCTACCGTATGATGTGCCGCGATGTCAGACGTGAGGTGAGGTATGTAGATGACCCACATCAGGCACAAGCCGCATGGGATGCTGAAAGGTGGTATGTGCTGTCCAGGGCAGACGTTAAATGGGAAAAATGGGGCTAGCAGGAAGAGTGCCACGTGCTGGCAATTGATTTGACTGAGACGTTGAAGTTGTAAAAAGCAACACATATAAATCTTTATATTTTTATAGCTTTTTTGGCTCAAGAAGTCCCAAAAGTTAACCTTAAAATCATCAAGTTATGGAGAAATCTGCAGGCTATTACAAGAAATAATATCATAAATGGATTTCTAGGACACTCACTTTATAATGAATGACTTGCTAAACTCAATACACAATATTATGACCCTCAGGATGTGGACCCTCAGGATGTGGACCCTCAGGATGTGGACCCTCAGGATGTGGACCCTCAGGATGTGGACCCTCAGGATGTGGACCCTCAGGAGTCAGACGTTGAAATGTAAGCACTTATAGTTTATGTTCATACTGATAATCGTTTAGACAAAGTGAAGAAATGAAAAATATAAATTTTTATATTTATTATATCTAATGGAAATTTTTAGGGAAAGATGAAATATCTGAACATTGAACCCGTTTTTTATCATTTATTAATGTTTGTAAACCATTAAATAATACATCTTTATATTTATTATTTTTAATTTTATTATTTATATTATCTATATTAGAAGTTGTATGGGTTATTTTAAAATTAAATTCATTTACTAAAATATACATAATATCAATTGTATGTAAACCACCACAATATAATATTGCATTAGTAATATAATCTTTATCTAAAAATCTTCTTAGAAAAAAAATATCCATTAATAATATTGATTGTATATAATTATATTCATAAGTATATTTATCATTTAATAATATTTGAGGTGTAATAACTTTTTTAATAAATAAATTAACATTATATTCATTAATGTTATTATAATTTTTATTAATTTTTATAATTTCATTATAATATTTTTTCATTATTTTTTTAGTATTTTTAATATTATTATAAAATATGTCTAAATATTTATGTAATATAGATTTAACATTATTATTTTTTATTTTATTAACAATTTTATTAACATAATAATTTTTATAAAAATTTATTTTTAATATATCTGTTAATTTATTTAATTCATCTATTTTTTCAATATTATTATTTAAATAAAATTTATCATACATAAGCTGTCCTTTACTATATCGTAAAAATTCAAATTGATTAAATTTAAATATAATGTATGACATATAATTGTTTAAATAATCAATAGTAAATCTAAAATCTGCATAGTGAAATCTTACATTTTTATATTTAGATGATTTTTTAACTTGTTTATTAGTATCTATTTCAAAATTTCTTGAAAAAAAATTACGTAAATTTCTTATATACATTTCTTTTATTGCATCTTTATATAATGATATATTTTCATACTCCAATTCTATAAAAAAATCAATAGGTTTATCTAATTCTAAAAATGTTTTACTTAAAAATTGGTCTATATCTAATGCTTCATCAATATTACAATTTGTTTGGTCATAAGGTTCTAAATGTACATCAGAAAAAATATATAAGACTTTGTTTATATTATTTATAGTTCCTTCTAATCTTGTTATATTATAAGGACCATTTATTAAGCCATTTATTTTCATTATATTAAATTATATAAAAAAAAATTGATATATATAAATATTGTATGTATCACAGTTAGTTATTTAAATGGCTAATACTTGTCTATTAACAATTCTATCTAACTATGTAGATGCTAATGGCATTAAACCTGATGCAAGTGATATAATTCATCTGAATGATGAACTAACTATAGATAATACTTGTCTATTAACAATTCTATCTAACTATGTAGATGCTAATGGCATTAAACCTAATGCAAATGATATAATTACTATAAATGATGATGAATTAACTATGGCTAATAAATTTACTAGATATTATAAAAAATGTTTTGATTTTGCTTGTGGAGACTATAGAGATATGATAGCATTTAAAAGAATTAATAATAATTTTATGGACACAATATATACTAATATAATTAAAGATACTGAATTAGAAAATAATCTATTTATACAAAATATGTTATACTATATTTCAAATTATCAAATAGGTTCTAAATATAAAAAAACTTTTGATAATATAACAACTAGTTTATTATTTATCATATCTAGTTATGTTGATTCTAATGGTATTAAACCTAATGCAAATGATGTAATTACTAGTAATGATGATGAATTAACTATGGTTAATAAATTTAATAGTTATTATAGTAAATGTTTTGATTTTGCTTGTGGAGACTATAGAGATATGATAGGATTTAAAAGGCTCAATAATAAATTTATTGAGACTACTTATACTAATATAATTAAAGATACTGAATTAGAAAATAATCTATTTATACAGAATATGTTATATCATATTTCAGATGAAAAAATAGGAACTAAATATGATGTTAGTTTGATTAGTAGTAGCTTATTATAAATTGTTTTTTTTATATATAAAAAAATTGATATATAAATATATATAGAATAACTTCTTTATTATAATAATGTATCAATTCAATATATATAAAATTAATAATACTAATAATTTAGAAATTCCAAAAGCTAATCCTATTATTAGTAATAATATTAATTTACCATTAATTAGTTTGGGTTTTCATAGTTTTATAAATAGAACAAGAAACTCTATGAGTATTACTAATAAATTACAGACACAAAATGATTTTTATTATGTTATAAATCCTTTTGAATATAAAATATTCAATTATGATGAATCTTTAGATGTATTAACTGAAAAATATTTAAATAAAAAAATGGATAAATCTTCATTTTATGAGTTATGGGAAATGTTCTTTTTATTTGATTTGGTTAATAATAATGAATTAACATGTGCTGTAATAGGTAATAATACAATAGGAGTAATTGATAGTATAATTAATTTTAAACAAAAACTAAAATTAGTAAATACTAAAGATAGAATATTTAATGTTGCACTTAATGAAGTTGAAAATAATACTGAATTTAATCAATCATTATTAGGTGTATATAATAAACAATATCCTAAATTAATTAAAAATTATACAGGAGAATTTAATAATATTACTGATATGAAAACTATATCACAATATAAAAAAGAATTTAGTAAATTAAAAACATTAGCTAATTTAATTATTGCAAATTGTAAAATGAAATGGAAAGATTTAGTATCTCAAGAACAAGAATCTTATGTTTTATTATTAGGAGAAATAATAGCTGCATTAAAAACACAAAAACAATCAGGACATTTTATTCTTAAAATATATGATACATTTACATTACCAACTTTAAAATTAATATATATACTAACAAGTTGTTATAAAACTAATTATATATATAAACCGTTTTTCTCAAGACCTACACAATCAGACAAATATGTTATTTGTAAAGATTTTATATATGATAGGGATAATAAAATATTAAGTGATAACATTAAATTATTAGAATATATTTTATCTAATATAAAACCAGATTCATATATTTATGATATGTTTCCCAAATTAATATTACCTCAAACTTTTCTTAATCAATTCAAATTTATAAATACTAGACATGCAAATTCCCAACAAATTATGATTAATGATATTATAACTTATATTAAAGATAATAATTATTTTGGTGATAAATATCATATGTATAAAAATGAACAAATTAATGCTACTAAATGGTGGTTATTAAATTTTTTTCCTCCTGAAAATAATTTGTATCTAAAAAATAAAGAAGATTTAAATAAAATATTAAATACTACAATAGATAGACATGATTTTGAATATAATAAATTTATATCTCAAATTGTAGTATCTTAACTATAAACTAATTATAGTTAATTAGTTTATACAAAAAAATATTATCATAATAATATTTTTTTAATTAAAATTTTATTTTAATAAAATTTAAACAAAAACATTATTATAATTATAATAATAATGTTTTTTTATTTAATAATTAAACCATTTATATCTAATCATGATTGGTTAAATTTAACTATAACTAATAAAGATTTTAATCATGTTAGAAAACATACAATATATGTTAAATTATCATATTATTATTCAAAAAAATATATTAATGATAATGATTTTTTTAATCTTATAAATAATATTATTTATAATCCATTAACACAATTATCATTATCATTTTATAGAATTACTTTTACTAATTTAGATATTATAAATAATATTAATTCATTAGAATTTAATTATTGTTATGGTATAAATGATATATCATTATTTAATAATTGTTATCATCTAAAATTTAATTGTAATGTTTATAATAATAGCAATATATATTTTCATAATTTAATATCTTTAGAATTAAATTCATGTCCTGGAATTACTGATTTATCTCCATTTACTAATGTATCACATTTAGTAATATCATTTAATTCTAATATTATAAATAATAATTTATATTTTAAGAATTTAAAATCTTTAAATTTAAATGCTTGTCGTTCAATTACAGATTTATCTCCTTTTATTAATGTATCTAATTTAACTTTATCATTTTTAGAAATTCAAAAACTACCATATTTCCCCAATTTAGAAAAAATAGAAATAGCTCATTGTAATGAATTAAAATATATTAATTCATTAAAAATAAATAAATTAAAACTATTAAATATTAAATATTGTGATAAAATTAAAACTATTAGTCATATTACTAAATTTAATTTGTTATTATAATCTATGTATATAAAGGTCAACTAAAATAAAAAAAAATATTTAGCATTTATTAAAATTTATAAATATAATATTATAAAAAAAAATATTATAAATTATTTAAATATTGATTTGCGGGATAACCCGCAAATTATTTTCTTTTTTATACCTTTGGAGATTTAAAACGCCAATTTTTTGTTTGATTTAAAAAAATATTATTTTAATGAGTTTATTAAGATTTAATCTTAAATTGTTATTAGTTAATCCCTTATCAAAAGGTTAAGCTTTATGCGATATAATTAATAATAACTTATTCATACCTATTTCACGATAGGTTATAACCAAATTTTTACATCTTTTGTTATTTTTTTTTGCTGCAAAAATCAGCATTTTAAATGTGTAAAAAGTCATAGTAAAATTAGCAATGACTTTATTGAAGATTTTTTCAGTTTTTATGATAGAGATAATAAATATAATTTTTGTGTAGATTTAGATAAAATAGCTACATGGATGAATACACATAATTCTGATTTAAAAGAAACAATTAATTTAAAAAAACAAAGCTTTTTTTAAATTAATTATTAAGATAAAAATAAAAATTTAAAATTTTTATTTTTATCGAAACCCTTATTAATAGTTATAAACATAATATAGATTATATTATTTATGAGTTTGGTTTTAATTCTATAATTTGTAATGTTGGTTTTAAGAATCTAATTTGTTCAAGTACTGTTTTAAATTTTAAATAAAAATTTGGATTATATTTTGTGGTTATTGGATCATATTTTATGGTTAACTGTTTTAATGATTTAGGTAATAATATTGATTTTTTTGCAGAAAAAATTGTTTTATTATCCTCCATTAATTCGTAATAAAATAACTCAAGTTCTTCTATAGAATCAGGTAAATAAGATACAGCTTCAGAGCGTAAAAGATGCCAAAATAATCTATTATTAAAATTACAACCTAACACTAATTTATGTAAATTTTTAGGTAAAAAAGTAGGTGTTCCAGGTTGATCTGATAAATAATATGTATCACTATTTATTATAGGAGATTCTGTCATAATAATAGATGAACCAATTTCTTGATTAAAATCATTACCAAACACAAGAGTTTTAATACTCTCAGGTAAGTATGATATTGGTGGGTTAGATAATATACCGATAGGTTGATTAAACGTTTTACCAAATTTAAGAGTTGTAATAGTATTAGGTAAAAAAAATTTAGAATAAGGGGGGTCATAATTATGTAATAGATCCATATACGCAATAGGTTGATTAAATTCATCACCAAATTCAAGTTCTGTTAAATCAGAAGGAAACGTTAAATCGTCAATTGAATCAGAAAAAATTAATTTTAACTTCTTTAAAGAAACATTATTCATATAATATTTATAAGTGTCTTTATTTTTAAATTCATATGTTTGATTTGGAACAAATGCGTCTTTATAGTCAGTAGTTGTAATTATAATAGGAAACAAAAACTTCTTAAAATCAGGTACAATATCTAATAAATTATTACTCGACCCCCCCCTAGATATTTTTAAATATTTTTTTTTATATTTTAAATATTTTTCTTTATAATTATTCATATATATATATATATTAAATAAATATATTAAATAATTCTATAATATTATAATCAACAAGCCGATAATAAATAGTTTTCTAAATTTTCTGATGGGTCTAACTTCTAAGAAGCAATATGCCTGAAAAGGGGTATTATTCAACTAATTGAGCTTATATAAGAATTAAACTTGAGCCAAAATAGTTATAATTTTATTTATAATTTTAGATATTTAAAAATTAATAAATTTCTCTAATTTAGAAAAAATAGAAATAACTCATTGTAATGAATTAAAAGATATTAATTCATTAAAAATAAATAAATTAAAACTAGTAGTCATCTAACTAAATTTAATTTATTATTATAATATATGTTGGTTTATTTTTTTATAAATTCATTCATATATAAAAATAGTTAATAACTTGTTATACCTAAAAATATTTTTTTTCCAAAAGTATTTATTAAAGTATGACATATAGCAGTTTTTATTTTATCATCATGTTTAGTACATTTAGCAAATTTAAATTTTGATGTTGATTGGTTTATAAAATTAACAGTTTTATTATTTTTTATTAAATTATATTCAAAAGATTTACTCAATATATATATTATATTATTTGATATTTTATGAAAAGGTTCAATACTTATCATAAAATATTTATCATTCATATAATCATAATCTTTAATTTTAATAGATTGGGCATATTTTGTTAAATTTAAAATATAATTTTTTATTTTATTAAACATTTTAAAATTAAGATACTTTGTTTTATTCTGACTATATAATTTAGTATAAATATTAAAAGCTGTTAAATGGTCTGAATTATTATGACTATATTGAGTTATATATTTTGTAAATTGTTTTTCATTATTATATTCAAATAACTGTTCTAAATTTCCATCTGTCATTTCCATTATTGCCATTATAATTATCATTTCTTCTTGACATTTTAAATAATAACTCATTATTATTGCTAATGCTGATAATAGATGTGTAGATCTAAATCTAAGAATACTTAATCCTATTCTTGATAAAACACTATTTAATTTTAAACATTTAGTAAATTCTAATTTATGTATTGCTGTTTCTATTTGTGTAAATGATGGAACAGTAATTAAATCATTTAATAATGTTAGTGCATCATTTTTATTTTTACTATATTTTATTAAAGATAATATAGTATCAGTTAAATCTGCTGTTAAAATAGATGGTTTTGGATATTTAGGTAATTTATCAAATAATTCTTTAGTATATAAATGATAAGCAATTCCTGGAGATGTTCTACCTACTCTACCTATTCTTTGTGTGATTTGTGCTTGACTAGTATAATCTTTTTTTATAATATCCATATTATATTCAGCATTATATTCTTTAACTAATTCTAATCCTGTATCTATTACATAAATTAATCCATCAAAAGTTATTGATGATTCGGCTACATTAGTAGCAAATACAATTTTAATTTTATAACCTAAATCTTTATATAAATCTTTACTTTTAGCTAATTCTCTATTTGATTGAGATACTTGAGAAAACATTTCAACACAAAAAACATCTTTATTTAGGGTCATTTCATTACAACCATTAAAAGCATCTTTAATTGTTGGAACAAAAACTATAATATCTTGTGGATTCTTAGATTGTAGTAGCGTCTGACATATATTAAATATAGATTTCATATAATCTTTAGGTGTCTCAAGCCAATTATGAGTTATAGGATAATTAGGATCACCAGAAATAGAAATTTCACCATATTTAATATTATCAATATTATAATAATCTCTAAATATTTCTAAATTTATAGTGGCACTCATTATAATTAATTTAAAATCTTTTCTATGTAAAACAACTTCTTTTAATAATTTTAATAATAAATCAATTTGTATATTTCTTTCATGTGCTTCATCAATAATAACTCCTGCATATTTTTCTAAATATTTATCATTTGCTATTTGAGCAAATAATAAACCATCAGTTAAATATAATAATCTAGTATGATGACTCATTGAATCATCAGGAGAACCTTTATGTTTATAACCTACTTCTTCTCCTAATTTAACATCTAATGTTGTAGCACCATATTCAGCAGCAGAGAAAGTAGTAATAATTTTTGGATTAGTAATAGCAATCATACCATTTATTTCATTAGTAATAATATATTTTAATAATATTTTAGGAACAATAACTGTTTTACCACTACCAGTGCCGGCAGATAATAAAATAACTTGTTTTTCATCCAATAATTTCAAAAAATTTTTAATATTTTTTTCATCTTTATACATTGGTAATTGAGACCATTTTTCAGCGAATTTTTTATAATTATCACTATAAGGTTTTTGAGTTAAAAAATTTAATTCTTTCCCATTTTTATCTAATATATCTTTCATATATAAAAAAATTGAAAAAAATAATTAATAATTATATTTAAATATAATTATTATGTCATTATGCCTACAATTAACTTGTATTCCTGTTCTGGGGAATTATTTAGATGTTGTACAACAACAACTTTAACATTATCTTATAATAAAGTTAGACTTTTATTTGAAGATTTATCACCCAATATCTATAAGATATTGGATGATACTAACACTATATATACTAAAATAGATGATTTAGATTATGACACAATTACTATTGGGACATCTTTAACCTTAGTATTTATGAATTTTGATCCAATAATTATTAGAAGAATTAAAAATAATAGGTCTTTAGCACATACTACTTTTGAATATAGAGACAATGAAGACATTGTTATTATGGCAGTAAAATTAAATGGTTATAATTTAGAATTTGCAAGTCCAAGACTACTTCATAATAAACATATTGCAGAGATAGCAGTTAAACAAAATGGTAATGTTTTAGGACTTGTAGATGACTTATTATTAGAAGATGATTCATTAATTGAACTAGCTGTTTCACAGTGTCAATGGCACTTAAAGTTTGCAGTTGACAAAATAATAAATAATAAAAAAATTATGACAGCATCAGTTGCAAAGTCTGGATATAATTTAAGATATGCATCTTTAAGACTTAAAGATGATTATGATGTTGTTATGGCTGCAATTGCACAGAATAGTTTAGCTTTAAAATTTGCAAGTCTAAGACTTCAAGATGACGATTATATTGTTAGGAATGCAGTTGCACAGAATGGTTTAGCTTTAGAATTTGCAAGTCCAAGACTTGTAAGAATTAAAGAAATTGTAGAAATAGCAATTAGACAAAATGGTAATGCATTAAATTTTGTTAGTGATTTATTTTTAGAAGATGAATCATTAATTACACTTGCAGTTTCACATAATATGTGGCATTTAAGTTATGCTACATATAGAATAATAAATAATAAAAAAATTATAAAAAAAACAGTAGCAAAAAAAGGAAATGCATTATATTATGCGGATGAATTAAAAGACGATTATGATGTAGTTATGACGGCTGTTTCAGAAAATGGGTGCGCTTTAGAATATGCTAGTCCAAGATTAAAAGATAATATCATTATAGTAGAAAAAGCAGTATCTAATTGTGGTGAAGCTTTTATATATGTATCTTATAGATTAAGAAATAATAAAAAAATTATAGAGTTAGCAATTGCAAACCGTCGATACAGTAAAAATGTTAATGAGTTTTTAAATAATGTGGAATGCAGTCCTTGGGATGAAGAAGATATTGAAGATAAAATTATAGCTGCATTTACAAATATTAATTTATAAATTATATAATATTAATATTATTTATTTTTATATTTAAAATATTATATTAGTATCAATAAAAATATATAATATATATAAGATATATAAATAAATTTAAAATATATTTTTAGATATTTATTCAATTTAATAAATTTTAAATTAAACAAACTAAATGTAAACATATCATATTAAAAAAAATTGAAATAATTAATTTTTATTTATTTCATATTAAATAGCCTAGTACCGTAGCCATTTTGGCTCAAGACAGAAAGCTAGGTGCTAGTTCCCCAGCCCGTAGCCATTTTGGCTCAAGGCTTTGTGCTTATTGCATCAGGTTGTGTCTTAAAGCTTGGTGCATTAGTTGCAGCACCTTTGTAAGGACGATGTATTTCTCACAATGGGGTGATGGGGTTGAGACCCACATCATTTCAGAGATAGTCATGCGCCATCTAGTTAATATGTTTGCGTTGATGTTCAACAATGCTGCTGTAGAGCCTAAGGACGTTGAACAAAGTTCTCAGTGGTATGCAATCATAAATGTGCTGGATAATGTCAATGCAAACTACCGCATTTCAGAGGATTTGATGGAACACTTGCTTTGGTATGGATATGATTGGTGTAATAAAAATGGAATCATTGCCCGAGAACAACTCACACAAAAAGTAAGATTAAAGTTTACCCTTTTCTACGAGATGATTGACATATTCATTTCACTCTTCAACAGTGATTCACTCTTCAACAGTAATAGTGCGTCTGACAGACAAGAGAGACATGTTATCAGATGTAATGCTGTTTCTAGGGTCTACAGTATAGCCGGACAAAGCATCTCAAACAAACATATCTCATTTTTAAGTAAGAAGGCTTTTTCATTGTATTGCAAAAAGTCTGGCAATGTTGGCACTATTGACGATATCCACAATGTGTCTTCTCAATTTATCCATGGCATGAAAAAGTTAGTAGGAAATCAGAACAAGACACGTAAAAAATGCAAACCTATTCCTGAATTGGACAGTGAGATGAGCGAACTCCAGTATAAGCAAAAGTCTTTGGATGACATGATGAATCAGACATTTGTCAATTGTGAGAAGATTAGTTTGACTGAGATGGACCATGAGATGGACCATGAGATGGACCATGAGATGGACCATGAGATGGACCATGAAAGTATACCATGATATGGACCATGAGATGGACCATGAGATGGACCATGAGATGGACCATGAGATGGACCATGAGATGGACCATGAGATGGACCATGAAAGTAGACCATGAGATGGACCATGAGATGGACCATGAAGTGGACCATAAAAGTAGACCATGAGATGGACCATGAGATGGACTATCGCCAAAGTCTTTGAATGTCATGATGATTCAGACATAAGGCTTGTCTCAATGTAAGATGATTAGCTTGACCAAGATGGAACAGAAAACAAATTTATTTTAATAAATTTGTTTTTTTATAAAAAAATTGAAAAATAATTAATAATAAATACATATAATAATTATTGTAATGGCTACAATACAAGTATATTCAATTTCTGGTGAGTTATTTAGAGTTTTTAATATAGAAAATTCTAAATTACCTTATTATGAGATTAGACGTTTATTTGATAAATTGTCATCAAAAATCTATAAAATATTGGATAATAATAAAATTATATATACAACATTATATGATTTAGATTATGATGAAATTACTATTGGAACTTTATTAACTATTGTATTTATGAATTATGATCCAATAATTATTAAAAAAATTAAATATAAACGTTATTTAGCACATGCTAGCGAAGAATATACAGATAATGAAGACATTGTTATGATGGCAGTTAAATATGATGGTAATAATTTAGAATTTGCAAGTGATAGATTAAGAAATAATAAATTAATTGTACAAACTGCTATTAAAAAAAATGGCAATGCTCTAGATTTTGTAAGTGATTCATTATTACTAGATGAATCACTTATAACACTTGCACTTGCATCTTATTTTTGGCTATATGCAAGTAATAGAATTAGAAATAATGAAAAAATTATAAGATTATCTGTAGGAAAATTAGCAAGAACTTTACAATATGCAAGTATTCAATTAAGAAATAATTATGATATTGTTATGAGTGCAGTTTCAACACATGGTTCTGCTTTAGAATTTGCTAGCATCGAATTAAGAGATAATCCAGAAATAGTAGAAACTGCAGTATCAAATTGTGGATGGGCTTTAGAGTTTGCAAGTTATGTATTAAAAGATAATCAACAAATTGTAGAAAAAGCAGTATCTCAATTTGGACTCGCACTAAAATTTGCAAGTGATAGATTAAAAGATAATCAACATATTGTAGAAAAAGCAGTATCTAAATCGGGTATTGCTCTAAAATTTGCAAGTGATAGATTAAGATATAATGATACATTTATAAATTTAGCAGTTTATAAAAAACTATCTTGTATAGAACTTGAATATATCGATAATTAATATATGTATATTTTTTTATTATTATACTATAAAAAATTATATATTATTTATTACTTTTATTATAATACATGTTATATTTAATGATATAGGTGTTTAGAGTATTTAATATAGAAAATACTACATTTACACCATTAAAGATTTAAAATGATACAAATCATGAATATTTGTTGATACTGGTTTAATCATGCTTGAAAATATATAATCTTTTTAAGTATAATCATAATTTACATGAATAAAATAAAAAACTATGTTTTTTCTAACATTGAATTGAGTGTATCCAACTTTGATTTGTATTATTTTAAATCTTCAAAGGTGTAAAAAATAAGAAATAATTGCTGTTAATAAATATGGTTATGCATTATAATTTACTAGTAATAAATTAAAAAAATCCTTAAATTGTACAAAAAGCAGTCTCAAATTCTAGATGGTTTTTAGAATTTATTAGGTTTAATATGATAGATAATTATAAAATTGTTAAAAAAAAGCTGCATATTTTTTCTATAAAAAAAATTGAAAAAAATAATTAATAATTATATTTAAATATATTTATTATGTCATTATGCCTACAATTAACTTGTATTCCTGTTCTGGGGAATTATTTAGATGTTGTACAACATCTTTAACATTATCTTATAATGAAGTTAGACTTTTATTCGAAGATTTATCACCCAATATCTATAAGATATTGGATAATACTAACACTATATATACTAAAATAGATGATTTAGATTATGATACAATTACTATTGGGACATCTTTAACCATTGTATTTATGAATCTTGACCCAATGATTATTAGAATAATTAAAGAGTTTGGATCATTAGCAAAAACTACTGAAGAATACACAGACAATGAAGACATTGTTATTATGTCATTAAAATACAATCCTCATAATTTAAGACATGCAAGTGATAGAATAAAAAATAACAAACAAATTATAGAAATAGCCATTAAAGGTTCTCCATATATTTTAGAGATGGTTGATGATTCATTCTTAGAAGATGACTCATTAATTGAACTAGCTGTTTCACATGGGGATTGGAGTTTAAGAGATACAACTCCTGACAGAATCAAAAATAATAAAAAAATTGTAATAGCATCAGTTGCAAAGTCTGGGTATAATTTAAGATATGCATCTTTAATACTTAAAGATGATTATGATGTCGTTATGACTGCAACTGCACAAAATGGTTTAGCTTTAGAATTTGCAAGTCCAAGACTTAGAAGTATAAAAGAAATTGTAGAAATAGCAAAAATTACACAAAATTGTAAAACTTTTGATTTTTTGTGTAAACACTATAATCCAGAAATAGTATAAAAAAGCTATTTCTGAATTGAGAATTGGCTTACAAATTACTAGTACTTAATTTATAAATATTACACCAAATTCACTGAATTTTGGATGGGCTTTAAATTTTGCAAGTGATAGATTAAAAAATCATCCTCAAATTGTACAAAAAGCAGTCTCAAATTGTGGATGGGCTTTGAAATTTGCAAGTGTTAATATGAAAGATAATTATAAAATTGTTGAAAAAGCTGTTGAAGATTGTGGCATAGCATTAGAATTTGCTAGTGATAATTTAAAAAATAATCCTACAATTGTCTTAAAAGCTATTTCAGATTGTGGTGTAGCTTTAGAATTTGTTAGTAAAAATTTAAAAGATAATTATAATATTGTATTAAAAGCTGTATCACAAAATGGAATAGCTTTACAATTTGCTAGTGCTAATATGAGAAAAAATCCAACAATTATACAGATTGCAGTATCAAATTGTAGTATCAAATTGTAGTTTAGCTTCAAAATTTATATTAATTTAAAAAAATTGAAAAAATAAATATATATTTATTTTATTTAATTAATCTAGTACCGTAGCCATTTTGGCTCAAGACAAAAAGGCTTTGTGCTTTGCACTTACCGTAGGCTTTGTGCTTTGCACTTACTGTAGGCTTTGCACTTACTGTAGGCTTTGCACTTACTGTAGGCTTTGCACTTACTGTAGGCTTTGCACTTACTGTAGGCTTTGCACTTACTGTAGGCTTTT
>Ga0214921_10005411_pt1 | contig 18065 bp, 17 predicted proteins | sample LL1505_MetaG_FD_177992 | JGI IMG/M metagenome (GOLD analysis project Ga0214921, IMG submission 177992) | Freshwater microbial communities from Lake Lanier, Atlanta, Georgia, United States - LL-1505 | ecosystem: Environmental > Aquatic > Freshwater > Lake | place: USA: Georgia | collected... | reverse complement strand
ATCGACTTCAGCGAGAATAAATCCATCTTTTTTAAAGCCGTCATATAAAGCTTGCGCATCATCATCTAGTGCGTGCTTGAGAAGATTTTTAAATGGTTCTGGGAATCCATTGGGCAGGCGATTACAGGCACCGAAATCAAGAACGCCGATGCGGCCATCGGCGAGCAAACGGAAGTTTCCCGGATGCGGATCGGCGTGTAATAAACCAGCGCGTTCTGGGCAGGTGAAATGAAAACGAGCCAAACGCATACCGGCGTTATTGCGCTGCTCTTGGGTACCTTCGGCGATGATCTTAGAAAGCGGCGTGCCTTCCAACCATTCCGAAACTAAAACTTTATCTGATGACATAACAACCTTGGGAATCGCAACATCGGGATCGTTCTCGTATGCAAGCCAGCACGCCTCTTGGGCTTCGGCCTCATATTTGTAATCGACTTCTTCAATGATGCGCGCACGAAGTTCTTCAAGTAAAGGTTTCATATCTAAGCCAGGAAGCACTAACTGAAATATCTTGGCAAAGCGTTGGATCTGATTTAAATCTGAGATAAGCGCTTCGGCAGCTCCTGGGTATTGAATCTTTACCGCAACTGGGCGTCCATCTTTCCAAATACCTTTATGTACTTGGCCGATCGATGCTGATGCAGTTGGCTTATCTTCAAAAGAGGTGAAGTTATCGCGCCAATTTTCACCTAGTTCCTTGGCAAGAACTTTATGAACCACGCGAGTTGGCAGAGGAGGAGCTGACTCTTGCAACTTAGTTAGCGTTTCGCGATAAGGCTTGGCAATATTTTCCGGAAGTGCTGCTTCAAAGACAGATAGGGCTTGGCCGAATTTCATCGCGCCGCCTTTTAGCTCACCTAAAACTTTAAAGAGTTGTTCGGCTGTCTTCTCTTGAATATCTGCAACGACAAGCGAAGAAGATTGGCCGACAAGTTGTCTGCCCAAACCAAGAACACCCCGACCGGCCAGACCAACTGGAATAGAGACCATCTTTGCCGAACGAACAGCGGTAGAGCTCGGAATCTCCGTCTCCCGAATATCTTTCTTGCTGTTCTCTTTCTTGGCCATGGCCCTATTGTTCAGATAATTTTCCAGTTGCGCGAATTGAAAGCGCTAACGCCAACTGCAGCCACACATTGGATGGCGTCCAACGGTGATGTGTCTTGTATTACAGAGATCAAGTAAGTCCATAGATATAGCGCTCTTCGCTAGGGTGCATCTGCCAGTATCAATTAAATTTAGAATTTGGCTCGCCAACAACCCCGCTAGGTACTGAGCGCCAGCAATTGGTATCTCATCTCTAAAATCTGCAGCCTCCAAAATAGTTGCACCACTTTGATCGGAGATAGTTAATTCACAACAACGGCTACAAGGACTTTGTCCTGGCTTGACAATTGGAGAGATTGTTAAATAACCACCGCTTATCTCGCTAATAATTAGATGTTCTTGGCCAGATGCCATCCAAAGCCCAAGTAACGCTGGATCAATTTCACCAAAGTGGATCTTGATAATTTTCTCGGCAAAGCCGTTGGGTAGCTCTTCGGCGGATTCCACCTTTGTCAAAGGAAAGAGCGCCAATGATTTTGATTTTTCAACGCTTACTTTTGAAAATACTTGTCCGATATCGGTTGGCGATATATACCCGCCGATTAAATCTTCCTCTGAGACCACTTCGTTTCCGCGACGAAAGGATGGCGCGAATTGAGTATTTGTAACCCCGCTGGCAATCAAGGCGGCATATAAATATTGCGCCGCACGCGAGCGCCCTGAAATTTCTACATGCGCGCTCTGACGCGCGCTTACCTTGGAAACCCCAGAATCGTAGACTTGCGGTAACCAGCGCGTGATAGTTAACTCTGGTGCGATACGTTTTTTAATTTGTGAATATGCGCCATCTTTACTGTGATCGCCGGCTTTAGCGGCGCGCTCTGCAATATTTGAGATAAATCTTTCAGAAATTTGAATCGCGCTAGCTTGTGTCTCAAGAAATTCATGGGCGCGAAGTTCATCAAGTAGTTCTGAGATTTGATCGGCGCTGAGAGAATATGTGGCGGCAATTTCTGCGCTGCTTAACCCTGCCTTGAGCGCGCTATATATTCCGGGGGCGGCACTTGAATTAAGCGCGATGCGCTGGCGTAAGGTGCCGATGAAATATTCGCCTTCTCGTGCGCCTGCGTAGAGGCTGATGCCGGCCTTGATCTGTGTTCGGGTTTGCTCAATTGTGCTCATGTGCGAAGGATCGGCGAAGGCGAGCGCGCGGTGCTGGCCCGCCTGTGGGTGAGTTCAAGGCCGCTTCGAAAAGTTTTACGCAGGGTTTAAAAATAAATTCGCCCCGTGCTCATCAACGAGTGAAGAGCACGGGGCGAATTTCGTAAAGTCTTTAAGACTTATTAAGTGAGTTACTGAGCTTTGCCAAGAATTCTGTTGACCTTGGTGCCACATACTGGGCAGATGCCCTGTGCCATGCGACGACCAGACTCGGAGATCTTCACAGTGCCTTCGAAGTCACGCTTCTCTTTGCACTTAACGCAGTAAGCGTCACCCTTGTATGTCTCTGCTGTCATAATTGCCTCCAATCGCCGCTTGGACTCTGAGCGCCCACGCGTGCAACCCCGACGATACCCCTCGCCACGCTCAAATAGGCTGATCTAACCCCCATTTGTGCGTAATTTTTTTAGCTCAACCGGCTCAGCTATCGCCCGTTCTGCCGCCTCATAACCATCTAAGTAGGCGCTGGCTAGCTCGGCCCCCTCAAAACGCCCCAGAACCTCTGTGAACTCAGACCCATGGTCAAAGTGCTGCAGGTGGATCGCCTCATGAAAGAGGACGTAATCCAAGGCGTAATCCGGGGCGAGTTTGAGGCGATCTGAGATCCGGATGGTGCGATCGAGGCTGGTGCAAGAGCCCCAGCGCTCGCGCATAGGGCGCCAATGGATCGAAGCAGGTCGGGCGGTGATCTCAGGGGCTAGGGATATCAGTAGTTCGACTGTGCGCTCCATCAAGGCTTCTTCACTTGGTGTGCGGGCAGATTCTTGGCTCCGGATCTTGGCGATCATCTCAGGGACGATCGCGTGCTCATCGGCCTTACTCATCCTCGCCGGAATTGAAACGATGATCCGTCCGCCTTGGCGATAGGCCGAGATGTTGCGCTTTCGTCTAGCCGAGCGGATGACAATTATCTCGCCCTCTGTAATTCCGGGCAAGGTTAGCTCGCCTGCTTCGGGATTTTCTAAAGCCATAGTTAAAAAGTACTCCCCAAATTCGTAAAATAGATTTATATCGACAATATCTAAAGTACGTGTTGAGAGATTTTCTGGAGAAAACATTTTCCACTACATCGAAAATAATGGGTGTGTCAAATCCCAAATTATTTGATTCTGAGCAGTTTAGGTCATAAGTTGCGCGTACGAAGTCCTCGGATAACTGTTTGATCTATCTGCAAGGGGAAGGCAGATAAATTAAATTAGCGGCCGGGGACTTCGCTTTTCTTTTATTAAGACCCTAGAGCAAACCCGAGAGATCATCGGGGATAGTTGTGCTGTTAAGGAATTTCTCAGGATCCAATAAATCTTGCGCCGTTGGCAATAACCCACTCCAAACCTGATCGCGCTCGGTAATTGATTTAACTTCGCGAATCTTCTTCCAAAATGCGCTGGCTTCACGAGTTAACTTTGGTGAGACCTGCAATCCGAGCATTGATGAAAATAGCTGTTGTGCAGGTGCTGCAGATGCGCGACGTCGTCGCAGAGTTTCCCTTAGTTGCTCGATCGAAGGTAGTCGATCACTGGCGGCAAGCACAGTTACTTCATCGGTCCAGCCATCAATTAACGCTAAGACTGTTTCTAATTTAGCGAGCGCAATTTTCTGCGTAGGTGATTCTTCCGGTGTAAAGATTCCGCTATCTAGGGCAAAGTTCATATTCTCCTGCGCATTTTCATGCATATTTTCAAAGGCGCTCTGCGCCTGGCGTTGAATAGCATCAATATCTATATGAATACCTTTGCCATATTCGACAACTGCGCTTTGAATATATGAAACTAGCCATGGGTTATTTGCAAAGAGGCGAGCAACTGCGCCTTCACGAAGTGCGTGATAGATAAAGACTTCAGATTTAGGAATCTCTAATTCCGCCGCCCAATTCTCTATATTTTCCGGGATTACAACGGGATGGGCTGGATCCAGGAGAGAAAGGCCAACATCGTGCGCACCGGTAACCGAGGTGGCTAACGTGCCGATTGATTGTCCTAATTGAGTTGCGATCATGGTGCCGATAAATGAACGCAGCATCATGGTAATCATCTCGATTGGCGGTTGGCCTTCGGAGGGCTCACCCGCCTGCGCGTTCATAGCCTGATCGAGTAGGTTGGAGATCGCGCTGGATAAGCCCGCTGCCAGAGGCTCGATGGTTTTATGCCAACCAACCATCGTCTGGTCAACCCAATCTAAGCGAGTAGCCGTTGTTGGCGCGATATTTGTTGCTGGAAATGAGAGCGCCTCATTGAGCCAAAGTTCAGAAATTTCAAATGCGCTATCGACTACCGCTAGCTCTTTAGCGCCGATCGGTTTCAAACCTTGGGCAGATACAAATTTTTTGGCGGTCTCGCGCGCGGTAGAAATTGAGAGGACTTCTTCTTTATTTTTTTCGTTACCGATGTTTGTTTGGGAGAAGAGAGTTGTAAATGGATTTACAAAACCTGCTGGGTTAATTCCAAGTTGTTCGAATTGCGCCTTCATCTGTTCTTGCATCTGGCGCATCATCTTTTCAAAATCTGGGCGGTTATTTTCTGGATCGTTTGAATCCTCTGGATCATTTGGGATAAAACCAAATCCAGCCATAACGAGACCCCAATCACTAACTGACAATTCGCTTATTGGTTAAAACACCACCGATGCGAGATTTCTTCCCGCAAGAGATAGGCTATCTAACATGTCCAACGCCTTTACCGCTCTGATCTGGTGGGTTATCCCGCTGGCGGGTCTTTTAGGCGCACTTGGCTACGTGCTCTGGGTTACCCAATTTAAATCCAAGTTTGAATCCGAGACCACTCGTTCGGTCGGCCAATTTCAACGTTTTCAAGATTCGTTTCGTGACGCCGAGATAACTATAGCTAGCGATGAAGAATCTGAATCTGACGATAAAAATAGCGGCGATATTAAAGCAAGCGATGCTCCCTAACCGGCTCTCTCGCCTAGTTACAACGTTCCTAACTCTATTTTTTGGTCTGGCTCTATTTGCTCCACTGCCATTTGTCGTAATCACTCCGGGCCATGCCCAAGATGTTCTTGCCAAAGTTATTACCCCGGCAAAAACCGCGCCAACTAATGTGAAATTCTATAAATCAGATGGCCATATTTATCTACTCTCCATTTTGATCACCAATCCTGATGCATATGTAACTGGCGCAGAATTAATTTATTCATGGGCGCGAAGTGATTACGCGGTAATGCCAAGATCGCTCTTTTATAGGGATGGGGTTAGCGCGAAAACTGAGAAAGCCAAGGCCAAGACGGAGATGGTTGATTCGCAATTAAGTGCAAAAGTTGCCGCTTTAAATTATCTGCAAAGCCAAGTTGCGCCAGGTGATATTTCGATCTCCCTCGCCAAAACTGGTGGGCCAAGCGGTGGTCTGGCATTTGCCCTTGGCATTGTCGAGTTGTTAACGCCTGAGAATATTTTGCACGGGCGCAGCGTTGCATCGACAGGAACAATTGATGAAGGTGGAAATGTGGGAGCGATCGGCGGGGTAGCGGAAAAAGTTCTGGCTGCAGGTAAGGCCGGGGCTACCTTGATTCTCGTTCCAACAAGTAATTGCAAGGATCTTGCACCTGGCGTTGCAACGATTCCAAAAGGTATAAAAGTTGCCGCGGTGAGCACCTTAAATGAGGCAATTGCTGCGCTCAATTCGGCAGCCCCGCGCGGTTGCGCTAACTTAGGAGCATGATGAAAAAACCAAGTCCACTAGCTCTAACCTTCATTATTTTGGCGGTTCTCGCAGGAGCTCTCGTTGCGCTCAGCGGTGTCTATGTTGATTGGCTCTGGTTTAAATCAGTCGGCTTCACTGGTGTTTGGACGACCGTTCTAACGACCAAGATTGCCCTATTTATCATCGCCGGACTTGTTACTTCGCTAATAATTTCTACAAATATCTTCTTGGCTTATCGCCGCCGCCCATTTGATGTTTCGATGGCGATGGAATCGGATAATTTAGAACGTTATCGCGCAACCATTGACCCTATCCGCAGATTATTCTTTGCCGGAATCTCAGCTGTCCTCTTCTACTTTGGCGGAACAACCGGAGTTCAACTCTGGAGCTCATGGCTGCTCTATAAGAACTCAACTGATTTCGGAGTTAAAGATCCGCAATTCGGTATGGATATCTCATTCTTCGCTTTCCGCCTGCCATTCTTACAAACGCTAATTAGTTGGGCTATCTCTACGTTGATCTTGTCAACTATTGCAAGCGTGGCAGTTCATTACATCTATGGCGGAATCCGTCCGCAGGTACGCTCTGATCGCACATCAGTTGCGGCGCGCGTTCAACTCTCTGTTCTCCTTGGCTTAATTGTTTTGATGAAGGCTGTTGCATATTGGTTTGATCGCTATGCCTTGGCGCTAAAAGAGAACCGATTGATTACTGGTCTTACCTATACCGATGTAAATGCAACGCTACCTGCCAAGGCAATTCTTGCTGCAATTGCGGTTATCTGTTCACTTCTCTTCTTCGCAAATATTGTTCGTAAATCTTGGCTCTTGCCAGCAGCTGGTACCGCGCTAATGGTTGGCGCATCAGTGCTAATCGCCGGCGTTTATCCTGGGGCCGTTCAACAGTTCCAAGTTAAGCCTTCTGAGTCCTCCAAAGAAGCGCCATATATTCAGCGAAATATCGACTCAACGCGCGCCGCATATGGCCTAACCGACGTTGAAGTAAAGGATTATCAAGCAACTCTCTCCACCAATTCTGGCCAACTGGCAACTGATGCAGCAACGATTGCAAATATTCGCTTAATGGATCCCAACGTTTTATCTGCAACATTTCGCCAGCTCCAGCAAATCAAGCCGTATTACACATTCCCAGAATCACTTGATATAGATCGATACACCGTCAATGGTGTGCAACGCGATGCAGTTGTTGCCGTTCGTGAATTAAATATCGATGGCAATCCAAGCCGTAACTGGATTAACGATCACCTGGTTTACACACATGGTTTCGGTTTTGTGTCTGCATTTGGAAATACCGTCGATGCCGATGGAAAGCCTAATTTCTTAGTTGGCGACCTTCCCCCAACCACTGGCCTTGGAAAATTTGAACCACGTATCTACTTTGGTGAGAACGTTCCTGATTATTCAATTATCGGTGGACCTAAGACTGATACACCCGTTGAATTTGATTATCCGGATGATGCATCCGCAAATGGACAGAAGAACTACACCTACACCGGCAAAGGTGGAGTTCCAATGGGCGGCTTATTTAAAAAGTTGCTCTTTGCAATTCAATATCAGGAACAACGCATTGTTCTCTCAAATTTGATTAACTCAGAATCAAAGATCCTTTACAACCGTTCTCCTCGCGAACGCGTAGCCAAAGTTGCGCCATGGCTCACACTTGATGGAGACCCATATCCAGCAATCGTTGATGGAAAAGTTCAATGGATCATCGATGGCTTTACTACCAGTGCTGGTTATCCATATGCTCAAACGACTTCACTTGGAACCGCCACAACTGATGCGCTAACTGCTAACTCCACATCAATTACTGCGCAGAGCAATAAGAACATCAACTACATCCGTAACTCTGTAAAAGCCACAGTAGACGCCTATGATGGCACTGTTGTTCTGTACCAATGGGACGATAAAGATCCAGTTCTAAAGACTTGGATGAAGGCTTTTCCAAATACCGTTACACCAAAGAGCAAGATGTCAGCGCAGCTTCTTGAGCACATCCGCTATCCAGAAGATCTTTTCCGTGTACAACGCGATGTGCTTAGCTCATATCACGTGCAAACGGCATCCGCGTTTTACGGTGGGCAAGATTTCTGGCGCGTACCTCGCGACCCATCAACTTTCGGTGCCAATGCAGGAGCGCAGCCTCCTTATTACATGACACTTGAAATGCCTGGCACCAATAAACCAACATTTACTTTAACTACTCCATTTGTTCCACGTGGTGGTCGCGAGAACCTATCTGCATTTGCAGTAGTCGATTCCAATAACGGACCAAATTACGGCAAGATTTCGGTATTGCAATTACCACGTAGCACCAACGTGGCAGGTCCTTCACAGGTTGCATCTAACTTTGAAGCAAAACCTGAAGTTGCCAACTCGCTCTCCTTGTTACGTCAAGGTGGATCAGATGTTGTATTAGGTAACTTGTTAACCCTTCCCGTAGGTGGCGGTTTACTTTATGTACAACCGGTATATGTAAAGGCAACATCAAATACTGCCGCATATCCATTACTGCAGAAAGTTCTCGTCTCCTTTGGCGATGTAATTGGATATGACAGTTCACTGAAAGGTGCATTAGATCAAGTATTCGGTGGTAACTCCGGAACTTCATCATCAGGTACACCAACTACATCAACAACAAATAATGCATCTGCAGATCTAAAGACTGCTCTGCAAAATGCGAAACAAGCACTAGCTGATGGAAACTCTGCTCTTGCAAAGGGAGATTTCGCAGCATATGGCCGTGCACAAGAACGTTTAAAGGCTGCACTTGCTGCCGCGATTGCTGCTGAAGGACGCAAGTAAAGCGATTTGGCTATTACTTGCCCACCCTTTAGACTGACACTTCCGACGCGGGGTGGAGCAGCTCGGTAGCTCGCTGGGCTCATAACCCAGAGGTCGTAGGTTCAAATCCTGCCCCCGCTACTAGTAGTACTAATTGGAGTTCAGATGAGCAACCAAGTTAAGACTGATATCAAAATCAAGTATAAAGATCGCAATCGCACGACTGTCTTCTGGCGAGGAATCCTTGCATTTCCAGTCATTATCTTCGTTGCTACCTTTAACGTTGGAACTTCAGGAATCGGTGCTGCTGGAGTAATTGTTATCCCGGCGCTGTTGGCCATTGTTTTCCGTGGAAAGTATCCAAGCTATGTTCTAACTTTCAATCACGCCCTTATTGAGCTTTCGACCCGCCTTGCAGCATACCTTTTGATTTTGAATGATAAGTACCCATCAATCGAAGGCAATTCAAAGGTTGAGGTAACTTTTCCTGATGTGGATGGCGGAAGTAAGTTAAACCGCGGTCTTCCATTGGTGAAGTGGTTCTTAGCGATTCCACATTATATTGTTGGCGCCGTCTACCTAGTTATCTCACTGGGCGCAACTTTAATCGCTTGGGTACAAACTTCAATTACCGGTCGCTATCCAGAATGGGCCGGCGAAATTGTCCTTGGAACAATCTCGTACTGGAACCGCGTCCAGGGTTATATGTTGCTACTTGTTACAGACAAGTATCCCAGCTTCAAGCTCAAGTAATTCCTACTTGATTCTTACTTGATTCTTAGAGAATTAGTCACCACAAATAGCGAACTAATCGCCATCGCACCTGCGGCATACATCGGTGTCAGTAGACCTGCAGCAGCAATCGGCAAACCAACGACGTTATAAGCAACTGCCCATCCAAGATTTGTTTTAATAGTTCTTAAAGTACGTTTAGAGAGTTTTAGCGCATCAACAACGCTCATTAATTCAGGGCGCATCAAAGTAATATCTGCGCTCGATATCGCTGTATCTGTGCCAGTTCCCATCGCCATACTTAAATCTGCTGCGGCTAAAGCTGCGGCATCATTGATTCCATCGCCAATCATTAAAACAGTGTGGCCAGCGCCTTTGAGAGCGTTGACTCGCGCTAATTTTTCCTCAGGTAGGGCGCGCGCAATAACGTTTTCGCCCTTGATTCCGACTAGGCGCGCAATTGCACCTGCGCTCTCTTCGTTATCACCAGTGACCAACCAAGGAGTAATCCCATTATCAATTAACGCGGAAATTGTGGCAGTTGCATCGGCTTTAACTTGATCACCAATTGCAAAGACAGCGATTGCAACTCCGTCCCAAGCTAGCACTGCCACCGAATAACCAGATTCTTCACCGCGGGTAATTGCCTCTGTAATCGCTAGATCAAAGGTAGTTGTACTGTGAGCAATTGCCTTGGGGGTTCCGATCAGAACTACTGGTGAGATTGTTCCAAGTAATACCCGACCGGCAACACCTGCACCAGGAGTCTGGGTGAACTCAACTACTTCATGGCGGGTGGCACCATTTGCCAAAGCATGTGAAGAGATTGCCTGTCCGACTGGATGGTCATTTGCTAACTCGAGTGAGAGCGCAGATGACAAGATAGTTTTCTCATTTAGCGCAGATGTATACGTTGCACCTAAAACTTTATGTGCACTGGTAGGAATGCTCGCTTCATGAACTTTCATGACGCCGGTAGTAAGCGTTCCGGTCTTATCAAGGACAACTACATCTACTTTACGAGCAAGTTCCAAAACGCGAGGTTGACGTAAAACTATGCCGCGAGAAGCACCGCGTCCTGAAGCAACCAATAGCGCAACTGGGGTAGCTAAACCTAGTGCACATGGACAGGCGATGACTAAAACAGTAATCGCGATCTGAATTGATTGCGCGAGCGAGTGGCCAGCGCCGTCATTTCCTAAGTAATACCAAGCGAAGAAAGTTGCGATTGCTAAGCCGGTTACAACGGGAACAAAGATGGCGGCTATTCGGTCAGCGAGTTTTTGAATTGGGGCTTTAGCGCCTTGCGCCTGCACCACCATGGCACTGATTCGAGCAAGTTCTGTATCGCTACCGATGCGCGTGGCACGCACAATAATGCGGCCGTTGTTATTTAGCGAAGCACCAATTACGCGAGAACCCGGTGAGACATCAACCGGAGTTGATTCACCAGTAAGCATCGAGTTATTTACCGATGAAGTACCAGAGATAACTAGGCCATCAGTTGGAATGCGTGCGCCAGGTTTAACGACAAAGTCATCACCAATGGCTAGTTCTGAGATCGGAATGATTACTTCAAGACCGTTGCGCAGCACAGTTACTTCCTTAGCGCCCAGGGCTAAGAGAGTGGATAGCGCGCTACCGGCGCGAGTTTTCGCGCGCGATTCTAAGTGGCGTCCCAGAATTACAAAGAGCAGAACGCCAGCGGCAACTTCGGTATAGACATCTCCTGTGCCCGTTGCATTGGCGTAGATCGACCAACCAAATGCACTTAGTGAACCAAGTGAAATTAGCGAATCCATCGTTGGATGTAAAAAATTGCGAAGAGCAGCGCGGTGAATCGGCAGCGCAACTAACAAGATAAGAGGAGCGGTAAGGCCGATCGCCAGCCATGCGGTTGGTGAATAAAGAGGTGGCAAAATATTTAACGAATCAAGTGCGCTCAGGATTTGAGCATCTAAATTTGCGCGCCATTGTTCGACCATAGAAATTGCAATTGCGGGTACCGCAAAGATAATTGCGAAGAAGAGCGCAACGCCTGATTTCTTACTGTGAAGAGCTGGGCTAGTGCCTGCCTCAACTAAAACCGCGCTATATCCGGCCGCCTTTATCTTCTTTAAAATATCAGTGTTCTTAACCTCAATTGGCGCCAATATATGCACAGTCTCAGTTGCAAAGTTAACGCTGGCATTAACGCCCGTGATCTCATTTAAAGTCTTCTCAATACTATTTACGCAAGAAGAACAAGTCATTCCTGAGACTGAAAAGGTACGTGGTTCAACGGCCATTTAACTTATCTACAATCTTTTGATGGATCGCAGCATTTGTGGAAAGCCCACTTCCACCTAGGCTGCCATCTATACCTGCCACATTTGTAAATCGCCCACCAGCTTCACGCACAATTATGTCCAGCGCCGCCATATCCCAGATCGCAAGTGATGGTTCAGCTGCAACATCTACTGCGCCTTCGGCAACCAACATATGTGACCAGAAATCACCGATGCCGCGCGTGCGCCAGGCTTGCGTCAGTAACTCTTGAAAGGGAGCAAGGCGTTCGTTCCAACCAATAAAGTCAGAGTAAGAAATAGAGGCATCTTTGATTTCAGATACTTGTGAAACCGAGATCTTTTCTGGAGCTGCCTTATTTACGGAAACGAAGGCGCCATTTCCTTCGCTGGCATACCAACGCCTGAATAACGCCGGTGCGCTGACGACTCCGACCACAACGACTTCAGAACCATCGCTACGTTTTTCAATCAAGCCAATTAGAGTTGCCCAAGTTGGAACACCACGTAAGAAATTCTTGGTGCCATCGATTGGATCAATTACCCAATATCTTTGCGCGCCACCTGAATCATTTCCAAACTCTTCACCAACAATTCCATCATCTGGGCGGTGGCTCTTAAGCAGGGCGCGAATGGCGGCTTCGGATGCTTTATCTGCATCGGTTACGGGAGAATTATCTGGTTTAGTCGTAACAACTAAGTCGATGGCTTGATAGCGTGCCAAGGTAATTGAATCTGCGGCATCGGCAAGGCGCAAAGCCAGAGCTAAATCATTACCGCGCGTGGTCGACATATTGTCAGTCTATCGCGGGCGGGTTTGAATCTTTGAGTTCTAGAAGTGAGCGCAAGCTTGCTACTCGCGCACTTCGTTCAATATTTACAACACCTTTTGGCGACGACCACTCATTTAAGGCACAGCCAACTTCGTGATGTGAGCAATTTGGCATGCAGGTCTGGGTTACTTCGTATAAGTCTTCAAATGCAGCGACGATACGGTTGGAATCTAAATGTGCCAGACCAAATGCGCGGATTCCCGGCGTATCGATGATCCAGCCTTGCGATGGTGAGAGATCAGTTGCTAACGGAAGGGCAATTGCACTCGATGAGGTGTGGCGACCGCGCCCAGTTACATCATTTACATCACCGGTTACGCGCTCGGCATGCGGCACGAGAGCGTTAATCAAAGTTGATTTACCAACACCAGAATGGCCAACCAGAACAGAAGTTTTCCCATTTAACATTTTAAATAGCTTTTCTAGATCTGCCTCTCGACTTTCAGATTTAATTGCAGCTGTTGCAATTTCAACTCCGAGAGTTTCATACTCATGCAAGAAATCTGGAACTGGGGCCACATCTGTTTTGGTGACCAGCAATATTGGTTTGATATTTTCATGGAAGGCGCAAACTAAGAAGCGATCGATTAACCCGCGTCGTGGTTCAGGATTTGCCGCGGCAACTACGATTACTAGCTGATCAATATTGGCAACGATGGTGCGCTCCATCTTTGCTGCATCATCTACGGTACGGCTTAAGCTATTGCGCCTTGGTTCGATGGAAACGATGCGGGCAAGCGAACCTTCAGTACCAGTTACATCACCAACTAAATTAACTAAATCCCCAACAACGACAGATTTAGGGCCCATCTCGCGCGCCTTCATCGCAGTGACGATGACACCGGTATCGGTGATGCAAGTTGTGCGACCGCGGTCGACCGTTGTTACAAGTGCCTGAATCGCATCGGCATGTGCGGGGCGGTCTTTGCTGCGCGGGCGAGTACGTCGCGCGGGGCGAATACGAGCGTCGGACTCGTCAAATTCGCGCCGTGTCATGAGATCAAACTCTGCCAAAGTCCTGGAAAGTCAGGCAGCGTCTTACGAGTTGTTGCAACATTTTCAATTTCAATACCTGGAACAACTAAGCCAATTACTGCACCAGCGGTTGCTAAACGATGATCGTCGTAAGTGTGAAAAGTTCCAGCGTGTAAACCTTCACCGAATTTACCGGCAGGTGTAATCCGCAGTGATGTTTCATCTTCAACCACGTTGCCACCAAGTGAGTTAATTTCGCGGGTAAGCGCTGCCAAGCGATCGGTTTCATGTAAACGCAAGTGGCCAATCCCGCGTAGATGCGAGGGCGAATTGGCGAGGGCAGCAAGGGCTGCGATGGCAGGCGTTAATTCGCCGACATCGTGGAGATCAATATCAATTCCATGAATTGAATCTGTACCGGTAATTGTTAAACCATCGCCACCAAATGAAACCAGCGCACCCATTTGGGTCAGTATTTCGCGCAACTGATCCCCAGGTTGAGTTGTCGCCTTTGGCCAATCTGCGATTGTAATTGATCCACCACAGACCATTGCAATTGATAAGAATGGCGCAGCGTTAGAAAGGTCAGGCTCAATAACTAAATCAACTCCGCTTAATTTGCCCGCGGAAACGCTCCAACTTTGTGCGCTCTTATCTACTGCCACTTGCGCACCAAAATCGCGCAACATCTGAACTGTCATATCTATATGTGGCATTGAGGGAAGCGGTCCACCCTTATGCGTTGCGATAATTCCATTAGTTGTACTAGGCCCAATTAAAAGTAACGCTGATAAAAATTGGCTAGATGCGCTGGCATCAATAGTTAGTGATCCACCTGGTATTGCGCCCTTACTTTTAACGACCATTGGTAACGAGTAACGGCCGCCATGTTCAATCTCAATTCCAAGCTCTTCAAGCGCTGCAATAACTGGACCAAGGGGGCGCTCATAAGAACGGGGATCGCCATCAAATGAGATATCGCCAACTGCCAACGCAGAAAGTGGCGGAAAAAAGCGCATTACAGTTCCCGCATTTCCAACATCGACTTTTGCAGGTCCCTGTAATTTTTCTGGCGTTACTTTCCAAGCAAGATCGCCCGCAACTTCAATTTCGGAAATTCCAACGCCCATCGCCTTAAGGCCTGCCACCATTAGCTCGGTATCGCGCGAGATAAGCGGGCGTTTTAATATCGAAGGTGATTGCGCCTGGGCAGCCAAAATTAGCGCGCGGTTTGTTACCGATTTTGACCCCGGAATTACTACTCGCGCGCTGACTGAGTTGCGTCCACGAAATGGAGCGGGCCAGAGCATAAGCGGCAGTCTACTCTCTACCTATGTGCGGTCGTTATGCCCAAGCGCAGGGGATGGACGAGATCATCGAAAGATTTGATCTCGATAGTTCACTCGTTGATAAATCGTTGCCACTTAATTGGAATATCGCGCCCACAAATGAGATCTACATAATTCGCGATAACGAAAGAGGACGAGTTCTCGATTCAGCTTCTTGGGGGATGATCGCTCCTTGGCAGAAGAACTTTACAGAAGCACGGAATTCACAGTCGCATGCGATTAATGCACGCAGCGAATCAATCCATGAAAAGCCAACTTTCCGCCAAGCCTTTCGCACCAGTCGCTGTTTAATTCCGGCAACTGGCTATTACGAGTGGGCGACATCGCTAGGAAAATATCCACCGAAACAACCGTTTTATATTTGCTCGCAAGATGAAGGCAAATCACTTTCTATCGCCGGTATCTGGAGCACCTGGAGAAATGAAAATGGAAGCGAAATTCAAAGCGCTGCGATTATCACTCGCGAAGCCGTTGGTGAACTAGCAACTATTCATAGCCGCATGCCGGTCTTCATGCCGAAAGATCGTTGGGATAACTGGCTTGATCCCAAGAACCGGGAGACAGAAACTTTGATTTCGCTAATGGATATTCCAGATCCGGCCGCAGGATTAGCGACCCGACCCGTATCTCCTAAAGTTAACCTGGTTGCCAATAACGGTGCGGAGTTGATCGAACCGATAGAACTAGGAGATGCGCAGACGCTCTTTTAACTCGCCTTAAGTGGGCGTTTCTCGGAGCTTTGAGATAGTGTTTAAGAGATGGCATCGAAAGATTTAGTCCTAGAAAGCGCTACCGATCGCAACGTTCGGTTCGAGCGCGATGCCCTTGTGTTTATGGACCAGCTATATGCAGCAGCGCTTCGGTACACCAAGAATCCAGAAGATGCCCGCGACTTAGTGCAAGATACATACTTAAAGGCATTTAACTCATTCCACCAATTTGAAGAAGGCACAAACCTGCGCGCGTGGTTATATCGCGTGCTAACAACTACTTTTATTAATACCTATCGCAAAGATCAACGCCGCCCGCAATTGGCATCTGGCGAACTCGAAGATTGGCAGCTCGCAGAAGCCCAATCGCACACTAGCGATCTCGGTAAATCTGCCGAAGCAGAAGCTCTTGAAAACTTGCCGGATAGCGATATTAAACGCGCGCTGCAAGAGATTCCAGAAGAGTTTCGCATCGCTGTCTATTTAGCTGATGTCGAAGGTTTCTCCTATAAGGAGATCGCAGATATCGTCGCTGTTCCCGCAGGCACTGTTATGTCTCGTCTGCATCGCGGCCGCAAATTATTGCGTGAGAAGTTAGCCGATTACGCCAAAGAACTTGGTTACACCACCGAACCCCGAGGGGAGAAGTCATGAGCCATATCGAAGAGATTCCATGCGTTGAAGTCCTCTCCTCCGTTGTATTCATTGTTGAAGGTGCCATTGAAGAAGCGCACAATCCGCAAGCGATTTCAACTCACTTAAGTACTTGCCTGGCATGCCAAGCAGAAGTTGCTCACGAGCAAGCGATGCATTCTTTGCTTCAGGATGTTCTGCGTCGCACCTGTGATGAGAAAGCTCCCGAAGATCTACATCGCAGCATTCATGAAGAGTTATTGCGCCAAGCAAGCGCCACAACTGGTGTTACCGAAGTGGTTACCCAATTCAGCATGACCGAGATTTCAATAGAAATTGATGAATTTGGCAATGTCGAACATCGTGAGATTCAGATAGAACAGACCCACGTTGAGCGCTATGAAGACAGCTGAAGAAATTATTGGAGCAGTTGGATTTTCGGTAATGACTGTTCGACCCGGTGATACTTGTTTGGCAATGGGAATTTCTGATCTACCAATTTTGGCACCAGGACATTTGATGAGTGTGATGGAGAGCGCGTGTGTAGCAGCGCTAGTTGAGCTACTTGAAAATGGCGAGACCACGATCGTAGATAAATTTGAAATCTCGCTGATCGATTCTGTTGGAATCGGAGTTGAAGTGCGATCTACTGCGCGTTGTATCGAAGTTGTCGATCGCACCATGATCTTTGAATGCGATGTTTATGATGGCGAACGCCATATCGCCTTTGCCAGAATAGAAAGAACGGCGGTCGAGCGAGTATCTTTCCTCGCGCGAACCGCCGCTCAATCTTTAATCAAACCTTCTTAGTGGCCCAGAAAATCTCTGCGATCTCATCGATCTTGGCGATCAATTTATCTGCAACTGCCACATCTTGAGTTCCCTTGGTGCCGGCAGCTCCTGCCAACTTTGTCGCTTCATTAAATAGTGAGTGAAGTTGTGGGTAGGCCTCAAAGTGTGGGGCCTTGAAATAATCTGTCCAGAGAACCCAAAGGTGCTCTTTAACTTGATGTGAACGCTCTTCTTTAATTGCAACAGAACGTGAGCGGAAATCTGCATCTGGGTTAGCTGCATACTTTTCCATGCATGCCTTCACAGATAGTGCTTCGATCTTGGCTTGCGCTGGATCATAAACTCCACATGGCAAATCGCAATGCGCATGAACAGTTACCTTTGGTGTAAATAAGTTCTTCATTTCATCTCCCTTTTTCTTTTCTTTATTTCCAAACCTGTATGTGTGAGACTACCGCCCGTGGGCATCTTTGGCATCTTTGGGCGGGTAATCGTTGAAGGCACATCTATGCAGCCGACCTATAACCCAATGGATTGGCTCCTTGTTCATTACGGCTTCTTCGGCAAGAAGTACTTGTTCCTGCGATTAGGCGATGTTGTAGTCATCGAACGCGAGCGCCAGCCAGGCATCTTTTATGTAAAGCGCATTACCGAGATTGCCTTAGATAAGGCAGGGCAAGAGAGTTACTACGTGCGCAGCGATAACGAATCCGGAACCGATTCTCGAACCTGGGGTTATTTAAGCAAAGATGAAATTAAAGGATGCGTTGTTACTCGAATAAAGAAGAGTTAACGAGTAAAAGCTTCATACATCAACGCCTTTGCCTCTTCTTCATGTAAATGATGATTTCCGGTTGCCGGAGATGCTGAGGCGCGGCGAGAAATGCGACGCAGCACACGAGCATCAACTGCTGTTCCACCGATAACTTCTGTAGTACTTAAAGCAACGTGTGGCCAAGGACCTTGGTTAGCTGGTTCATCTTGAACCCAGAGCAAGTTAGCGTTCGGATGTTTCTTTGCTTCAACTT
>Ga0214921_10005410_pt1 | contig 18068 bp, 14 predicted proteins | sample LL1505_MetaG_FD_177992 | JGI IMG/M metagenome (GOLD analysis project Ga0214921, IMG submission 177992) | Freshwater microbial communities from Lake Lanier, Atlanta, Georgia, United States - LL-1505 | ecosystem: Environmental > Aquatic > Freshwater > Lake | place: USA: Georgia | collected... | reverse complement strand
ACGTTGCTGGAACAGTTGGACTTACATTAAGTTCTAATTTTACTACAGCAGTTTCTACAGATACATTTGAATTATATAATCGAAACTATGTTGCCCAATATTATAAAGAATCAACTGATGAATATATTCTTGGATATATTGCAAACGCATCTGATATCCAAACTGAGTTAGGTAGAACAGATCTTTTAAATACTAGATCAAAGGGGGTTTATGCCGAAGCATTAGTTTCTACTTCAAGTTTATATGTAAGTACCAATGCTACTATGGCAAACTTGTTTGTAACAGACTTGCTTGTAGCAAGTTTAACTTTAGACAATGCAACTCTTACTAATGTTACAATCGGAGGTCTTGAAGTAACCGGAACTTCAGTTTTCAATAGTGCTGTTACTGCTGGTGGCCTTGCTGTTACTGGCGAATCACTTTTACAATTAGGTGTTTCTGCTGGGTCTTTAAATGTTACAGGAGAATCTTGGTTGCAAGGTGCTGTTACTGCTGGTGCTCTTAATGTTACTGGACAATCACTTTTACAATTGGGTGTAAGTGCTGGGTCTTTAAATGTTACAGGAGAATCTTGGTTGCAAGGTGCTGTTACTGCTGGTGCTCTTAACGTTACTGGACAATCACTTTTACAATTAGGTGTGAGTGCCGGTTCATTAAATGTTACTGGAGAATCTTGGTTGCAAGGTGCTGTTACTGCTGGTGCTCTTAACGTTACTGGACAATCACTTTTACAATTGGGTGCGAGTGCTGGGTCTTTAAATGTTACCGGAGAATCTTGGTTACAAGGTGCTGTTACTGCTGGTGCTCTTAATGTTACTGGACAATCACTTTTACAATTAGGTGCGAGTGCCGGGTCTTTAAATGTTACTGGAGAATCTTGGTTGCAAGGTGCTGTTACTGCTGGTGCTCTTAATGTTACTGGACAATCACTTTTACAATTGGGTGCGAGTGCTGGGTCTTTAAATGTTACAGGAGAATCTTGGTTGCAAGGTGCTGTTACTGCCGGTGCTCTTAATGTTACTGGACAATCTATTCTTCAAGGTGGTGTTACTGCTGGTGCGTTGTATGTTACTGGTGCTTCTATTATGGATCTTGGATTAACTGGTGGATCATTAAATATTACAGGTGCATCTTGGTTGCAAGGTGGATTAACAGCTGGTAGTCTTACTGTAACTGGTGCTTCTACATTTGATAATGGTATTACAACTGGTTCTCTTAACGTTACTGGTGCATCTATTATGCAAGATGATTTTACAGTTACAACAGGTTCAGTTGTAATTTCTACAAATGATTACACACCGATTATTGATGGTACAGTTGCAACAGGTGGTTCTATCGTATTTAATACAGTTGATGTATCTCCAAGTATGGGAGATATTTCAAGAGAACGTATATTTAATGCTGCAAATAATGTAAGTATTCCATCTAATATTACAGGATTTATATTTAGTAATGGTGTGGTTAGATCATTTGATGCAGTTGTTTCCGTAACCATTTTAAGTTCAGATGGTAATAAATATGCTTATTATAATTTGAAAGGTGTTCAAAAGGGAAGCAATTGGGTAATTAATAGTTCATATGTTGGAGATGTCACTGGATTTACTTTTTCAATTACAAACAGTGGTCAAATACGATATACATCAACTGATATTTCTGGATATACTTCTAGTTATGTCAGTTTCAGAGCATTAACAACATCTGTTCAGTAAACAAAATAATTAACGTAACAAATAAACTAACAAATAAATAAATATATAAATAAAAATATATATTTATTAAAAGTAATAAAAAGTAATAAAAGTTCTTTACGTAAAGAATTTTGAAATAATAGATATTTGATTTGATGTTGTAAAATACAAGTGTATTAAATATAAACTAGACCAAATTATATATTTTGACATGTATGGTCTTGACAAGTAAACTAAACTACTTATAAAAAGTACATTTAAATTGTTATATTCTACATACCACATTACATATAATAATAATAATTCAAGTGAATATATAATATTCCACCCCACAACACCAATAATATTTTTTCTAACTAACGTCATTAAAAAAGCCGATGTTTGTATAGGTAAAATAGTCATAAAAGCTAAAGGAGGAGATACTTGTGTCTGAAATAGTCCAGAACAAATAATAGTAGCCCCAAATTGACTTGTCGCGTATATACTTTTTACAAATTTCTCCAATAAAGTACTATTTTTAGTATGATCTGAACGCAATGTCGTAACACCACTTGTTCCGTAAAAATAAGTTGCTATATCTGCAGCAATCATTGTACCTATACAACTAAAAAAAGCATATTCTGGAAATAATCCTGTAATAATACCTCTTGTTGAAAAAATCAATACGTGCCATCTCATTTCTTTCCATATAAATAAACCCATTGTTCCATTTGCTTTCTTTTTTGGTAATACATTAAAAATAAAACTTGTAATTGGTAATACAACATTTGGTAAATATGCCAAATTATTAAATTTGTACATTTTACCCAAATAAAAGTACATTACTAATTGATATAAAAAATTCAATAATGATATAATTCCAAATATCTTGTGAATATGATAAGGGTCTTCATGGGTTGCAAGTTTTCTTAAATTTTTACCAAGTGTGTTTTGCATTTGTATTTTAATTAATACTTGAATATTCTTATTTTTAAATCAAAATTTGTCTATAATTAAGTCAAAATTTGTCTATAATTAACTCAAAATTTGTCTATAATTAGATTAAAATCGTATTTGTGATATAGAATTGTAAAAATAGTCCAAATGACATATTTATTCATACTTAATTGAACTCTAAGATAAAACAAAAAACCTATTACTACAAAAAACAAAATATCGTGATTTAAAATGAAAGCATACATACTTAATATTATAGCAACACCATACCAAAATACATATTGCCAGTTTTTAATCAAATTCTTTCTTCTTAATGTCATTAAAAATGCCGAACTTTGGATTGCTATTAAAGTATTAAACCCATCTTCTATAGAAGCTTTGTTTGAAAGATGACATCCAATTGCAACAAATTGATAAAAACTAAAAAATAATTGCAACATTCTATTCGTCTTATTTGAATTATCAAACGATCTTACAGCTGTTACCCCTTTTGTACCATATAACATCGTTGTTATATCAACTAAAATATGCATTGACAATACAAAAATAACAGTTGTATATTTATCCTTAATATCATATAAACCAATAATCGAAATTCCAACTGATCTTAATGTAAATAAAATAGCATGTAATCGGTATTCTTCGTATATAAGTAAAGGATTTGTAACAATTCGTCTTTCAAGAACGTGAAAAATCAACGACGACGATGACAATAAAGTATGTACCAATAATGATGCCCAAGTAAACAATAGACTATTAAATCCAAAAGTATTATATTTTAATAAATACGTATATCTATAAACAAAACTACAAAGTGATAAAATTCCAAATGTTTTATGAATTAAATATTTATCTTCTTCCGTAAACAATTTTTTTAAAATTAAATTTCTAGATTTATCGCCAACACTTTCATTACTTTCATTACTTTCATTACTTTCATTACTTTCATTTTCAACTTTTTTATTTTCATCTAAAATTATATATTTTTTCATAATTTCAAGTGCAGTTTTAGAATGTCCAATTTTATCAAATGCCGTTGTAATATCTCGATTTTGATATTTTTGTAAAATTTTTTTACCACCAGGATGTTTATCAATGTAATCTGTAATATTATATTTTTTATTATTATAAGTAACTACAAATTCAGTCATTTTATTAATCCTGATTTTTATTTGATTTTCATTTTTTATTTGATTTTCATTTTTTTAATTTTATCCTTTTTTACACTTTCTAAATTAGCTCTTTTTAAATCATATGCTAAACCAAACAGTTCACTTAAGTCTATAAATAGTTTTGTAGGATTATAATTTTCAAAAAATCCATATTCGCTAGTTGCATAATCATATGGGTACGTATGATGATAATTATGCCACCCTTCGCCAAGTGCCAATATACTAGTCCATACATTTTGAACGGATTTAATATTACTGTATGGTCTTGTTCCATATAAATGAGCTACAGAATTTATACACCAAGTTGCATGTAATGTAATAATCCAACGAAGAAATCCATGTACTACAACCCCAAGTAATACACTATTATACGTATAATATGTGTAAATTCCTGGACATATCCAACTAATAAACATGTGTGAATAAGGGTGTAGTTTTTTATCCAACACAACTATAAAATCATTTAATAAATCATTAACCGGTATCATTTTTGATTTATCCAAAAAATCTTGATGTTTTTTATGAAATAACCATCCTATATGCGCAAAGAAAAATCCCCTATTAATATTGTGAGGATCCGCATCTGTATCGCTGTACTTGTGATGAACACGATGATCACGTACCCAATGAAAAATACTACCTTGATTACATATACATACAAAAAGCCACAAAATACATTTTAATAATACCGATGCCTTGTACGATCTATGCGACCATAGACGATGTAAACCTGCTGTTACACCTAACCCTGAAATTTGATATAGTAAAACAACTTCAAATAATAATATATTTCTATATGGAGATATCATTGTAATATATAATCCATACATTGCAAATATATGAGTTGCTAGAAAAAATATAAATTTTGTATAAATTATTTCCTGAACATTACTTGGTCTTTTTTCAGTTTTGTTACCCATTGATTTAAAAAATATAAATATATAATTTTAAATTCTTTAATTTATTTTTTAATGTATTTTTCGGAAATTCACCAATGTCAATTTGTTTGTAACTTTTAAACTAGATACTTTTATAGAATCCCAATTGTAATTTATTATAATTTCTTTTAATAATTCTCTTATTATAGGTAAATACATATCAAAAAATAAACAACATCTATTATCTGGATTATCATCTAAAGATCCATTAAAACCTACTTTTTTTATTAAAGTTGTGTCATTTGCGTAAGGATTAAATTCTTTTGTAAAATATTTGGTATCATGTAAACAAGCCGGTATACTTCTTATAATATTCGTACCTGGTGGTAATATATAATCTTTCCCATTTATATTTACGTTCTTTGATATATTTATTGTTTCTCCTAAAGCATTCCCAACATGATATGGTATAAATCTAAGACTTTCGATAATACATTTATCCAATGTATCATAATTATCTTTTAACAATTCACTTCTTATTTGATTTAAATAAAAATTCTTTGTTATTTGATTCATAATTTCAAATGTATATCTATTTGTTAGATCAATACCCTGTATAACTGCTGAAAGAATTAATAACGCATCGTTTTTTGTAATATTATATTTTAAAATTATAAGATCACTTATCGAGTCAAGTGTGTCATTTATTTTTTCTGGAACAATCCACTTTTGTGGTAGTATATTTGATAATATTAAATATAATGTAAATGGTGGTGAGATATCAAAAGCTTCAATGTTAATACCCAAAGCTTTTTTAAAAAGAAATTGTTTAAATTCATTATCTAAAATTAAATTTCCATTTTTTATACTTTTGTTAATTACACTAGTTATTTCATTTTTGTTTATACTTTTATCAACGCCTGTAGATTTAATTTTATTTAAAGCACCTCTAAAATTTTTATGACGTTCAAGTGTTGTTGGTGGTGATATCAATGGAGGGTCATATTTATCTTTTAAAGGTAAAAGTAACATTGGACATTTTCTAGACATACCAGACTTTGTACGGTCTATGTAATCAGTTAAATCATCGTAATTACTGATATGCAAACCATTAACCGACATAAAATAAGTATCACCGCAAACTTCTTTACGTTTTACATGAAACCCAGTTGGGTCTAAAAAATAAGGTAAAGTATCAATAATAGATACGATTTTTATAATATACTTTGTAAAAAAATTTGGATTGTCTAATTGTTTACTTAATATACTATTTGTTATTTTATGATACAATGACATTTTATAATATAGACTTTTAAAAAAAGTTTAATCAAATAAGGATGTAATTAAAAAAGTTTAAAAAGTTTATTTGATTAAAATCCTTTTAATTACATCCTTATTTTGATTAAACTTTTTTTAAAAGTTTATATAAATGATGATTGATACATTAGTAATATCAGGGGGTGGTATAGGAGGTGGTATAGCAATAGCAGGTTCGTTAGATTATTTAAGACAAAACGATTTATTAAAAGATGTTAGGAGGTATTGTTGTACTAGTATAGGTGCAATGATTTCTTCATTATTAATAATTGGTTATACAGTCGATGAAATTTACAATATTTTTGTAAATGATTTAAAAAGTTTTATAGACTTGAAAATATATAAAATACCATTAAATATATATAGAAATTATGGATTATTTTCAAATGATAAAGTAATTGATACTATCTCTACATATTATGAAAAAAAAGGATTTTCAAAAGATATTACATTAAAAGAATTATATGATAAAACTAATAAAATAATTACAATATGTGGAACTAATTTGAACAAACAAGATGTATATTATTTCAACTATTCAACATTCCCAGATATGAAAGTATTAGACGCAGTAAGAATAACCATTACTATACCATTTTTTTACAAATGTGTAAAATATAATATAAATAATAAAGAAAATATTTTTGTAGATGGTGGATTATTGAATAACTTTCCATTATATTATTACGATATTTGCGATTCCAGCGATAAATATTTCACCACATATAGTGAAACAATGGATACTTATATTAATATGTGTAAAGACGAAACTTATTATAAATTATTATCACAACATAAAAAAAGTGGAACTATAGGTATTACAATCAAAACACAAGAATTAGATAATAACGGGTTTTTTACTGGATTTTTAAAAATTTCAAATATTATTAATTTTACATCATCCATTATCCAAACATATCTTACAAAAATAACTTCAATTAACTTTATAAATCAATTAACTGGAGGCAATAATTTAAAAAAATATATAATTTCTATATACATAAAAAACCAAACCAGTTTATTGAATTTTTTTCTCTCTAAACAAGAAATATCAACATTGTATAAAAATGGTCAAGATACAGCAAAAGATGTTGCTAATACCATAATGTGCGATTTATATAATGAAAAAGAAACTAAAAATGAAACTAAAAGTGAAACTGAAAGTCAAATAAATATGTATGATAATTTAGTACAAGATTGTAATATTATTTAAATTGGACACCATTTAGATTGCCATGGATTATTTGTTCCATTCATTAAAATAATATCTTCTTGTAAAGGATAAAAAATTCTATATAAATTCTTTGTTAATGTTAAATTAACATAACTATCAGACATTGTTCTAACCAATTTTGATGGTTTTGCACAAGTATCTCCAAATAAAGGATCTGCATATTTCCAATTATTATAAATGACATTATTTAATTTGTTTATAAAAAATGGTTTTGATGTAGCCCCATTCAAACCTTTTTTACTATCAGTAAGTCGGAATGCTCTCATCATATCATTGTCTTCGTGAATAAGATTATGACAATGAAACATATAATCACCTTTGTGTGCACCAAATCTTGCAAGCACATAAATTGTATTAGCTGGACCTAAATAAAATACATCTTTTGGTGATAAATATTCATTTGTTCTTAACCCAGTCGCACCTTCTCTTTTAATAACAAAAAAGTCAACCAAATGAACATGCACTGGGTGAAACCATCCACCACCTGCTTGAAATCTCCAAAGTTCCCAAGTATTTTGACCAACATCTTCTGCTGCAATTTTCATAGTATCCCAAGTTTCTCCATTAATCGTCCAATGTCCATTTGTTCGCCCAAATTGAAAATCTCTATGATATACATTATTATTTGCCATCGCAATCGCCTTGTTAATATCTGATACATTAAGAGCACTAAAAATAGGTTTTAAAGGGTCATTGTCTAATTGTGTTGCATTAAATTGTGCAGGAGTTGGATCAACTGTTGTTGCTGAAAATACACCTTTTGCAATAAGATGAGAATTACAGAAATAAGGAACTTCCTTCATCATAACTGGGTCGTGATCATTCCAAAAATAAATTTCCTTACTAGCATATCCTGTAAAATTACAAACAAGTTCATATCTTTCAGCAACACCGATTAATAAACCTTCTACAGGAAATGAAACAGGTGACTTTCTATATCCACCATCTGTCGCAATAACCTTACAAAGACGTTGAGAAATATCATTCAATTTGGAATCCTTGATTTTCAAAAGATATGGTCTAGAAACAGCTGCATTTAAGAGTCTAAATCTATTCCATTTTGGTTCCAAATTTATTTTTGGAAATGGAATACCAGAAACCAAATTAATATCACCATACAAATTATTTTCATGAACGCCAAAATGATCAACCTTTAACTGACATTTATCATCTAATAATTTATCAGCCAAAATCATTTGATGCTCTTCAATGTTTTCTAAATTCCAAGGTTCACCACAACCACCATCTTGAATCTTTGCTGAAGTAATATACATTCCAGCAAGACCTAAATATGCATTATCTGCTGTTATGTGCAATGCATGATCGTGATACCATTCTGTAGCTGGTCTATTATTTGGATACACATAATCTTTTACTTCACCAAAACAAGTTTCATCTTCTGCCCAACCATCATATGGAGCTAAACTAGCAGCTCCGTGATGATGAACACTAATTGGTCTACCAGTTCTATTATTTGCTTGCAAACACGGACTAAAATCACCTTTGAAAAATCCAGTTTTTGTATTAATTGCATTTTTAAATCTTACTAAAGATTCGTGCCCCACTGGTAATCTAATAGTTGGACCAGGAATACTTTCATTATATGAAAGAAACCAAGTCGGTGGAAAGTTTTTACAACTACTAATTGCATTATCAAAAACACGCTTTTGAATAGTTGATATTACCATATCGTAAGATGTCATACAATGACCATCACTTCTACATACTTTATTTGAAATTTGTGCAACATCTGGGTTTTTAAATGTATCAGTGAAAGGAACAATTTTATAAGGAGAACTAATAAATCCACCAACCGATACAGGCACACCGTTTGTTTGTGTACAAATTGTAGCAGGGTCTCCAAATGGTGATTTTGGAATTACTTGAGAAACAACTAAACTGTATAAAATGGAAATCTTGAACATTTTATTTATATTACTATAATATATTTTTATAATAAACACATAACTTTAAATCGTTTTCAATTTTTAATTTACATTTAATTTACATTTAATTTACATTTCAATTTACATTTCAATTTAAAAATACAAATAATTATACGGTAATTATATATAATGAGATTTGATATATCAAGTCTTTTTTTTGATTTAACAAAAACAACTGTACCAAATAATAATATTATACGTATAGCATTCGGTAAACAAAATATAAATGTCATAAATACACTTGACTTTAATACGTCAATTAACAACACGTCAATTAACAATACGTCAATTAACAATACGTCAATTCACAATACGTCAATTAACAATACGTCAATTAACAACACGTCAATTAACAACACGTCAATTAACAATACGTCAATTAATAAAAATGCAAATGTAAAAAACGAAACTATATTTAAATTTTTCTATCCAAAAAATAGTTATTCACCTAGTAAATTACCAGTTGGTGGTGGTGGGTTTTTTATTAGTCCAGACAATATTTTTTTGGCAAATGAAGTGATTTTTTCATATCAGGTGTATTTTGATCCAAGTTTTAAACCAGTATTAGGTGGAAAATTACCTGGATTATTTATAGGAAGGAGTAGAAATAAATCAGATACGTTTGGTGCATCTGGAGGTAATTATACAGATAATGCAAGTTGTAGAATTGCATGGCGAGCTAATTTTTCATCAGAAGCATATGTTTATTTACCAACCCGTACTCAACACCCAGATTATTATAAAATCCCCGGACTTGTACAAAATCCAATTTTTGGCGATTCATTATGGAGATCTATTTTACAATTTAATCCAATGATTTGGAATACAGTGTCAATGAGATTAAAATTAAATACTATTAAACAGGGAATCACAATTGCAGACGGTGAATTACAAGTTACTATAAATGATAAAACACAAAAATTTAACAAATTAATCTGGAGAACAACAAATGATCATTTTATTAATTCAATTATATTTGAAACGTTTTTTGGAGGAAGTAAAAAAGAAGCAGCTACACCAAATGACACGTGGAGCTATTTTAAAAATATAGAAATACAAAAATTAAATTAAATAAAAAATCAAGTTTTATAAATTAAATTAATGCAAAAAAGCCCAAAAGTACAATAAAACAATAAACAATACATGTCTGTTGTCTTGTTGTACTTTTGGGCTTTTTTGCATTAATTTAATTTTAGTTTTAATTGTTTTAGTTTTTAATTGTTTTAGTTGTTTTAGTTTTTAATTATTTTTACATACCCCAAGATGATTTTCCGAGATTAAAAATCATATTACTGAATATAATAATTGTAGAAAATAGGATAAAGACTTTGTTAATAACAAGAGACACTATTAATCTAAAGTATTGTTTACGTAGGTGAGAGTTAAACAAACTGTAAACCAAGAAACAAAAGATTGGCCAACTCAATACTACAATATATGGAATTAATTGTATCAATTCCTTAGTTTTCTGAACAGTAGACAACAAGTAAATAAAGTAAATAGTATTAAACAATCTAAAATAGATGACTGATAAACGTACATAATCAATGAAATTAAACAGTCTAGAAATAATATTTACATTTGGTCCAATGATATTAATCATAGTGTTGAAATAAGTATTTTGTGTCCATCTTTTTCGCTGGGTAACATAAGATTTAAAGTTACTTGGTGGAATTGTATAAGCATTACAACGTGTATCTAGTACAATTTTTGCTTCATTGTTTGTGTAAATGAGATTACTTGTATATCGTCTATCAGTTCCAATATATTGAACACTTGATTCAACCAGATTTCCATTATCTGGATGTGTAGAATACAATTCTAATGCATCACTTGACTTTTCTTGAATTTTAAACATTGAAATACAACCTGGTAGACATAAAACTTGACCAAAAATATCTTCATTTGTTCTTCTTAAAAATTGACCATACAAATATTGATAATTTTGTAAACTATCAAATAAATAATTCTGATTTGATGAAAAATCAACATTTACAACACCGCAACTTGCAACTGCATTTCTAGTTTCAATGGTGTCAACTAAACAAACAAATGTATTATCACTAACCGTTGTATCAGCATCAGTAGTAAAAATGTAATCAAAATCAGAAACACCAAAAACATTAACAATATCAGCACAAATTACACTTTTAAATGTTTTAGACAATTCAGGCATATTTTCCCTTGGATAATTGAAAATGTCATTACACATAATAATACTATCCTTTTTACCCTTGTTTTGAGTTTTACTAATCAACATCAAATTCTTGTTATTTCTTACACCATAATGCACAGTAGTATTTACAGTAGAACCATCCCAAGAAACATATGCTCTTTGTTGAATATCATTTACATTGTCAAAAATAGTACTGTAATCATTAACACCATCTGAAACAATACAAGTCAATAGATAATGAGATCCAATTTTATTATCAATCAATGAATCAACAGTTTTACATAATTGTTCAACAGATTCTTTATATACAGGTACAAAAGCTACAATTTTATCAATGTTCTCAGTAGTTTCTTGTCTTGGTAACAAGGATTGATTTCTATTAACAATACCTTTATAAATCATATTTGCAACAAACATCAAAGACATTAAAATATCTTTTGATTTCAATGCTAAAATAACAAACAAAATAATTTGTAAATTTTGAGTATAATAAACAAACACACATCCAGCAACATTTACACAAAACATCAACGTGATGTAAACCCATTTTTTAATGAAAAAAGTTGAATTGTTAGTAAAATATTCTTTTGATTTTGAATTAAAAAAAACCGAGAGTAATGTAATACCCCCAATACCAAGACCGATTGTTAAAGCTGCAATTTGATCAGAACTAAAAGTTGACATTTATAATACTTATTATTGTATTTTTAAAGGTTAATTTTTATTTCAATTTTTTATAAAATGTTTTTTTCGTTTTTTTAATTTATTATTATAATGTAATATGAATGTCAATTTCGCATTTATACGTCATGGATCCGGCTGTCATAATGTTATGTCAAGTTTGGCAAATAATAATATTATTACAGTCGATCAAAGGAACGCGTTATTAGGTATTGCACCACAAAAAGGTATAACAGTTATGAATGATCCAGTTCTTACAGAATTAGGAGTAGATGCATCTATACGAAATGGGTGTATTATAAGTAAAATTTTACAATCTTTGTACAAGCTAAAACAAAACCCAGATTTAAATATGGATGTAATAAATATAGTAGGATGTTCACCATTAATTAGATGTATGGAGACTTCATATTATATGACAAGAAAATGGAGCAATCCACCAAATAAGATATATGTTTTCCCACATTTAAGAGAATTAGATGAAAGTAGTAGTAACCCATATAGTTTAGAAAGTAAACAACGATTAAATACTGTTTCTGCATATGCTATAAAAACATTATCTGAACAAAAAGATTATTTAAAACGGATAGGATTATTAGAATACTTTGATTTTACTTTTGTAGAAAAATTTCAACAAGAAAGATTAGAACCTGGTAGTATACGTAATTTTTTAATTTGGTTTTTTAAAAATTTTCTACCAACCTTTCAAGTCAACAAAAATTTAAATGTTTTTGTTACAACACACGCAGGTGTTTTACATGAATTTAGTAAAACAGGATTTGTTAATAATTCGGGGTTTGTTGTAAATGTAAAACATAAAGACTCTGATCTAAGTCTAGAGACATTAATTTCCTTGAACAAATATTTACCTAAATGGTTTTTTAATGATTATGATAATTATAATAATGTAAATTACTATTGTCCATCAAATAGATGTGAAGAATTATGTACATTAACAAAAGGGGTACCAAATATTATTACGCATATAAAAACAGATTGTGAAGAAAAAGAAGATGTTGTTTCTAGTAAAAAATTATTAACTGGACGTAGAAAAATCTCTCCAAAATTACCTTTACCAGCGCCAGCTTCAGCTTCAGCTTCAGCTTCAGCTTCCGATGACACTTGGGATTTTTAATTCGTTTATTTAAGTTGTTTATTTAAGTCGTAACGTCCAATTTTTGATAAAAATATATAATGAATAAGTAATTATATATTTTATTAACATATGTCTACACCTTTAGCAACTATTTTTCATGGTGATGTTACTTTGGAACAAGGTAGTGACATATCTCAATTTGGATGGGGTGATTTAAATGTAAATAGAAGATGTTATGTTTCAAGTACTGAAAATAGTGTATCCAACACAGATGGCGCTTTAATTGTATCTGGTGGAGTTGGTATTGCAAAAACTTTAAACGTACATGAAAATCTAAATGTTTTATATGGTGTAACTAGATTAACAGAAACACACATTGATACAAACAATGGAACTTTTACAGTAACAGGTGGTAATTCAGCTATTATACAAGTTGGTGATAATTCTCGATTTTCAAGCACTGGAGGAAATGTAACAATAGAATCGTCTATTAAAACTTTAAAATTATATGGCGGATTAAATTCATCTGGAGCAATCGATATTCAGGCAACAAATTCAGTTGGTGGGATTTCTTTATTATCCGGTCAATCAGGTAATGTATCTATTGTTTCTGGTTCTGGTGGAATTTCAGGAAGTACATCAAATGGTAATGTAATATTAACTGCAAACAATGCATCTGGTAGTTTTATAGTAAATTCCCAAACTGCAAATCAAAATTTATCAATTAATTTAAACGGTTCAACTGATTCACAATTACAAATTGTTAGTTCAGGTGATAATACAACAAATACTGCTTTAATATTATCAACATCAAATACATTGGGTAATATTGTTATTTCTAATGCAAACGGATTAGGAAATGGATCAATTACAAATTTAGTTGGATCAGGTGGGTTTAGTGTTTTAACAAATACATCAGGGCCAATATCAATTACTGCACAAGGAGCTGGGGCGTCTTGTATAGTTAATAGCAATGGACCAAATCAAAATGTTTTAATTGCAATGAATAACAGTAGTGATTCATCTTTAATTTTACAAAGTCAAGGTGTAAATAGTACAAATAATGCTATACAAATTAAAACAACCAATACAAATGGAAATATCTCTATAGAACAAATCGATAAATCCAAAGGACAAATTAATATTTATGCTGGTAGCGCTGGATTTATTACGACAACGCAAACTGGTGGATCAATAAGAATGACAACATATGGAGCAACTAGTTTGTATACAAATAATACAAATGCTGATTTTCAAGATTTAACTATAAGTGTAACTGGTAATACAAATTCAAAAGTCAACATTGTTTCAACTGGGACAGGTAGTGGTGCTATTACATTAGAAACAACAACTAATTCCGGTGGTATATATATACATGGACAAAATTCTGTACAAATTGAAAGTGACTCGACTATACAAATAGCAACAAACATACCAAATACACCTGTATACATTGGTACACCAAATAGTACAACTACAGTTTATGGAAATTTAGATGTAAAGGGGGTAACAACAACGGTTGAATCAACAGTTGTAACAATTAATGATAATGTAATTGTTGTAAATAATGCACCATCAGGTACATCAAATGGTGGGTTAGCAGTAAAGCGTTATCAATCTGCAAATAATGGTGGTTTTGGCGATGTTGTATCTGATATACCTGACGAAACTGGTACTGTACAAAATGGTGGTAATACGAGTACAACTATTCATTTAAGTGCAAGTTCAAATATTGATGACAATTATTATGCTGGATGGTGGGTGAAAATTACAGATGGTACCGGCAAAGATCAAGTTAGACGAATTAAAAGTTATAATGGATCAACTAAAATAGCAACGTTATATACTACAAGTGATCAAACTGGTGTCTTGGGAAATCCAATACCAATTGAAGGTATGAACTTTTCGACAATACCTGATAATACATCATCTTATTCATTGTACCCATGCGAATTTGTAATGATGATATGGGATGAAACAAGAGATGAATTTGCATTTGTGTGTAGTAGTTTAGATCCGGCCACTGCAACATCATTTCAACATTATTCAGATTTACATATCAACAATCTTGTAGCAAATAATATAACAATTAATAACATCAACGGTTCACAAGCCGATATAACAACTATTGTTACATTAAACAATAATGCAACTACACCTGTAACTATATCATCTTTTCCTAAAAAATTTGGAGTATATATGGTTTTTATTAAACCAGTCAATGATGATTCTAGAACACATGCGATTTTTACAATTGGACGAGTCGACGCTATTAATATACCCGGTAGCGTAATTCGTCTTCTTTCAGTCAAAGGTGTCTATAATGATCAGTTAGATATTCAATGGCCAGCAAATTCATTGCCACAATTACTATATAGACCATATCCTAATGGTATAGGTGGCACTACCGACTTTAAACTTAAAATTACAAGTTTGTAATAAAAATTAAATTTAACAATGCAAAAATATTTATACAAGATTTTCAACTTGTTTTCCGACTCGTTTTTTATCTTGCTTTTTATCTTGCTTTTTATCTTGCTTTTTATCTTGCTTTTTATCTTGCTTTTTATCTTGCTTTTTATCTTGCTTTTTATCTTGCTTTTTATCTTGCTTTTTATCTTGCTTTTTATCTTGCTGCTTATCTCGTTTTTCAACCGATTCACTTTTTAAAAAGTATTTAGTAACCCAATTTTTAAACCAATACATGTGTAAACACAATGATAAGCCTCCTCCTATAAGGACTACATTGTCGTTTCTAAAAGTCCATGTTAAAAATGAATGATAAAGAATTCGTGTTATGAAGAATGTAAATCCAAATGTTTGATCTGTTCTGAATAATTTATTATATTGACCACTGCTTAAAAATATGGTAGATAATTCTTCTATTAAATAAAGAAAATAAAATGCTGTTCTATTTTTGCCTGTAGCAAGAATTCCTATACTTGTTAATGTATATACAATATGATGCGTATATCCCGCTAAAGAAGACATGTATTTATGATAATTTTTAGATCCAAGATAACAATCTATTAAGAAATAAGATACTAAATGCAAAATCCCTATATTTAATATAAAAGAATCATTGTCGGTTAAACTATTTAAATACCCTTCAGCGTTAAAATTTGAATTTATAAACTTGTAATTAAAATATAAACTTAACAAAAACATTGTACTTGATGCTTTAATTGACATTATATAAGCACGTTGTTTTTCAGTCAAATCTGGATATCTTTTAGTTGTACTATTATAAATATAGTAATAATCTATACAAAATAAAATTATAAATGCAATTGATAATGTCAATTGCATCAAGTTTTTAATTAATTATATTTTTTAAATTAATAATTTAATTTACGCGTACCTTGTACCTCGTACTTTATCCCTTTATCATAATAAAAAAAGTGGTTGCAATTAGACTTATTAATATCCAGCACGATATAGTAAAAACCATTGTGTTATAAAAATTATATCTATTTATCTCTTCATCCATATATCTATTATTATATTCTACAATTTTATATATAAATGAAGTTTCATATAGTTCTTTAATAATCATTTTACCTCTACTTATTGACATATTTACACTATTTTCTTCAAAAAAATAAAGCATTTCGGATAAACTAATAAATTCATTTAAATATAATAGTTTTGTTCTACATGTTGGACAAGATAACTCTTTATTATTTTCATTAATAATCCATTGTAACAAACACATTTTATGAAGTTTTTTATTACAACAAGTTAAATTTACAAAGTCAGTATACTCGTCGTCTAAGCATATATAACAACTTAATGTATCCATTTCAATACAGATATCATTGTTAATAGTGTCATTTAATTCAATATTATTATGCGACATATCATTGTAATAAAAAATACTTTTAAATAAAAAATACTTTTGTGTTTATATGTGTGGAATTTTTTTATATATTAATATTAAATATGTCTCAAAACAGAATTGGTGAGCATTACAATAGATATACAAAAACTAATTATACAGAATACAATGGGCAACAATTTACTCAAAATGATGTAAATAATGTATATGATAAAACTTATAATACAAAATATAGTATTTCTCAAGAACCTGAAATCGAATATGAAGAAACAATTCAATATTTATCAGTTTCATCAAGAGATAGAAATTTTACACAATACCCTAACGTAAATAGTTATACTGTTGAATTTATTACAGAATTTAAAAATATTTCTGCAATTGAATTAGTACAAGCTATTATCCCAGCGAAAAATAATGTAGAAGAAGAACCATATTTATTACTAGAAATCGATGAAATAAGTGACGTAATGTTTTCCAAAGATCGATATATAACAGATTCATTTGCAATGTTACAATTAGCAGCACCAACGACAACTGGTGGATTTATTCAAATTGATAAACGTATTCATGAAAATACAGTAAAATATTTTAAAATACCAAAAGCAAGTTTATCTAAAATGACTATTACATTACGTGATTGTACCGGAAATAAATTCAATTTCGGCACAGATTCTAATCCACCACAAAAAGCATTACAAAATACATTTATTTTTAAAATTACTACATTGGAAAAAAAGAGAAAACAAATGGATCATAGAAATGTCTTTTAAATTACACATCTATCAGTAACAATTTCATATTATTATAATATTAGTTTATAATAAAATGATAAATAACAATCAATTTGGCGAATTTGACTTTTGTAAATACAGGCATATATTTGGAATCGAAGGTCAAGGTATTCATAGTTATAGATTATTTAATATAGCGATAGTTGACTTTATAGCAACTATAATTGTTGCTATTATTATATCCAAAATAACAAATATAAACGTTTATATATCGCTAATCATAATGTTTTTATTAGGAATATTATTACATAAATTATTTTGCGTTAAAAGTACTGTAAATGTATACTTGGACAATATTAGTTCAAAATAATATCA
>Ga0214921_10005409_pt1 | contig 18071 bp, 18 predicted proteins | sample LL1505_MetaG_FD_177992 | JGI IMG/M metagenome (GOLD analysis project Ga0214921, IMG submission 177992) | Freshwater microbial communities from Lake Lanier, Atlanta, Georgia, United States - LL-1505 | ecosystem: Environmental > Aquatic > Freshwater > Lake | place: USA: Georgia | collected... | reverse complement strand
GTAACGGTCAAAGGATGAACCCTCTCGTGGCGGAACGGGAGGGATTCGAACCCCCGGGCCTTTTACAGCCGTCCGCTTTCAAGGCGGATGCGTTTGTCCACTCTGCCACCGTTCCGCTCGTAGACGCTATCTCGTAATGCGACTTCTTAGTTCTGTCATCCAATCATCGGCTTCGCGCCACCTCGCATCTGCATGTTCGCGCGCAGAATGCGCATGCTCGCCACTCGCCGGATACGAACCAAGAAATTTTACGTCACCTTGTTTGGCATGCAAATCGCGCAATGCATCAGCCATTAATTCATCTTGAATATGTCCATCGGCGTACATGATGAAGCAATAGTCGCCGAGTCCACCACGTTTTGTTGGTCGCGAAAGTAGAACGGACAAATTAATTCTTCGAGCGGCAAATTCTTGTAAAATTGAAATCAAACTTCCTGGTTCGTCGGCCCGCTGAAAAACAACGATCGCAGTTTTATCGTGGCCAGTCGCGCTCGGCACAACATGTTTGCCAACAAGTACAAAACGCGTCTGGTTGCCTTGATGATCGGCGATATCTGAGGCGATGACCTCAAGACCATAAACCTTTGCGGCATTCTTGGGTGCAATCGCCGCCAATTTTTCGGTCGAGTTCGCCGCCACAAGTTGCGCCGCTTCAGCGGTTGAATTGGCTGCTCGCACATCAAGGTGCGCGAAATTTTTTCGCAAAAAGTTATGACATTGCGCAGTCGCCACTGGTATCGACAAGATGCCCGTTAAATCGCCCGTCGTAACACCTTTTTGCGCCAACAGACAATGCTCGATATCAAGCACGATCTCGCGTTGTATCAAAAGGTCATAGTCGAACACGAGGGCATCTTGCGTGAAGTTGACAGTGCCTTCAATTGAATTTTCGATCGGGACGAAACCAAAATCAACAGCACCAGACGCGACGGCGTCTAGGACATCGGGCACAGTTCGAAACGCAACCAAGTCACACGACGCAAGATCTTTTTGAGTCAGCAGAGCTTGCTCGGTAAATGTGCCCGCAGGTCCGAAATAGGCGATGCGATTTGATTGACTTTTTTTCACGAATACAAGGTTACGGTGCGCACAAATCGTATTCGCGGTCATTTATTGAACTGTGATTCGCACTAGCCTGACTGCATGTTTGAATATGTTGCCTTTAACCCTTACAACGCGAGCCCCGAGGCGATGGCCAACGAGCTGACAAAAAAATCAAGTGAAGGATGGGAAGTCGTCTCGATCGTGCCGACATTTGACGGCCGATACTGCGCTTTTCTGCGACGCCCTAATAATTCGAACTCAACGACAGTGGCGACAATCGCTACACAGTCTCTTAGCGACACGGGCACAACCACGACTTCTACTCCACAAGCAAACGTAAACGTTCCGGCCGCGTGGTATGCCGACCCATCGGGCAGATTTGAGTTGCGATATTGGAACGGCAAAGAGTGGACTGAACATGTCGCTCGTGCAGGCCAACAATTTACTGATCCCCCTGTCGCTTAAGTAGTCATGCGAGCCACCTCGCTGGGTCATGCCGGAATTTTGATCGAGTCAGGCAACTCGAGAATTCTCTGCGACCCGTGGTTCGTGCCTGCTTTCTTTGGTTCATGGTTCGTATTTCCACGCAACGACAATTTGGATGCTGACTTAATCGCAAAGATAGAGTCGCCTACACACCTATATATATCGCATATTCACGGCGACCACCTTGACGAAGCGTTCTTGGCGAATCATGTCAGTCGTGAGGCGATCGTTTTATTGCCAGACTTTCCCAGCCAAGAACTTGAGCGGCGATTGGCGTTTCTCGGTTTCAAAAATTTCGTCAACACAAAAAACGGCCAAGAGTTGGCTCTAGACGATCAAACGAAAATCGCAATTCATGTCGAAACATCCATCACCGATGGTCCAGGTGGCGACTCGGCGTTGGTCGTAAGCGACAAAACGTCACGATTGGTCAATCAAAACGATTGTCGAACCGGCGACCTTAAAGCATTATGCAGCCATGGACCGATCGACCTGCACTGGCTGCAGTTCAGCGGTGCAATTTGGTATCCAATGGTCTACGAACTAGAAGATTCGACCAAACAAAAACTTGCTCGTGCCAAAGTCGAGAGTCAATTCGCTAGGGCACTCAAATATGTTGAGACCCTCAATGCCCGCGCGGTGGTGCCATCGGCGGGGCCACCGTGTTTTTTGGACGAAGATTTGTTTCACTTAAACATGATCAGCGGCGACGAAACATCGATCTTCCCCGATCAAACCAAGTTTCTCGAACTTCTCAATCGAACAGGACGCATGTCCGACATCTTGGCGGTCCCCGGCACCGCAATCGAAATTTCACCAGAAAGAATCAGTGTCTCATCACCTAAAAACGTTGATGTAGCGGAGATCTTCACCGAGAAAGAAAAATATCTTCGCAAATATCAGGCCGATTGGTCGGCGTGGCTACGCAACGAAAAAGAAAGTTGGTCGCAAAATGATTCTGAAGACAAGTTTGATTCAATCAGCGCACTTCAAGCATGGTTTGAGCCGCTTATGGCGATTTCACCCGCACTTCGAGCGGGCATCGGCGCCAACTGTTTGATAAGAACTCGCGACACGACAATCTTGATCAATTTTCAGAATGCAAAAGTAGAGAAATTCACCGATCAGCCTTTTGGTTTTAGGTTTGACATTCCTCAAGAGTTGCTCGAAACCATAATTCGAAAGCGAGCAGTTGATTGGTCAAATTCTTTCTTTCTTTCTTGTCGGTTTACAGCCTGGCGATCGGGCGAATACAACGAATATATCTATAACTTCTTCAAGAGTCTTTCGGTTGAACGCATGACATGCACCGAACTCGAGGCAAACGAGCGATTGAACTTCAATAAAGACCTAAGCGATGAAATCGAAATCGGCGAATACGTTTTGCAACGTAAATGTCCACATCGCCAAGCCGATCTATCGGTGTTCGGTGAAATAAATGGCACCGAACTGACCTGCTCGTTGCACGGTTGGCGATTCGACTTGATTGACGGTCGTTGTCTCAACGCCGAGAACCGACCGCTTCGAGTGCGCAAAAAAACGAGTTAATGCTGGCTAGTAATCGGTAACTCGAACCAAACTGTCGCGCTGTATTTGACGCCGCTAACGATCGGTGCGCTGCAGTGTGGATGCGTCACCAAACTTGGCCATGCAACCATTTCGCCGACTTTCAATTCGCGATTCGAAAAGTTCTGTCGCGGAAACTGCAGTTCGGCGCCCTGATAGTCGTCGTTGAGTTTGATGCTTGCCGATACCTGGGCCACATCATGATGCATGCGCAACTCTTCTTGTTGCCCAACCTCGTATTTGATGACAAAAACATCTTGAATTCCGTGATAGTCGATTAGCGGCCACTGATTCTGCAGCTGAGGCCAAATTCGCACACCAAAATCAACCTCAACTGCATTAAACAACTGTGGACTTATCACGGCAAGTGAAACCTCGTGTCCCGGCACAGGATCATGCGGGTTGAGTTCAAACGCACCGGTCAACTCAGCAGCACGAATCAACGCACCACAGAATTCTCGTGTCCAACAAGACATCGCAAACATTTCGTCAGCCACTTTTCTGAGTTCAGATGTCGAATCAACGGCCTCTCGATAGGCAAGAATTCGCTCGAGGTCAGATGTCATTTTGCTCCGTTGATTGATTCGCTGTTATTCAATATCCAATAATCTCATTCTGTCAGCGCGCTAAACGATATTCGTCAAACTTCGTCACTGATAGCCTTAGAACGCGTGAACCCACTTGAGGCCCCGAGGCGAGTTTCGTTTGATTTGGACGCTTTTGCCGCCGTAGCCCGAAAAAAATGGTGGGTTGTGCCACTGACAATGATCATCGGTTTGGTCTTCATGTTCTGGCAAGAGTCAGACCTGCAGACCGAATCTCGATACTTCAGCTTGACGAGAATGTATGAACCAACCGACGAAGGTGCACCGTTGACCCTTGTCGGGATCAATGCAGATTTGATAAGTCAATTTCCGAGTGAGACCAACCAAGCCGAAATACTCGAAAGTGAAGATGTAAAGCAACGAGTTCAAGCAAAGTTTGATCGAGAGGTCAACCTGATGGTGAGGCCTTTCGATAAAACATTTTCATTGAACACCGAAACTGACGGTGCCGCGATCACTAAGTTTTCTTTCAAGCCGTCTCGCCGATTTTCATATGAATTCACCTGTGTCGAAGCCGACGAACTGAACTGCTCAGACGCGCTCGATGCATACGCCAAAGAAATGCAGTCGATCCGCCTGGCGGCAACAAAAGCGGGTTATGCAAACTCGATCAAATTACTTGACTCGTTGCTTTCGTCTGATCTTCAACTTTCGGCCGAAGATTCTTCTCGACTCAAACTGCAACGCGCCGCATTTGATCAAGCGATTGCAATTGCAAGCGGTGATATCAAGCAAGTTTCTGAGAGCAAATATTTCGGCGGCGAGACAGTCGAAACCGTCGATCGTCGATCTTATGTTTTTGGGCTTCTTGTGGGTCTTATTTTCGGATTACTGATTTTGGCTCAGTTGGTCGTCACCGACTCAAAGATTCGCAATGCCCGTTCGTTGATTGCCTCGGTAGGTTACGAAAATTATTTGGGTGAGACATCAAGCAGTGAAGGCTCAAACGCGGTGCAATTATTGGCGGCAACTTTGCGTGGTGCATCAAACAGCGAAATCAAAACGCTCAAAATATTGCCAGTCGGCGCAAATTCGATTTCGCCGCAATTTTCTGCCAGCCTTGCGCAAACATTGGGTTGCCAAGTTTCGTCGCTAAAGCCATTTGCCGAACTAAGCGCTGCTGATCTGGCGCCTTCTGCAGGGGCATACTTTTTGATCGCAGTAATAAAAAATAGTGCCGACCTCAAACAGGTAAAAGAAGTTTGGACAGTTGTTGAGAAGTCTGGCAACACAATTTTAGGTTCAGCGCTAATTGCCCAGTAATGATTCAGTAATGGCTCAGAATATAAACTCGCGCACTCGTCTGGCACTTTTTGCCGAGCGTGTGGGGCAAAGCAAAAGCTTTGTATCGATAACCGGTGTCATCCAATTTGTTTTAGATGTTTTGGCCTGGTCTGCCGCAGCTGCGCTTGCACTGGTTCTGCGGGCTTACCTACAAGAAGAGCAAAATATCAGCAACGCTGTACAAGACATTCTTTACCGCGCATTGCCAATCGTCGCTGTCGTGCAGGCGGTCACCGGGTACATCGTCGGTATCTACCGACGAAGGTGGCGATACGGCAGTTTTGACGAGGTTAAAGGCCTGATTCTCTCGGCTTTTATCACCACGACTATTTTGCTTGCCATCAGATTCACCGATAGGTCGGTTGACGCGTTTCCACGAAGCGCGATCATCACTGGCGGAATCTTGGGTTTATTTTTCACCGCGGCTAGTCGCTACACCTGGCGTCTTGTGCGCGAACAACTTCGTCGACCCTCCGAACTAACCGCGAAGAAGATTTTGATTTATGGTGCGGGCGAAGGCGGCATTCAAATCGTCAACACGATGTTGCGCAACCCCAACTCGAGTTATCTTCCTGTTGGGTTTTTAGATGACAATTCTTCTACCCATCGCCTGAGCATCTCGGGTGTGCCAGTTCTAGGTGGCCGCGAGTCAATTCAAAAAGCCGCAATTCGAACGGGCGCGCAGACACTTCTTATTGCGATACCTTCCGCAGAGTCTGGCGTTGTCAGCGAAATCGCCGATCTTGCTCGGTCCGCCAAACTTGAGGTCAAAATTTTGCCTGCCGTGCAAAACCTCGATGAACGACCCGTTGACGCAAGCGATATTCGAGACCTGACAGACGAAGATCTGTTAGGCCGTCGGCGAGTGAAAATTAATCTCGATGAAATTTCGCAATATCTCGTGAATCGTCGCGTGTTGGTAACCGGCGCCGGTGGCAGCATCGGCAGCGAACTTTGTCGTCAACTAGTCAGGTTTAACCCCGCAGAAATAATCATGCTCGATCGAGATGAAAGCGCACTGCACGAAGTACAACTTTCAATTTACGGTCGCGCACTTCTCGACACACCGCAGACTGTATTGGCCGACTTGCGCGACGAAAACGCAATCAACTCTGTTTTTGAAACACGAAAGCCGCAAGTTGTGTTTCATGCCGCGGCACTCAAACATTTGCCACTTCTCGAGCGATACCCGACCGAGGCTTATCAAACTAACGTTCTCGGCACGTTGACCATGCTCAAGGCGGCAAAACAGGCAAATGTCGAAGTCTTCGTAAATATCTCGACAGACAAGGCCGCGAACCCAATCAGTGTGCTCGGTTATTCAAAGAGAATTGCTGAGCGACTTACCGCAGATTTCGCATACGGGTCTGGATCCGGAAAATACATATCTGTTCGCTTCGGAAATGTCTTGGGATCTCGTGGCAGTGTCTTGATGTCGTTCAGGGATCAGATAGCCAAAGGTGGTCCAGTAACAGTGACACACCGCGGAGTTACCCGTTATTTCATGACAATTTCTGAGGCGGTGCAACTAGTGATTCAAGCCGGCGCAATTGGGTCGACTGGTGAAATTTTGGTTCTTGACATGGGCAAGCCTGTGAATATTTACGAGGTTGCCGAGCAACTCGTGCGCAATAGTTCAAAGCAAATTAAAATTGAGGTCGTTGGGTTGCGAGTCGGCGAAAAAGTTCATGAAGAACTATTTGGCGTCGGCGAAATCGATGAACGACCACGCCACCCGCTTATTTCGCATGTTCCTGCAAAGTCAATAGACCAAAATAGCCTTGAGGCCACAACCCGTGATGCTCGTGAATACATGATCCGACTTCTTGAAGAACAGTAGATTCAATTCAAATTTTCTCGACTTACTGGTTCGTCTCGACTGCCGACCATTGATGCAACCAACAGCAACCACAAAAAGTGATTGCCAACGATAAAACTTTCTTGCGTTGATGCTGCAATCACAAACCATGTAGCTGCAAATGCCCACTGGCCCGCGGTCTGGGTGAAAACGCGCTCAAGTTGTCGTGCTCCACTCCAAAGAATGGCAAGTATCAACAAGCCGGCACCGATAATTCCCCCGCCTAGCAATACATCCATTACGCCACTATGCGACCAGGTCGTACTCGTTAATGCCCACCAATAGTCGCGCTCATGAAAAAAGTTAGGGGTATGCCATGCAGAGAACCATCCCCAACCCAAAATAGGCCTATCCAAGAAACCAGACCAACTGAACTTCCACAGCATCGTGCGACCGTTGAAATCGACATTACTTTTGAAGACTCTTGAAAGGCTCTCTTGAAATCGCAGCGAAAACCAAGTCAAAACAATGAGGACAAACAAAAATCCTGGATAAATAATTTGACGAAGTTGCTCGAAAGTGAACATGCGCCGACGATTTATCCAGCGAACACCCGACCAAAATGCCCAGACAAACAAAAAAACCACGATCGCACCTAGTGAGGTTGACGACTTGCTACGAATCAAGAGACCAAGATTCAAAATAATTACATCCGTCAAAATCAAAACGCCAAGCAACCAGTACTTTGGCCGGCGAACGAGCAAAATCCAGCCGAGTGCGCCCGCGGCAAGAAGACCTAACGCTGCTGGTGGTGCGAGCGAATTTCGGTTGAAATAGATGCCAATCCAGTAGTTTTCATCAAAATTTACGGCGCCAGTCCAATTGTTACGCACTGCATACCAAGAAACAATCAGCCCTGGTTGCATCGCTACTAAAAACAGGGTTAGTTGTTGTAACAAAGTGAAACTACGAGCAATGTAAAGACCCGCCAGACAGGTGACCATCAAAGTGAACGATTCAACGAGCGAATAGCTGCTGAATGTCGACCAAAAAATTGACAAAAACATCCAGGCACAAAACGCAAGCAAAGCACCAACCGGGCCGAACAACATGCTCTTGTTGATGCCTCGCCGAAACAACAAAACAATCGCCGGAACTTGAACCACCAAATACGTGGCAAATTTGGTTGTGTTGATTATGCCCGCATTTATTTGACCACTTGCTTCCCAAATTTTTAAAACTGGGCCCTGAGTGAGAAAGCCAAGCACGACCACTACATATAAATATTCGAGCCATTTCAAAATCTGATGAGACTTTGCATTAAACATTTGCACTGCCGAACAATCTACCCGAGCCAATATCGGCGCGATTGACGGCGACGCGACGTGGGTAAGCGAGTTCGGTAGAATAGAAATGTGACAACGACTAGCAACGAAGAGTATGACCTCTTAATTTCTGAGCTTTTCGCAGAGGCCCATGGCTTGCGAATGAAATATGAAGAATTTAGTCAATATACAGAGGCCAAAATTGCTGAGTTTGTGCTCGAACGAAAGCCAATTACGACTCAATTAGAGCAATTGTCGCGAGACTTGGCGGTTACAAATGCGCAACGCGCTCAGATTCACGCAGATCTAGTTGAATTGACTGCGCGAATTGACAAACTCACCGCCCAACGCGACGCCTCGCGCGCCAGAGTCAAGGCGCTCGAGTCGGCTCGCTCTTATCGTTTTGCCAAAAAGGTACGAAAATTAGTTCCTAAATTCTTGCAAGGCAAATAAGTAAATGGCCGTTCGGCAATATCCGGTGATCATCACCGTGCGCGATCGGCTCTCATGCCTACAGAATCTTTTGAGATGGCTTGAGCAAAATGGGCAAAACGACATTTGGTTGTGCGACAACGACAGTTCATATCCACCGTTGGTCGAATTCTTACAGAACACAAAACACAAAGTTGTCTACAACAAATTTAATCTTGGGCATCGAGCCCCATGGTTGAGTGGTCTGGTGCCAGAATTAGGGAACGAACGATACTTCATCATTTCTGATCCAGATGTGGTGCCAGATGCAGGCACGCCTAATGATGTGTTTGAAGTTTTTGAACATATGTTGCATTCAAATCCGTCGATTGACAAGGTTGGATTTTCTCTCAAAATTGATGATCTGCCCGATCATTTCGTGCACAAATCTGACGTCATCACTTGGGAGAAACAATTCTGGCAAAATGTCTATTGGCCGGGCTTTTACAAAGCACCAATCGACACAACTTTTGCGATGTATCGGCCCGGCGGTGGTCACCAAAATGGCAACTCACTGCGAAGTGGGCCACCATATACCGCGCGACATCTGCCGTGGTACCAAGATTTCGCGAACCTTTCTGAAGAAGACAACTACTACATACAGCACAGTGACCACCTGATTACAAATTGGAATACCGACAAATTGCCCGCAACTGTGCGGGCACAATTAACCAAACTTCGCGCGCAACAAAGCGCTTCCGAATAACGATCAAATGCTGAACAGTGCGATATCGGTAAGTTCTTTATCAAAGAATTTTCGGCTGTATCACGAGCGAAACCGCTATATCAAAGCGGCGTTGCTACGTGGTCGACGAGCCAAATACGAAGAATTCTGGGCGCTAAAAGACGTCTCGTTTGAAGTGGCTCACGGTGCAACTCTTGGGATTATCGGCTCGAACGGTTCGGGCAAAACAACGATGCTCAAGTGCCTTACTGGTATCTATACACCAGAAAAAGGCACGATAAAAGTTGATGGAAAATTGGCGGCTCTGCTTGAACTCGGTGCGGGTTTTCATCCTGAACTCACTGGTTCAGAAAATATTTTTTTGAATGGCTCGATTCTGGGCATGTCAAAGCGAGATGTGCAAAATAAGTTTGCGAGCATTGTCGAATTTGCTGGTCTTGAAAAATTTATCGACACGCCGGTCAAGAATTTTTCGTCAGGAATGGTGGTGCGACTCGGTTTTTCAATCGCTTCGCATGTCGAACCTGAAATTCTGTTGATCGATGAAATCTTGTCTGTTGGCGATCAAGAGTTTCAACGCAAAAGCAGCGAAAAGATCGAAGAGTTCAGACGCGAAGGTCGCACCATTGTTGTCGTGAGCCACAGTCTCGGGTTAGTGCAACAACTTTGTAAAGAGGTTATTTGGCTTGATAAAGGCAAAATTCGCCAATCTGGCCCTGCGGCTGAAGTAATCGCCGCATATACGGGTGGTAGCTATCAGCCCCAGACCGAGCGAGATGAGTCATCGCGTAATCGCTGGGGCACGGGCGACGCACGAATCAACTCGATTGAGTTGCTTGAACCCGATGGAAGCAATGCGCAAATTCTTGAGTCAGATGCCGCCGCTCAAATTAGATTTCAAATTTCGGCACATACACGAATTGAGTCGCCGATTTTACGCGTTCAAATAACGCGTCTAAACGGAGACGTAGTTTGGGCAACTTCAACTCAGCGCGGCACAAATACGATACGGGTTCTAGACGGCGCAGCAACTGCAACATTAAATATCGAGTCAACCAAACTGCTTGAAGGCACTTACTTCGTGTCTGCCTCGATTACAGACTCAACTGGCTCTACCGAATTTGATCACTGTGAAAATTGGTTGACGTTCGACGTACACAAGACGAATGTGTTTGACGAGGGAATCGTATCAATTATTTCAAACTGGCATCTCGAGCGGCACCGCCGCTAATTGTTCTCAAAGTTCTTCAGCAAGACGACGCTTCAATTTATTGAATGTTGCTAGCCCAACAATCAACGAAATTATTGCCGCGACAAAGAGCACTCCGACATCTTGAAATTTTGGAGCAGTGCCGTGATAAGTCGTTGCGCGAAACGCTCGAATGAACACGGCCGTTGGGTTCCAGTGCAAAATATTTTTAACGACAGACGGCACTTTGCCTTCGATTATTTTTGGGTCATATATGACAGGAGTAGCAAAGAACCAGAGTTGATTGATAATCGTCCACAAATATGGCAAATCACGAAAAAATACCGCACTGACACTTAAAACAAGTGCAATTCCGCCAGCGAAACAGGCCATTAAAACCATCAGCAGCAAAGTCATTGGTAACCAAGGGAGAATCGCACTGCCAGCGATCAATAAAACTAAACAGACCAAACTCATCTCGATCGAGAATTGAACGAAGCAGAATAAAACTTGCGACAAAACAAGACTTTCTCTGGCAAACGCAACTTTGCGCACCAAATTGGTGTTGCTCAAAATCGATTGCAAACCAACACTGCAGATAAGTGCAAAGAAACCCCACGGAATTATGCCAGTTAGTAGATACAAGCCATATGTCGTGACACCGGACGGATCACCAGTCGGCGCCTTTGCGCCGAACAGCAACCCAAATACAAACGTATAAATCGCCATTTGAGCTAGTGGATTGAGTAGCGACCATGACCAGCCGAGCACAGATCGACGATATTTGCTACGTAGTTCACGTAGAGTCAAGTTCCACAACAAGTTGCGTGAGGCAGCGATTTCTCTAATCTGTTGCATTGATCTCCAAGTTACCATTGCGTCATTGAGATAGGCTTAAGTCATCTCGATTATGGATGGCAATTCTCCAGTCTCTCCAGAAACTTTGCAATCAAATCTGGCTCTCGAACTAGAACAATTAAAACATGAGTTGCAAATAGCCGAAGGCAAAATAATGCAGCTTGAACTTGCGCTCTTGCAGTCTCGAGATTTTGCGATCGGCGCTGCTGCCGAGGCAAGCGAAGCACCAATTATTCGCGCGAAGTACCACGCAATGTATACTGAATCTGAGCGAAAACTGGGCGACGCAAACGAACACATCAAAAGCCATCTGGCACATATCGCTCGACTTGAACAAGCACTCGCTGACTCGTTGAAATTTGAGAAGACCAACAAAGAGTTGCGCACTCAAATCGAAACTCTTCATAATTCTGCGACATGGCGCATCGGTAGAAAAGTCATGTTGCCAATACGAATCATCAAACGCATAGTGAAATAGCGCCGATGCGGCCACAATTCAGCATCATTACGCCGGTTTTTGATCCGCCACATGATGCATTCGAAAAATGCATAAAGTCCGTCTACGCGCAGACAAATTCAAATTGGCAATGGTGCCTAGTTGACGACAAATCAACAGACAGTTATGTTGCCAAGCGTCTAAAAGAACTTCAAGTCTTAGATAATCGAGTCATTGTCTATTTTCGCTCAGAAAATGGCGGAATCGTCGAGGCAAGCAATGATGCGCTTTCGTTGGCGACTGGTAAATACATTGTTTTGCTCGACAACGACGACGAACTACACCCCGATGCTTTGGCTGAAGTTGCCAAACAAATTGAGCTTGACCCAAAGACCGACTACATCTACACCGATGAAGACAAAATAACGGTTGATGGCAAACACTATGACGAGTTCAAAAAACCCAAGTGGTCGCCTGAAAGACTGCTTGCCCATAACTACTGCTCTCATCTTTCGGTGATCCGTCGCGAATTAGTAAACGCCGTAGGTCGTTTTCAACGAGGATTCGAAGGTTCGCAAGACTACGACCTTATTCTGCGCGTTGTTGAAAAGACTTCAAGAATCGCCCATATTCCAAAGGTGCTCTATCACTGGCGATCAGTGCCAGGTTCAGTTTCAATCGCGTCAGATGAAAAACCTTATGCATTCATCAGCGCTACCAAAGCAATTTCTGAACATTTGTCAAGAAAAAACATCGATGCTGAAGTCGAAGAAGTAAAGCCGTATGCACTATCGCGAGTGAAGCGCCGACTAAAACAATCTTCAAAGGTTGGCATCGTGATTCCGACGTGTGGCACCACAAAGTCTTTGTTCGGCGTCGAAACCTGTTTAGTTCTTAATGCCGTTGAAAGCATCGAGCGTAAAACCAACTACAAAAACTTTGAAATTATTGTCGTCGCAGATGCACACACACCAGCAAATGTGCTTACTGAGCTTCAGCGGATTAGCCCCACAAATCTGAAGATTGTCAACTATGAAAAAGAGTTCAATTTTTCAGACAAATGCAATGTCGGGGTCGTCAATTCTGACGCACCATTCATCGTTCTACTTAACGACGACACTGAGGTAATCAGCGAAGATTGGCTCGAAGTGATGCTTGGTTATATGCAAGAACCCGATGTTGCTGCGGTCGGCCCGATGTTGCTGCTTGAAGATGGCCGAATTCAAAGTGCTGGTCATTCACACACCCCGTATCCGCACAACTTTTATAACGGTAGATCAATAAATGAACTTGGCGAACTTGGCATTCTTAAGGTGGCTCGAGAATGCACCGGCGTCACCGGCGCTTGCATGATGGTGCGGCGAAACGCTTACTTTGAAGTCGGTGGGTTGAGCAAGACGTTTCCACTTAGTTTCAATGATGTCGATTTATCCTTTAAATTTTTGGATCGCGGGTATCGAATTATTTGGACACCGTTTGCCAGACTGTTTCATTTTGAAACTTCGACAAGACCAAATGTTTCAACACCAAGAGAAGTCGAACTAATCACGAATCGCTGGGGAAACAGAATTTATAACGACGAATACTGTCGTATCGAATAAATCTTGTGGGCGAGGGGGGACTTGAACCCCCACGTCCTTGCGAACACTGGCACCTGAAGCCAGCGCGTCTGCCATTTCGCCACTCGCCCGAATGGACTACTGACGCTAACAGTTATGCATAGATGTGGGGCGTAGAGTTGATGCATGTTTGCGCGTGCATACGGCTCTGCAATCAGGCCAATCAACCTTGGTCGCGAACTCTTGGGTCTGATTGATTCAATGGATAAAACGAGCCCAATAAACCCTAATTTCGTGGTGAAATTAAACGCCGAAGATTATGCCGCCTTCGCCGACATCGAAAAACATTTGTTGCGCGAGTTGGCTGAAGCGGCGACCCAATTTGCCGAACAAAACGACTTGACACACAGCGAGCCATTTTCGGTGACCCTCATGGTGGATGACGCCGTCAAGTCAGGTGCCTTCGAGATCGCGAGCGAACCCTCGCCAGAAAAGAATCTCAACACCAAGCAAATTGATCCAAAACCCACGATGGTTATGCCAGTGATCACCGTTGCACCTATGGTCGAAGCAAAATTGATCTTGAAGACCGGTGAACAAATTGTGCTCGATGGAGACTCGCTCAAAATTGGCCGTCAAGCTTCGTGTCGAATCGTGTTCAACGACAGCAATGTCAGCCGTGAGCACGCCCAAATGCGACGAACTTCAGATGGTTGGAAGATATTGGATTTAGGTAGTACCAACGGCACAAAAATTAACGGCACCAAAATTTCTGACGAGCAATTGCTCGTCAATGGCGACGAAATAAGTTTCGGCACATCAGGTGCGAAGTTCGAGATCTCATGAATCTCGACCCTGTCAAAAGTTGGCTTGATTAATGCTGGTTAAATGGGGTGCATCAAGCGACACGGGTAGTTTGCGAGTTCAAAATGAAGACTCGTTTCTTGCACAAGAAAAGATTTTCGTAGTTGCCGACGGCATGGGCGGCCACAATGCAGGCGAGGTGGCCAGCGCGATGGCGATCAAAATGTTGAGTGAAGCGCAAAATGAGGGCATCGCGGATGCCAACCAGCTCGCAAAAATCATCGAGCAGATAAATCTTGCAATTTTTCAGGCATCTGCGAACCAAACCGATCAGCGTGGTATGGGCACCACGCTTGCGGTATTGGCACTTACGCCAAGCAACAGTTCAAAAGATGTATCTGTGGCGGTTGCGAACATCGGTGATTCGCGAACTTACCTGTTGCGCAATGATGAATTTCGCCAAGTAAGCGTCGATCATTCTTATGTGCAAGATCTTGTGAGTGAGGGCCTGATTACTCGTGAAGAGGCACGCACGCACGCACGGCGCAACATTGTCACGCGAGCACTTGGAATAGAGCCAAGCGTCGCTGTCGACACATGGACTCTGCCGTTGATAAACGGTGATCGATACATCTTGTGCAGTGACGGTTTGGTCGATGAAGTCACCGACGAGGCGATCGAAAAGTGTGTTAAACAGCAGATTGAACCGCAAAAAGTTGCCGAAGAATTGGTCGCAATCGCCAACGCCAACGGCGGGCGTGACAACATCACGGTGATCGTCGTCGATGTCAAGTCAGATGGCAACAACTTGATAGAGGCAAGCTCATCACCGACGCGAGTCGCTTCAACCAAGAAATCGACGGTCAAAAAACTTGTGCTGGGCATCGTCGGTGCCGCAATTTTCGTATCGGCAATCGCATTATTGAGTTCATATTTGCGCAGCGGCTATTTCGTAAAGTATGAAAACGCAAAGCCAGATGCACGAGTTTTGATCTACCGCGGAAAAGACTTTTTGTGGGTCGGTCCTACTGTCGAGGCCGACAGCACATTGACTCGAAATGACTTGAGCCCAGGCTTGGCAAAAGAGATTCTTGCTCGACCGTCGTTTTCGTCGTCGGCAGATGCCCAAGATTACGTCAACCAAATTCGCGATGTCGTTGAGCAGGCCAAACCATGAGCGAAAACAACAGGGCGATTGTCAACGATCGATATGAGATCGGCAAACGCATTGGTCGTGGTGGTATGGCCGAAATTTTTCAGGCCCGCGACATCTTGTTGGATCGCCCTGTTGCAATCAAAGTCTTATTTCCCGAATTTGCTACCGACCCGGCGTTTGTCGAGAGATTTCGACGCGAGGCCCAGGCTGCCGCGAACCTAAATCATCCCAACATTGTGGGTGTTTATGACTGGGGCAAGGTCAACAACACCTATTACATCGCCATGGAATATGTCAATGGGCGCACGCTCGCCGACATCCTGAAACAGAGTGGCACCCTGACACCGATGCAAGTCTGCGATGTAATGAGCGAAGTCGCCGCTGCTTTGATATCTGCGCATCAAAATGGTGTGATTCACCGAGATATAAAACCCGGCAATATTCTCGTCAGTACGACAGGCCAAATTAAAGTCGCAGACTTTGGCATCGCGCGTGCACTCGGTGCCGGTGTCGAGCAAGGGCTCACACAAACAGGTGCGGTTATGGGCACCGCAACTTATTTTTCACCCGAGCAAGCCCAAGGGGCCCCGACTGACCAACGCAGCGATCTTTATTCACTAGGTGTCGTGATGTATGAAATGCTCAGTGGTGTTGCGCCGTTCACAGGCGAAAACGCCGTCGCAATTGCCTATAAACAAGTACATGAATATGCCATGCCGCTCGATCAGCGCATGCCCGCGGTGCCGACCGAGGTCGCTGCGATCGTCGCCAAATGCATGGAGAAGTTGCCCGATGACCGCTACGCGAGCGCCGAACAAGTGCGCGATGATTTACGTCGATTCGTTGAGGGCATGCCGGTTTTAGCGATGACAGATCGATCGGAGAATGAACGATCGACGAGAGTGCTTCCACAAACAGATATAAACGCCACAACGGTAATTAGCCCGCAAGACGCCGCGACTGAACTTTTGCCGAAAACTCCGACGAATGCGTCGGTCGCAACCAACTATCCGCCATACGACGACAAAACACCCCAACGCACGGCAGTGTTCGTCTTCGGTGCGCTCTTGGCTGCGATTGTTTTACTCGCTGGTGGGCTCTTTTTATATCAAACACTCACCCGCAATTCGGCTAATGCATCGATCACAGTGCCCGATGTACGAAATCTCACGGTCAAACAAGCCAGCGAACAATTGCTCGCATCGGGTTTCACGCCGATTCCTTATGCGGCGACAAAAGAGGGCGTGGGCAATGACATTGTCTACTCACAAGATCCACCACCGAGCGTGCTTGCACGCTCAGGTGACCAAATCACGATCACATATAACCCTGCGAGCACGCCAGTTGCTGTGCCTCTGGTGCGCGGCTTGACTGTAAAAGAAGCAACTGCGCTTTTGGCGCCGCTCGGACTCAAACTTTCGATCAAAGAGGTCGTCAATGACCCGAAAGTGCCCGAAAATCAGATCATGTCGCAAGAGCCCAAAGTAGATACTCAAGTGCGGTCTGGCTCGGTGATCGACGTGATCGTCTCGGGTGGTCTTGGTCAAACAACCGTGCCAAACGTGCAAGGTCAAATAGCAACCGCGGCACAACAGTTGTTGCAAACTTCGCCCTATAACTTTGTGGTCACATTGGTCAATGAGGCCAGCCCGACCATCGAGCAAGGACGAGTTGTTCGCACCGAGCCCGCTATAGGTGCACAGAGTCCTGCGGGTTCGGCGATTACGGTTTTTGTTTCTTCGGGCAGCAACAAAGTTGCCGTACCACAAGTTGAAGGCCAGTCAGAGTCAGAAGCGCGTTCGCTTCTATCTGCGGCCGGCTTAACACCAGATGTCAAATACCAAGATGTGCCAACAAATGATGCCAACAATGGCAAGGTAATTTCTCAAGGCACAGATGCGGGAACGCTCGTAAGCCCTGGCTTTATTATTCGACTTACCGTCGGTCGCGCGGTCGCAACGCCTTAAAATTATTTTCTACAGCGCACCAAAAAATTTTCGATCATTTTGTGTCCGTGATCGGTAAGCACGCTTTCAGGATGAAATTGAACGCCTTCAATTTCTTGATCGCAATGACGCACACCCATGATCGCTCCGTCTTTAGATGACGCGGTTACGCGCAACATATTTGGCAACGAAGTTGGCTCAATAACAAGTGAGTGATAACGAGTCGCCTGAATCGGCGAACTAATTTCATTGAACACACCTTCACCAGTGTGATTTATTTCGGAAGTTTTACCATGTTGAAGTTCGGGTGCGCGAACAATTTTTGCACCAAAAACATGGCCGATCGCCTGATGACCCAAACAAACTCCAAAAATTGGTGCGACACCTGCAAACGCACAGATGGCTTCGCACAAAATTCCGGCGTCTTGAGGTTGGCCTGGTCCGGGCGAGAGCAGAACCCCGTCGGGCTTTAGACCCAATGCTTCTTCAACAGAAATCTGATCGTTGCGCACGACGATCGGACAAGCCCCATGTTCGCCCAAATATTGCACGAGGTTGTAGACAAAACTGTCGTAGTTGTCGATCACCAAAATGCGAGGTGCGCTGCTATTCATTGTCTTCAGCCTGCCTGATATTCGACCAATTACAAAGCAAATTATCCCCCTACACTTAATGAAGTTATGGCAAGCCAAAAGCGTCGCACCGGCGGTCGGACAACCCCAAAAGGCACAAAGCCTGGGCGTGTTCATGAGACGCATCGTCTCGATACTTCTGACACCCACTCAATGCATGGTCAAAATATCGCTGACGCTTCATCGCGCTACACACCACCAACTTTGCGTGAGCAGCGCGTCAGCGC
>Ga0214921_10005408_pt1 | contig 18072 bp, 17 predicted proteins | sample LL1505_MetaG_FD_177992 | JGI IMG/M metagenome (GOLD analysis project Ga0214921, IMG submission 177992) | Freshwater microbial communities from Lake Lanier, Atlanta, Georgia, United States - LL-1505 | ecosystem: Environmental > Aquatic > Freshwater > Lake | place: USA: Georgia | collected... | reverse complement strand
GCTTGGCAACGAAGTGCCCCTTTGGGAAACCATGCTGGCGGCCATCAAGATCGGCGCGGTGGTGATCCCGGCCACAACCCTCTTGTCGGGCGAGGATCTTCAAGACCGGCTTCTCCGGGGAAACGCCCGCTGGGTCATCACCAACGCCACGGGTCACGAAAAATTTGCCGAGCTACCTTCTGAGATGCTCGAACACCTGACACTCATCAACACTGCAGTTGCTCCCGGCGAGCGCTCGTTGTCCGGATGGATCGACTTCGCGCTCAGCGCAGGTGAACCCAAGGAATTGACCACCCTGCCAACCACGCTCGCCAGCGACCCCCTGCTGGAATATTTCACCTCTGGGACGACTGCAAGGGCCAAACTGGTCCAGCACACCCAGGTCAGCTATCCGGTTGGTCACTTGTCCACGCTATATTGGTTGGGGCTGCAGAAGGGTGACGTCCACTGGACGATCAGTTCACCCGGGTGGGCCAAGCACGCGTGGAGTTGCTTCTTTGCGCCGCTCAACGCGCAAGCCTGTGTATTCATTTACAACTACAGCCGCTTCAACGGACCTGCCATCCTAGACGCGCTCGTCCATCACGAAGTCAACACGCTCTGCGCGCCACCCACCGTCTGGCGAATGCTGATCTTGCAACCGCTCCGGCAATGGCCGGTGAAGCTTCGCGAACTCCTCTCAGCCGGTGAACCACTCAACCCAGAGGTGATTGAACAGGTACGCTCGGCCTGGAACCTGACGATCCGGGACGGCTATGGCCAGACGGAAACCACCGCCCAGATCGGCAACCCACCCGGTGTACCGCTCAAACCAGGCTCCATGGGCTTGCCGCTGCCGGGGTTCACGATTGCACTGCTCGACATCGATGGCCAACCGGCCGACGAGGGTGAAATTTGCATCGACCTAGCCCAACGCCCCCTCGCGCTCATGAATGGCTATGCGGACGATCCGGACAAGACCGCCGAAGCCATGCGCGACGGTTTTTACCATACGGGCGACATCGGTGCGCGCGACGCGGATGGGTACATCACGTATGTCGGGCGGGCCGATGATGTCTTCAAGTCCTCGGGGTATCGGATTAGTCCGTTCGAACTCGAGAGCGTGCTCATCGAGCACCCCGCAGTTGCAGAGGCGGCCGTCGTCCCGTCGCCCGATCCGGTGCGCGGGTTCGTGCCGAAGGCCTACTTGATCTTAGCCCCGGGCCACACCGCCGGCCCCGAGACCGCCCGATCCGTTTTTGGATTTCTGCGCGAGCGAGTGTCGCCCTACAAACTGGTCCGACGCATTGAATTCAGCGATCTACCCAAGACCATTTCGGGCAAGATCCGTCGGGTCGAGTTGCGCGGGCAGGAACAAAACCGGACACCTAATGCGCCCCGCACCTCACTCGAATTTTTTGAGGAGCAATTGCACTGACGTGGTACCCAGGACGGGAGTCGAACCCGCAAGGCCGTGAAGCCGGCGGCTTTTAAGGCCGCTGTGTCTACCAATTCCACCACCCGGGTGGGGTGGAGGCGCGACCCAGAGTCGAACTGGGCTAAACGGATTTGCAATCCGCTGCATAACCGCTTTGCTATCGCGCCAAATCCAAAACCTGCAGCGATATGGATTGCAAACCGCGTCGTTCCTGATTGCTTACAAGAAGTATGACTTCCCGGAGCATTTGGAGCGGGAGACGAGTCTCGAACTCGCGACCTCAACCTTGGCAAGGTTGCGCTCTACCAACTGAGCTACTCCCGCCTTCAACAAGCCGGCAATCATATCTTTTCCGGTTGGGAAGTCAAGCGCCGCTTTCGCGCAAAAACGGCCAGGCCTTGCGCAGGTAATACGCCATCGACCACAGCGTAAGGGCCGCTGCGACATGCACCAAGACCGTTCCAGCGGGTCGAACATCCCAGCCAAAGAGTTGTCCATCAAACAACAGGAGCGGTATTGCAACCATCTGTGCGACGGTCTTGAATTTGCCGACTGAGTGAACGGCAACACTCCGACTCGCCCCGACGGTGGCCATCCATTCACGCAACGCAGAGATGGTGATTTCGCGGCCGATGATCACGAGTGCGATCAGGCCATCAACCCGACCCAACTGGAGAAGTACGAGAAGTGCAGCGCAAACAATGAGCTTGTCTGCAACGGGGTCCAGGAACGCCCCGAATGCCGAGGTTTGACCCCAGCGCCGGGCAAGCCACCCATCAAACCAGTCGGTAATGGCTGCAACCGTAAAGAGCAAGGCCGCCGCCAGATCTCGATCGCCCGAGGTAATCATCAGTGACGGCAGCAAGTACAGCAGGACCAAGAGCGGAATCGCGAGGATGCGCAATAGCGTCAGAACATTCGGCAGGTTCAGTGGCATGGGCCTCAATCTCAATGCAAGCGACGATAAATAGTCTGCGCGAGCGTCGTTGAAATGCCCTCCACCGAAGCCAGTTCTTCAACACTCGCAGACTGTACCCCGCGCACGCCGCCAAAACGAGCCAGCAGGCGCTGACGTCGCCTTGGGCCGATGCCGTCAATCTCGTCCAGCGATGAGGCCTGACGAGCTTTGGCCCGCTTGGCGCGCATTCCAGTGATGGCAAATCGGTGCGCCTCGTCCCTGATCATGGCGATCAGCATCAACGCAGCCGAATCGCGCCCCAAAGACAGCGAAGGCCGCTCATCCGGAAATACCAGAGTTTCAAGGCCGACTTTGCGGTCTTCGCCCTTCGCAACGCCGACCAGGAGTCCGACATCAAGTCCCAACTCTTCAAATACAGCGCGCGAAGCATTGAGCTGATGCTTGCCACCGTCAATGAGCACGAGATCAGGCAGCCGATGCCGGTCGTTGCGGGGCGCATCGGTTTGCGACCCATAACGACGGGTCAACACTTGGCGCATCGCCGCAACATCATCACCAGGCGTGATCCCCGTGATGTTGAATCGTCGGTATTGGCTGCTGACCATCGCGTGATTTTCATAGACCACACACGAGGCCTGGGTCGCTTCGCCCATGGTGTGGCTAATATCAAAACACTCGATCCGAAAACGATCAAAGGCATCGTCTTCAAGGTCAGAGTCGAGGCCCAAAGCCTCTAACAGTCGGCGGGTTCTGGCGCGCGCAGATCCGTCTTCAGCGAGGAGACGGGCGAGAGCAATGTCCGCGTTCTGCTGACAAGATTCCAGCCAGCGGCGGCGGTTCTCGTGCGGTTGCCGCACCCAGGTGATCGGGTGCTCAGATTGCTGCTCGAGAGCCACCTGCGCCTCTTCAGGAATCGGCGTCGCGCAAACGATGACTGCTGGCGCCGGCGCCACAAGATAATGTTGCGATACAAAGGCTGTCACGATTTCGGCCAGATCCCAAGCTTGTTCCACCCCTTGGGCTTGTGAGGGAAAATGAGGTCGATCGCCGAGATGGCGTCCGCCACGAACCATGGCCAGATTCACGCAGACGCGTCCGCCCTGGATCGCCACCGCAATCACGTCAGCATCAACCTCTCCGTCGGTGTCGACCGACTGTTGCTGCAAAATCCGCCCGAGCGACGTCATCCGGTTTCGATAGATTGCGGCTTCCTCAAATCGCAGATCCTCGGCAGCTTCCAACATGGCGGATTCAAATTCGGCCATCAGAGCACCGTGTTCGCCACGCAGAAACCGACTGGCCTGAACGACATCGTTCCGATAAGCCTCGGGCTCAATCGCCCCGACGCACGGCGCGCTGCAGCGGTCGATCTGTGCCAACAGGCAAGGACGGCTGCGGTTAACGAAAACCGTGTCCTCGCAACTCCGCAACCGAAACACCTTCTGCAGCACCTGGATACTCTCTTTGACCGACCAGGCGTTGGGATAAGGGCCAAAGTACTGCCCGTCGCGATCAACCCCACCGCGGTAATACGCCAGTCGCGGCCATTGGTGGCCACTGAGTTTGACGTAAGGGTAGGACTTGTCGTCACGAAAAAGAATGTTGTAGCGCGGCTTATTCGTCTTGATCAGATTGTTCTCAAGCAATAATGCTTCGGCTTCACTTCGCGTGATCGTTGTCTCGAGCCATGCAATCTGCGACACCATCAGCCCAATCCGGGGGCTCGCATGGGTCTTTTGAAAATAACTGGACACGCGTTTTTTGAGGTCGCGCGCCTTGCCAACGTAGAGCAAGGCACCGTCGGCCGCGTGCATCCTGTACACACCGGGGAGATGGGGCAATGACGTCAAGTAGGCGCGCAGGTCCACCTGGGTCGCTACCCTATCGGTCGCCGCCATATTTGCCCCAGACTCAGTCACCCTGCCCCGCGAGCAACTGCTGTAACCGAGCGCGGACCAGCTCGAGTAAGGCGTCGCTGGGTGGCGGCCCTGAGGGCGCGAGGCTCGCGATCCGCCGCGAAGACTCCGGGCTGTTCTGGATCGAATCGCAGGCGACGACACGCTGAGCCTGATCGGGCGCATTACAAACCAGGATCATGTCGCATCCGGCCGTCATCGCCGAGAGCGCCCGCTCCTCGATGGAACCCATGCTAACAGCACCCAACATGCTCAGGTCATCGCTAAAAATGACCCCATCGAACTGAAATTTCTCACGGAGAACCGTTTGCAACCAGACAGTAGAAAATGTGGCCGGACGAGCGTCGACGCTGGGGTACACGACATGCGCGGTCATGACGGACGCCAACGCAGGAGAACCAAACCCGCTGAACGCCTCTCCATCCTGCGCAAGAATCGCGTCCAAGGTTCGATCGTCGACCGGGAGCTCGTGATGCGAGTCCGCGCGTGTCCATCCATGTCCCGGAAAATGCTTCCCGCAATTTCGCATCCCCGCCAACAGAAGGCCGTGAGACAGCGCGCGCGCGAGTGCCGTCACCACGGCTGGGTCGGCATGAAAGGCGCGATCGCCAATGACGCCGCTTTCACCCCAATCCAGATCGAGGACCGGTGTAAAGCTGAAATCAACGCCATCGCGACGCAACTCACCCCCTAAAACGAAGCCAGCATCGGTTGCCGCGGCCAATGCCCGGGCAGGATTCTGGTCCCAAATCACCCCCAGCTGCCGCATCGGGGGAAGGTGAACGTACCCGTCGCGGAAACGTTGCACTCGCCCTCCTTCATGATCCACCGCAATCAACAGAGGGGGGAGTGGCGGTTCGCGCAGTGCGTGCAACTCGGCCGTCAGGGCAGCCAACTGCGCTCGACTGGCAAAATTTCGAGCAAACAGGATGACGCCTCCCACCTTGGGATCACGCAAGAGCGATCGCTCGACATCACTCAGGGTCAGGCCGGCGATATCAGCCATCACCGGCCCATACGGTGCGTCCGAGGCTAATGGTATCAACAGCGATGTCATGTCGGGATCCTCCTCAATCACTACGAAAGCAATGGCGGCATCGAACTCATCGGAGAGTGAAACGTGAGCGCGGTATCGGTGATGCTGCATCCACGATGAGAGCAATTTGCGAGGAACGGCGATCGGTTTGCCCGCGGCGTCATTGAGAATCTGCAATGACAACAAGGTCATCGGACCCCGAAGTCCTGTTCCTAATGCCTTCGAAAAGGCCTCCTTGCCAGCGAATCGCTTGGCCAGATAGTCAACCGCACGTCGATGTCCATGCAGTGGACCGCCGCGCTCTCGCCGCCGAAAAAACTCTCGCAACTCGTCGGGGCCGAGAATTCGACGCACGAAACGATCGCCCCAACGCTCGACAAGCGAGTTGATCCGAGCAATCCGGACGATATCGGTGCCAATCCCCCGAATCATTACCCGACGAAACCCTGCGCTTCGCGCATCAGCCGCTTCATCTCCCGAACAGCTTCCCTGAGCCCGACGAAAACCGCTCGCGAGACGATCGCATGACCGATATGTAACTCGCGAACGCCGGCCAGACGGGCAACCGGCTGAACATTGAAATAATTGAGCGCATGGCCCGCATTGAATCGCATGCCGGCATCCCGGATGGCTTGGCCGGCAAGCCGGACCTTGTCGAGCTCAGCGGCCACCAGCAATCGCTCGGGATCTCGGCCCTGCTCGTGAAAGGTATGCGCGTAGGGACCGGTATGGACCTCGCAGACCTGCGCTCCGACCCGCGCTGCGGCCTCGACCTGCCGGGGGTCGGCATCGATAAACACACTGGTCATGATGCCTGCTTGGGCGAGTTCGTCAATGGCTCGACGAATCCGTTCACCACCAACGGCCAACTCTCCTGCGATATCAAGACCGCCCTCGGTCGTTACCTCATGGCGGCCCTCCGGAACCAGCATCGCCATTTCGGGCTTGAGGGAGCGCGCGATCCCAACCATCTCCTCAGTGGCGGCCATCTCCAGATTGAGCTTAATGTGCGTCAGGTCGCGCAGACGCCGAACATCCTCATCCTGAATATGGCGGCGGTCCTCGCGCAGGTGAACTGTAATGCCATCAGCGCCACCGAGATGGGCCTCGACCGCAGCCCAAACCGGATCGGGCTCATATGTTTTTCGAGCTTGCCGCACCGTCGCAACGTGATCAATATTGACACCCAGTTCAATCATGACAGTCCGCTTCCACCATAAAAAAATGAATCATAGTCGTTGCAAATCAAGCAGTATTTGTCGAGTCGCAAGTGGACGACCCTCGAGCCGCGCATTGAGCATCATCCGGGTCAGGGACTTCATCTGGGCGAGCAATTGCGGGTCATCAAAAGAGCCACTCGCGAGAGCGCACAAGGTCTCGCCGGCAAAACCCTGCATGCTTGCGCGGCGGTCCTCTGGGTCAGCCGAACCCGCCCGGATCACCCAACCCCTGGCCGGATCAAATACATACGTCTCGGTCGGCTCAATCGCCCTGCCGTCGGCGTCTCGAGCCAGATCTGCGCCGTAGCCGATTTTTTCGAGCAATGATCGCTCAAAGCGTCTCAGAGTCGGCTCAATGGCCATCTCGTGACCCAAAGCGCCAACCGCCTGCAGATAGGCATCAAAGAGTTCAGGGTGCGGATCTTCACGGGGCAGCAGGCGCACCAAGAGCTCATTCAAATAAAATGACGATATGAGCGCGGAGCCCTGCGGCATTGGCAATCCACCAACCCAATCGACTGCCATCAATGTTCTCAATTCACCTCGACCACTCCAGCCAACGGTGAGTGGCTGGAACGCCAGCAGCACGGCGCGCATCGCGGATCGGGGCCGTTTTGCGCCACGAGCAATGACCGGAACCCGCCCGTAGCCCCGGCTAAATAGCTCTACTACCAGGCTGGTCTCGCGCCAAGGAGTGCTATGCAAGACGAAAGCCGGCTCATTTCGCACTGGGCGGCTCGAGCCCACCGCCGCCGCCGATGCCTCAATCGACAGACTACTCGTAGCCATACGCCCGCAATGATTGCTCGGTATCCGCCCAACCTCCCTTGACCTTAACCCAGACCTCAAGGTGAACCTTCGAACCAAATAAGCGTTCGAGATCGGCCCGAGCCTCACTGCCGATCCTTTTCATCCGTTCGCCGCCGCCACCCAACAGGATGGGCCGATGGGCGTCCCGTTCAACAAGAATCGTCGCCCGGATTCGGCGCAAGTTCGGCAATTCCTCGAACTGATCAATCACAACCGTCGTGGTGTACGGGAGCTCATCGCCGACCAGACGGAACACCTTTTCGCGGAGCGCCTCCGAGGCAAGAAAACGTTCGCTCCGGTCGGTAATCGCGTCCGGTTCGTACAACGGCGGCCCCAGGGGGAGCAAACGCACGCACTCCTCGATTAATGCCTCAAGCTGCGTCCCGCGTTGCGCGCTGATGGGGACGATGGCGGCAAAATCGCGCAGCTGCCGTACGCGATCGACCAGTGGTAACAAGGCCGAGCGCTCTCCCGCTGCATCGGTCTTATTCAGAACAAGGATGACCTGGCGGTCATCGGGGATGAGTTTGAGTACGCGCTCATCGGCCAATGTCCATCCAGCCGGCGCATCCATCACCAACATCACCGCATCTGCATCGCTGAGAACCTGACGAACCGTCCGATTAAGCACCTGATTGAGCGCACCGATATGGCGAGTCTGAAACCCTGGCGTATCCAGAAAAGCCAGTTGCGCCTGCTCTTGCGTCAAAACGCCAACAATTCGGTGTCGGGTCGTTTGAGCCTTGGCGGAAGTAATGCTGACCTTCGAGCCAATCAATCGATTGAGGAGCGTCGACTTCCCCACGTTCGGTCGCCCGACGATGGCTACAGTGCCACTCCGATAGCCTGGGCTCGTTGATTCCGCGTTCACGTCAAGTGGCCCTGTTCAGTTGTTGCAGTGCTTGCCCGGCGGCAACCTGTTCCGCCGCACGCCGACTCGAACCCATCGCCGCGACCGAAATCTGGAGGGCTGCAATCTCGCAGGCGACTTCGAATTGCTGCTCATGAGCGGCGCCCCGGGTCGCCAACACTCGATAAACTGGCAACGCAATACGCCGCGACTGCAACACCTCCTGTAACCGAGTCTTGGGGTCACGATCCTCCGCTTTCGGATCAAGGTCCGCGATCGCTTGCCGCATCAGACGGTGCACGGTCTGGCGTGCCGCCTCAAATCCCGCATCGAGAAAGACCGCCCCCACCAGAGCCTCAAGGGTGTCTGCCAGGATCGATGGGCGCCGAAAACCGCCGCTCTTCAACTCGCCCTCGCCAAGCAGCAGGTAATCCGAAAGACCGAGTGTTTGGGCGATCGCGGCCAAAGATTCCTGGCGTACCAAACGAGCACGCAAGCGAGACAGCCCGCCCTCGTCAACCCTTGGAAAGGATTCATAGAGGAGCACGGCCACGACACAATTCAGAATCCCATCTCCCAGGAATTCCAGCCGCTCGTTGTCAGCGCCGCCGTGGCTTCGGTGCGTCAAGGCTTGGCGCAACAACTGCTGATCCGTGAACGCATGGCCCAATCGCCGCGCAAGGATCTGCGGATCGGTCATCGCAGGCGCGTCACTTGAAAGGCCCGATTCGGCCCCAATCACTGAAATTCATCCAGACAAAGAACGCACGACCGACAATGTTTCTTTCGGGCACGAAACCCCAAAATCGACTGTCAAGCGAGTTGTCGCGGTTGTCGCCCATCATGAAGAAATGTCCGGCGGGAACGGTGCAACGAACCCCGGCAGAGGTGTACTCACACTGATCGCGAAACGGGAAATCCCCGATCGGCGAGATGAATGAGGACTTATCAAAATCAGTCAGCAAGCGGTGATCAACATCGCCTAATTTCTCCGCGAACTGGCGTGAGTAACTCAATCGTTCTGAATCATAGAACTCTCCGGCCTGAGCAGTTGTCACTGCCACGTCGTTGATCTTTAAACGTTTGTGTTCGTAACTCACCTTGTCGCCTGGAAGGCCCACAACCCGCTTGATGTAGTCAACGGACGGGTCTGCTGGGAATCGAAACACCATGACATCGCCCCTCTTGGGCGAACCCACATCAATCACTTTGGTGTGGATGACGGGCAGTCTGAGCCCGTAAGTAAACTTGTTAACAAGGATGAGGTCTCCGACGAGTAAGGTCGGAATCATCGAGCCAGAAGGAATCTTGAATGGTTCGACAATGAATGAGCGAACGAAAAACACGACGGCAATGACTGGAAACAATCCGGCCGTGTATTCAAGCCACCAGGGTTGGGTCGTGACTCCGAGCCGAAGCCGGGCCGGTGCCCAAAGAAATTTCTCGAGAATCCAGAAGCTGAAGGTGAACAGCAGCAAGCAAAAAAGAATCAGAGCAAAGTTCATACGATTAGGAAGTTCGAGCAATCAGCGATCCGAAACCTGGAGGACTGCGAGAAAGGCCTCCTGCGGGATTTCCACATTTCCGACCTGCTTCATGCGGCGCTTGCCAGCCTTCTGTTTTTCAAGGAGTTTTTTCTTCCGCGAGATGTCCCCGCCGTAACACTTCGCCAGCACATTTTTGCGCATGGCCTTGATATTTTCGCGAGCAATCACGTTCGCCCCGATCGCGGCCTGGACCGCAACATCGTACATTTGCCGCGGAATCAACTCACGCAGGCGCGCGGCGACTTCGCGCCCACGAAAGGCCGAATTGCTGCGATGGACAATCACGCTCAGCGCGTCGACTTTATCGCCATTGACCAGGAGATCCATCTTGACGACGTCGGCTGAGCGATATTCAAGGAATTCGTAGTCCATCGAGGCGTAGCCGCGAGAAACGCTTTTCAGTCGATCAAAAAAGTCGAGCACGATCTCGTTCATCGGAAGGTCGTAGGTCAGGTGAACCTGGCGGCCGTGGTACGCAAGGTTCTTTTGAACACCGCGCTTCCCCGTGCACAAGGTAATCACCGCGCCAACGTACTCCTGCGGAGTAAAGACTTTGACCTCAACGATTGGCTCTCGAATCTCTTCAATTTTGGCTGGATCCGGCAACTTGGCCGGATTTTCGACCTGAATGACCGAACCGTCACGCATCAAAACCTCATAAACCACGGTCGGCGCGGTCGTAATCAGTTCCATGTTGAATTCGCGTTCCAGCCGCTCTTGCACGATGTCCATGTGCAAAAGGCCAAGGAACCCGCAGCGAAATCCAAAGCCCAGAGCCTGTGACACCTCGGGCTCGAACTGGAGTGCCGCATCATTGAGTTGAAGCTTCTCTAGCGACTCACGCAGCGCTTCGAACTGGTTGGATTCCACCGGATAGAGTCCGGCGAACACCGACGGCTTAATTTCCTTAAAACCGGGCAATGCCTCCGTCGCACCGTGCTTTTCGCTCGTAATCGTATCCCCGACCCTGGCGGACTTCAGTTCCTTGATACCTGCAATCACGAAGCCCACTTCGCCAGCTGACAATTGCTCGCGGGCAATGCTCTTGGGCGTAAAGAAGCCGACCTGCTCGGTCAGGTGCAACGCACCCGTTGCCATCATTCGAATCCGGTCCTTGGGGCGGAGGACACCGTTGATGACCCGCACCAACATCACCACCCCAACATAATTGTCGAACCAGGAGTCGATCACGAGCGCCTGCAACGGTGCGTCGGGGTTGCCTTTGGGTGGCGGAATTCGCGCGATCACAGCCTCAAGAATCTCGTCGATTCCCATGCCAGTCTTGGCGCTCGCGGCAATAGCATCCGTCGCGTCAAGACCGATCACATCCTCGATTTCCTCTCGGGCTCGGTCGGGATCAGCCTGAGGCAGATCCATCTTGTTCAAGACCGGGACGACTTCGACGCCAAGATCCAGCGCCGTGTAACAGTTGGCAACGGTCTGAGCCTCGACGCCTTGGGACGCATCGACCACCAATAGCGCACCCTCGCAGGCCGAGAGAGACCGGCTGACCTCATATGAAAAGTCGACGTGACCAGGCGTATCGATCAGGTTGAGTGCGTACACAAGTCCGTCACGAGCCTTGTAGCGCAGCGCGGCGGTCTGCGCCTTGATCGTGATCCCGCGCTCTTTCTCGAGATCCATGGAATCAAGAACCTGCTCCTGCATCTCGCGGTCGCTCAGACCGCCACAGCGCTGGATCAGTCGGTCAGCGAGCGTCGACTTGCCATGGTCAATGTGGGCGATGATCGAAAAATTGCGAATCCGTTGCATGGAATTCGACCGGTTGGGGCCGATGGGGGCGGCCACAGGCCAATCAGACATTCTAGCTGATTGACCTGCATGCAACGCTTAGGTTTACTCCTATCTTGATCAGCGTACCTGCGGGCGGATTGGCACAAACTGGGCACTATCACCCCTGCGAACCAGTAATACGTGCGCGCGGGATCTATCGAGCTTGGCCGCCAGCTCGTTAAACTGCTTCGCTCCGGTGATGTCGATCGTGTCAAGCGCGAGCAGTACATCCCCGGTTTGAATCCCTGCTCGTGCCGCTGCACCTTCTGCTCCGTCGACCAGTACACCACCCTTGATTCTGAGCTGGGTCCGACGCTCTTCGTTGAGATCCGAAACAATCAGGCCGAGCGCATTGGCCGTGGCTGCTGGAGCCGCCCGCTCACCCGGTTTGCGCTCAGATGCTTTGGTCGGGCGGTCGGCTTCCAGTTCGGCAACTGTTACCTGGACGTCACGCATCTGGCCCTTGTGCCAGACTTGAAGGGTCACCTTTGTGCCGGGTTTTGTTGCACCCACCAGACGCGGCAAATCCGTCGACTTCTCGATCGCTCTTCCTTCGAAGCGGAGGATGATGTCGCCCACCTCGAGCCCAGCCTTGTCGGCAGGACCCGTCGGATCCACTGACCGCACAAGCGCGCCACTGGCCTTGGACAGACCAAGTGGTTCGGCCACGTCTTTGGTGACCTCGGTAATACCAACCCCGATTCGACCTCGTACGACCCGACCACTGGCCCGCAGCTGATCGGTCACCCCGATCGCCTCATCGATTGGGATGGCGAACGAAATCCCCATAAAGCCACCCGTGCGGCTATAAATCTGCGAGTTGATACCGACGACTTCGCCCCGTAAATTCAGGAGCGGCCCCCCGGAATTGCCGGGATTAATCGCGACGTCGGTTTGAATGAATGGCAGGTAATCGCCTGTGTCCCGACCCTTAGCCGAGACAATACCAGCAGTGACAGTGTTTTCTAGGCCAAAGGGCGAGCCGATCGCGGCAACCCACTCACCCACCTTGAGGCGGCTGGAATCGCCGATCTTCACAACAGGCAGGTGGTGGCCTTCGATCTTGACTAGAGCGACGTCAGTCCGCGCATCGGCGCCAATCAGCTTGGCTTTGAATTCCCGCTTATCGGTCATGGTGACGGTGATTTCCTCCGCCCCATCGACGACGTGCGCATTGGTCATGATGTAACCATCCGCGCTCAGAATGAAGCCAGAACCTACGCCGCGCTGGACGGGAGCATCCCCGCGCCCTCTGGGGGCTTGCCCCGGGCGTTGGGGCATCTGCCCTGGAGGGAAGAACCGCTTAAAAAATTCATAGAACTGATCATTCTCGTCAGGATCACCGCCCTGAGGTCCCGACTGGCGCGACCGTTCCGCCGTCCGAATGTTAACGACTGCAGGTCCAGCCTTTTCAACCAGATCGGTGAAATCCGGCAACATGACAACCGGGGCCGCCGGCGCGGCAACTGATGGCTGCGCCGTCGCGGTGATTGCCGAACCAAACACCAAAGCCAGCGCAAGCAGAGCATGCCGTGATCGAGGGAGGATTCGTGTCATGAGATGGATCCTGTAGAAACCTACCGAAAATGGGGCCTGATCGAAATAAAACAAGGCTCTCCCGCAATCATCAGACGGCTTTTCTTGCCCGCCGATGCCAAACCAGCCAAACGCAAAGCTGCCGCCACTTCTCGTCGCCCACAGCATCCCTACCTGACAACCACTGGATATCTGGGATCGTTTCGACAGACTTACACGGGCAGAACGTAAAGGCCAACAAGCCACCCGCCATGACGAGTGCGCCGGGAACACACTCGATCGGAGGCGAATCTGCAGTGGGCGTGACGAGCACCCGCCCAGTCGCAAGAAATCGGATCATGCGTGGTACTGGCCTGCATTTAACATCACGCCAAGTCCCCCACAGAACCCACAAAACCATCGCGACCATCGGAAGCGCTAGCCAAGACCATGGTTTAGAAAACCACACCCACCAACTCCGACCGAGCAGTAGACTTGCGAGTGCCGAAACACCGATTGCGACCAAAAGCAGTCGGCGCTCAGATTGCGAGCGCTCCGGTACGATACAGACTTCAATTCCGCGGGTGTTAGCAGGATTCACCCACCAACCGTATCAGACGCGAGCGAGCACCAAGGAGCCATTCGTCCCGCCAAAGCCGAACGAATTCTTAAGGGCCACATTGATCGGTCGATCACGGGCCACATTTGCACAGTAGTCAAGGTCACAGCCCTCGCCAGCTTGGTCAAGATTGATGGTTGGCGGCACGACCTGATGATGCAGTGCGAGTGTTGTGAATACGAGTTCAATCCCCCCGGCGCCGCCTAACAGGTGGCCGGTCATCGACTTGGTCGAACTGATGACCAATTTCCGGGCGGCTGTCTCACCAAGTGCCAACTTGACCGCATTAGTTTCATTGAGATCACCCAGTGGCGTCGACGTTCCATGGGCATTGATGTAATCAATCTGGTCCGCCGCCACTTTCGCGTGACGCATCGCGATCTGCATCGATCGTGTTGGTCCATCGACATCGGGTGCGGTAATGTGTCCCGCGTCGGCGCTCATACCAAAACCAAGAATCTCCGCGTAGATCTTTGCACCCCGCGCCCTGGCGTGCTCATATTCTTCGAGCATCAACACCCCAGCGCCTTCGCCCAGAACAAAGCCATCCCGATCTTTGTCCCAGGGTCGCGAGGCCGCCGCTGGATCATCATTGCGAGTGGACAACGCTCGCATGGCGGCAAACCCACCCAACCCGAGCGGAGAAATCGTACTTTCGCATCCGCCTGCAAGCATGACATCGGCATCGCCATATTCGATGAGGCGCGAGGACTCCCCAATGCAATGCAAACCGGTCGTACACGCAGTAACAACGGCCAGATTAGGCCCTTGCAATCCGCACTGGATAGATAACTGGCCGCTGACCAGATTGATGATCGACCCCGGTACAAAAAACGGACTAATCTTGCGGGCGCCACCCGCCAAATAGGCATCGTGGGTCTCTTCTATCAGCGGCAGACCACCAATCCCTGAACCCACCATGCAACCAATCAGCTCACGGTTGGCATCGGTCACTTCAAGACCGCTGTCACGAAGCGCCTGCAAACCCGCCGCAACCCCATAGTGGATAAAGGTGTCGAAACGCCGCGCCTCTTTGGGATTCATCCACTGCGCAACGTCAAAATCTTTAACTTCGCCAGCAATTTGTGAATTGAGACCCGACGCATCGAATCGCGAAATCGTGGTGATTCCGCTCTGGCCAGCAGTAATCCGTTGCCAGGCCGTTTCGACGTCATTTCCGACCGGCGAAACGATCCCCAAACCCGTGACGACAACCCGTCGCTTACTCAGCTCGGCCCCCACAATGCGTGACAGTTACAAGACATCCAATCTGACTTCAGGCCTTGATGTGTGCCTTGACGTAGTCGATTGCCTGCTGGACGGTGGTGATTTTCTCCGCTTCGTCGTCGGGAATTTCGGTTTCAAACGCATCTTCGAGTGCCATCACGAGTTCGACCGTATCGAGCGAGTCTGCACCTAAATCATCCGTAAACGAAGATTCAACGCGAATTTCTGCCTCCGCAACGCCCAGTTGTTCGGCCACGATTTTTTTTACGCGCTGTTCAATACTGTCCATAAAATTCCCCAGTAAAAGTAATGAGAGTGTATCAGCGGGCAAGCGCCTCAAGCCATGTGCATGCCGCCATTGACGTGAATCGTAGCCCCAGTCACGTATTCAGCCTCGCACAAAAATCCAACCGCATGGGCAACCTCGGCAGAGCGGCCGAGTCGACCCAAAGGTATTTGCGCAAGCAAGCCAGAAGTGACCGAGTCACCCAGGCTGCGGGTCATGTCGGTGTCAATAAATCCCGGGGCGACACAGTTGACTGTAATGCCACGGCTGCCCAATTCACGGGCCAATGATCGACTCATTCCCTCGACACCGGCTTTAGCGGCTGCATAGTTAGCCTGTCCAGCGTTGCCGAGATGTCCGACGACTGACGTGACATGGACGATGCGGCCAAAGCGCTGCTTCATCATGGGGCGCATCACGAGCCGGCTGAGCCGAAACACGGCAGACAAATTGGTTTCAATCACCGCATCCCAGTCCGCATCCTTCATTCGCATCGAAAGATTGTCGCGGGTAATACCGGCGTTGTGGACCAGGATCTCGATCGGACCCTCCCCGAGCAGGCTCGTAATCAGGGCTTCGATCGCCAAGGCGTCGTCCACGTTGGCAACCACACCCCGCCCAGAAAGCCTGCTGGCGGTAAAAAGCGCTTCGATTGCCTCGGCCCCCCCGATGCTGGTCGCGGTCCCGATGACGTGAACGCCGCGCGATGCGAGGTCCATCGCAATCGCCTGACCGATTCCGCGCGATGCACCAGTCACAAGGGCCCTTCGTCCCTGAAGCGTGTTCTGAGAACCGTTCACGAAGAAACCCCAGTAACGCCGGTTACTTCAGCCATCACAGCCTGAAGAGATACCGCATCAAAAATTGAACTGCTGCGCAACTCCGGGGCAATCCGACGGGTCAAGCCCGCCAAAACCTTACCCGGTCCGCATTCGATCAAATGGGTCACACCCATTGACTGTAACCGCAAGACGACCCCCACCCAGCGAACCGGACCCCAAGCCTGACGAACCAGAGCATCCCGGATGCGATCGGGGCGCGACTCAACAGCGACATCAATATTGTTGACCACCGGGATCCGAGGCTCGCAAAGATCCAACTCGACCAGGGCGTCTTCCAGAACACGCCCGGCGGGCTCTAGCAACGACGCATGAAACGGCGCCGAAACCGGAAGCAAAAGGGCTCGTTTGGCGCCAGCCGTTTTGGCCAGAACACAAGCCCGCTCAACAGCTTCACGATGCCCGGCGATCACCACTTGGGACGGCGCATTAAAGTTGACGGCTTCGACCACCGGGGGTTCGTTGTGCGCTTTCGCGTCGGCGCTGGCCTGAACACAGACCGCCAATACTTCGGCATCCTCAAGACCCAGGATGGCTGCCATCGCTCCCGACCCGACTGGGACCGCGTCCTGCATCGCGCGAGCACGGACCCGCACCAGTCGAACCGCATCGGCCAGGCTCAGGCAGCCGGCCGCCACCAAGGCAGAGTACTCGCCGAGGCTATGCCCGGCGACCGCTGCAGGTTCGGGCCCACCAACAGCGCGCCAGGCGGCGAGCGCGGCGCAACCTGCAACCAGCATGGCGGGTTGCGTATTCGTTGTTAAATTTAAGGACTCGATGGGACCCTGAGCGATCAGACCGCTCAAGTCCTCCGAGAGTGCCGCATCAGCCTCCGCCAGCACCGCCTGGGCAGCGCGAGCAATGTTGAGATCCGCAGCGGTTGCCGCTGAAGACTCCCCTTTCGGAGCCAAAAGACCGTTGAGCATGCCCACTGACTGTGAGCCTTGGCCGGGAAAAACAAACGCAATTGTCATGAATCAAATCCGCACTACACGCACTTTAGAATTGTAAAAGCACCGCGCCCCAAGCAAAGCCCCCGCCGACCCCTTGCAGTAATACATGCTGACCAGGTTGAATTCGACCCTCCCGCACCGCCACGTCGAACGCGAGTGGAACCGAAGCCGCAGACGTATTCGCATGTCGATCCAACGTGACGATCACTTGCTCGGCATCAACTCCTAGGCGTCGGCCAGTGGCCTGGATAATTCGAATATTGGCTTGATGAGGGATTAACCAATCCAGGTCTTCGATCGCCAGACTGGCCTTGTCTAGAACTTCTCGGGCGACCGAGTCCAATACGGTGACGGCCAACTTGAAAACCGCCTGACCGTCCATTTTCAGGAAAGGATGCCCGACAATCTCACCCCTTCGAATTGAACCTGTTGTACAGAGAATCGAGGCATGGCGACCATCCGCATGCAGGGCCGTACTGAGGATCCCGGGCGACTGGTCGGCAACCAAAACGACCGCTCCGGCTCCGTCACCAAAGAGCACGCAACTGGTTCGATCGGACCAATCGAGAATGTTTGAAAAAGTCTCGGCGCCAATCACGAGCGCACAGCGCGCGAGACCGCTACGGATCATCGAATCTGCCGTCGCAAGGGCATAGACAAACCCTGCGCACACCGCCTGCACATCAAATGCAGCCCCACCAAATGCACCCAATTCTCGCTGAATCAGACAGGCAGTACTTGGAAAAATCTGATCCGGGGTCGACGTAGCGACAATCAAAAGATCGATGTCAGCGGCTGTTTTTCCAGCGGCCTCGAGGGCGCGCTTGCCCGCTTGCACACCCAACGTAGCCGTTGTTTCGTCGCCAGAGGCTACATACCGATTTCGGATTCCGGTTCTTTCGACAATCCAGTCGTCTGAGGATTCAATCCCGCGCTCGGCGAGTTCAGCGACCAGTTCTGCGTTTGATACGGATCGTTCAGGTAACGCGGAGCCGGTACCCACGACGCGCGCAAAACGCGGGGATGTAGTGTCATGCATCAGCGGAGAGCGAAATCAACCACGCCGGGAGTGTACGCGCAGATCACCTGTTTCGGTGCCGAAACCTTAGCCGAGTACGTGCGCT
>Ga0214921_10005406_pt1 | contig 18075 bp, 12 predicted proteins | sample LL1505_MetaG_FD_177992 | JGI IMG/M metagenome (GOLD analysis project Ga0214921, IMG submission 177992) | Freshwater microbial communities from Lake Lanier, Atlanta, Georgia, United States - LL-1505 | ecosystem: Environmental > Aquatic > Freshwater > Lake | place: USA: Georgia | collected... | reverse complement strand
TTTTTCCTTGGAATTGACCGTGGCAGGAAGGTAGTGCACGTTGGCCAGCTTTTCCGTGCCACGGATAGGCTCCGTGTTCAAAAAGATAAAATGGTCCCGAGGTTGGCTGCGAGCATGCTTTGCCACCACCGCTCGAACGAAGGGAATGTTGAAGGTGTCCCACCCGCCGTGCCTGCCAAACACCTTCGCCTGAATCGGAATCCCCAGCCTTTTTCGCAGATTCTCCTCCGACTCGAACTTGGGAACGTAAAAAGGGACAAACGAGTCGGCTCGCCCGGTCATCACCTCCGACATCCAAGGCGACAAATAGGCATAGACGTCCCCGTGGAACTCGTCGGAAAGAAATTGAGCGTGCACACAATTTTTAACACCAGGCACTAGGAAATCGTCGTAAGCACCCGGTTTGGTTAGATAGAGGACCTCGACTCCTTCCTTGGATAGTCTACGACCGAGGTCCCTTTTGTTCCGGTAAAGGATCAAAGAAAATTCTTCCTGCCATCTTCTCAAGAGCGGGTTAGCCGCGAATTCCGGCCGATCCGGAAGGCAAAGAACCGATCCGTTACCCAGAATGGAGCGGTTGAATCTTGCATAATCCAGCATGGCCCCTTCCGAGCCACGTTCCGTTAAAAGCTGGCTGTGAAAAGCGACTTTCATCGTATAACAAGACAGTAAAACTCCATGCGGTCATAAATAATTTCCAGCTGATAACCGCACTTCCTCAATCTAGCTTCCCAGACCCAGCGCCGGCTCGGGTTCCAAATTCCTAGAATCGCAGGACGAATCCATCCTTTTCGAATGGCACGACAAACTCCCGATGCTTCCCGAACCCCCCGCGTGGTGATCCCCGTAGGATTTATGACTACGGATTGATTCGCCCAGCACGTTACCCTGCCACGATGAAGCATCGTATCCGGACGGTTTTTTTGAAAAGAATCGAACGGCGCTTGCCGATGTTCCCAAGCTTCCACTTTCCAAACGCCGGAATGAGTCTTTTGTTCCAACCATAACCCCAGACTCCCCACCCGCCCATCCCCGGCCTGCAGTTCGAACCACAACCCGGGAGCGATCTTGGCAAGAATCCGATTTTGAAAAATCTGGAAAAAACCCTGTTTCGTGAAGCCATCGGTTTCCAGCTTCCACCGGCGCTCAAACCCAGCTCTGCGCTTGAGATGCCATATTTCACATCCCGAAGGAAGGCGCCGGTACAACCAAGCTCTCAGATCCCTCCACAAGGCTTTGGCGAAATCATTCTCCCCTGCGAGGATCTTCATGGGGTCGCTGAGGGAAATCCTCGCCGTGGGGGGGGTGGGCCACTCCTAGATCCATCTTCGTGCACGCGGTCCCGCTTCACGAGACGCCATTTGGTCCACTTCCAGAACCATCGTCGCCGGGCGACGGGCATTTCAACTCTCTCGATTTCACGCATTAAAAACTCGAGAAGCTTGTCATGGGAATAGATCTCTGGAACGCGATTATTTAGGAAGGGGGGCTCGGACAGCATTTTCAGATATTCCTGGGGTGTGTTTTCCAAATGCAGAATGTAATCACAGCACTCCTCGAAATTTCGGAAATTGCGCGTATGGATAAAGGCCTTGGGATTGAACCACTGCAAGGCATGCTCATCGCCCCAATAGATCGGCACCGTGTGCGCTTCAAAGGCATCGGTGAACTTTTCCGTGGTCCACCCCGGCGTCATCCGATTCTCAAAAGCGATGTGGAACCTACATTGGCGAAGCACCTGTAGTTTTGCCTGTCCCGCCACACCGGGGATTTCAAAGCCGGTGTTATTTCCTGCCCGCCCGAAGGCATCTACTTTCTTTCGCCGGTTCAAGGTTTGGAAAAAGCGGGTGCGTGACGCCACCGTCCGGTCTGCATACTTGTGGAGGTAGGAGCAAAAGCCGCGCGGCTCGTGCAGGATTTTTTCCGGATCAAAGCTTGGTGACCGCACCAGGTCTTCCCCTCGCCGGTAAGCCGCAAAGTACGGGAAGTAGTAGGCTCGGGGATGGTCGCAGAAGGCGGAAGTGACCGCTGCGTCGCAGTTTTTCCAGTCCGGCAGGTATCGCTCCTGCGTCACAAAGATCTTTTTGCACGAATAAAGGCGGTTGCGCTGGCCATAATGATTGAAGATCAGCACCTCCGGGTCGTCCGTGATTCGCACGTCATAATGCCGTGCCAAAAGGTTGTGCAAAAAGTTGTCATTCTTCACGCCTCGACCGAGCGCGTCGGCAAAGTCGAGATACAAAACCGGACGGGTAGATCCGGGGGAAACACTCATAGATAAGAGTTTCTACGGCGGATAGCGAATAGCACCGTTTTCATACAGAAAGCTTCCCGATGGAGCATCTTCTTTCCAATCAAAATCCACCAGCTTAAATGAAATTTCTATGCAACTGCCACGTTTGAACCGCTTAACCGGCCTGTTCTGGTGGAAGCGTGCCCTTCCCCGTGATGACTCCGAGGCAACCCTCCGCCGCCAAGAAGCCGAGATTTCCCAGCGCCTACGCTCTCCAGAGCCGTGCGGAATCGGCAAGATCGGCACCACCGAGCTGCTGGGTCTGGAATTTTTCGAGCGATGGATCCGCCCTCCCTGGCCCCCATCCGCCAGCTGGTATCGTCCCGCCAAGCGACTTTACGAATGCTCTGGCCTGTTTCCCGTACGACGGGATATTTTTTTTCGATGGGCGGACGCTTACCGTTCCAGCGTATCCGCTTTGGACATGATCGGCCAATGGCAGCCAGGTCCCCCTCACTACGAAGGGGTTATCGAAAATCTTCTGATTGCCAAATTCAATCCAAAGGCACAACGAATCGGAACCCGCCTGCTTCATTTTTTGCCCTTACGGCCTTCTTGGATTGATCATTTGACCAAACTGCGTTGGCTCGTCATTCACCCGTTTCAAGAGACCATTCAAATGCAGCTTTCCGAGCTGACAAAACTGGATGTCTACTCAAAATCCACACACCCTGATCTCGCATGCCGAGCGCACGACACATCAATCATCGCCTGTCCTCAGCTTCCCTACATGGTCCCACCTCGCCACCAGGACTGGTTCGAGGCCCTGGACGACCTGAAGTCTCAAATGGAGAAAGCTGATTTTGACATTGCCCTTGTCGGTGCGGGCGCATGGTCGCTTCCTTTGGTAGCTCACGCCAAAAAGCTTGGCAAAAAGGGAATCCATTTAGGTGGGTCGCTGCAACTTCTTTTTGGGATCAAAGGAGGCCGTTTTGATCAAGATGGGATTTATAATGAGTCGTGGACTCGACCCCTCCCCAGCGAAGTCCCATCTAATTTCAAAAAGATGGAACAGGGAGCCTACTGGTGAGCCTGTCCTCCATTTCCGTAATCATCCCGGTTTATCAATCCGCGGAGCGCCTACCCGTGCATGTCGAATCCCTGCGGAAGCTGCGATCCCAAGTCCATGAATTCATCTGGATGATCACCAAAAGCCCAGATGGATCTCATATAACCGCAGGGGAAGCAGCAAAGGAGCTTGGGGGTCAAGTTTTGGAGGTACCGCGTGGCCTCTATCAGGCCTGGAATGCCGGAATCGCCCGAGCCACTGGGAATTTTGTCTATATCTCTACGATTGGAGACACCATTACCCCCGAGGGCTTGAGTGCCCTTACCGTTTGTATGCTCAAGAATCAGGCCGACGTGGTCTTTTCACCACCTATAATTTCCCCAGCGACTAGAACTAATCTAAAACGCTCTCGTCACTGGCCGGTTTTCGCATTTAGCAAATTTCTGAATCGGTTCGCCGGGCTTCGGATTCCCAAGGAAAAAGTGCTTTTGTTGCAGATTCTCTCTGGGGCGAGTGGATTGCTGGGATCGTGCGCTTCGTGCCTATTTGAGACTTTTTATCTACAAACCAATCTCTTCCCAACTCAATACCATCATTACGGGGACACTGCATGGACTTATCAGATGTTACCAGAAGCCATTCTGGCTTTTCATCCGGATCCCGTCGCCCGATTCTTCGTTCATGACCATGCGAAAAAACGAGCGGTGAACAAAAAACAGATTTACAGCTTGATCAATAAGGCGGCGAGTCAACTCCGCCCCCCTCTGAGCACACATATTGGTCAATACATCGAAGCATCTTTGAAGATAGATAAGATCCGAGATCCCCATCCCAAGTTCGGTTGGTGGTGGATGCCAGCAGCTTGGATAGCAAGATCGGAAAGAAATAAAAGCAGAAGAGCTTTAATTCAAGCGCTTCAACAATTCTAATAGAAGCTTAGAAAGGGCAGATCCTGGCAATCAGCGAATATTTTGCCTCATTTTATGAAATACTTAGACAGCGGATTAGCATTCGCCAACAAACCTTAATTTACTAGCTGACAGTATTTTATTTTCATCCGACTTAAGGCTTCTTCGCAAGCCTGCGGATCGATGGAATCAAAAATCTTAGTCCTCAAAAGGGAATTTATTTTTTCTTAGCGAAAAACAGAAGTATTTCTCACTTAATTACGGTCTCTTAATCCGCCCAATCGAATTTTTACGCGGATGGGACTAAGCATTTTTTAAATCTAGAATGTCGTCTTATTTTTCTGGGAAAAGGACTACAAAAGGCAAAGTATTGCATTTGATACATTGTCATTTTCTGCTAGGTTATTACATGCTTAGATCTTTTCTTGAGCTTCCAAATAAGTTTCTCGAAAATCGGCTTTTTGCCAATTATGTGATTCGAAGCGTTTATAAGGAAAGACTTCTTAGATCTCCTGATCATTCTGCTTTTTTGTACTGGCGTTCCTTTATTGAAGTAAACGGCATTGCAGAATTCATCAAACACGTATTGATATCACCGGAAAAGGCTGCTCTTAATGCAAAGATCGAGTCTCAAAGAATAATTTTCATGCATATCCAGAAAACGGCAGGCTCTTCCTTTCGGGTATTTTTTGAAAGGTTCACGAATAATATTTATACTTTTCATGCTGAAGAAAACCCTTGTCCCGCTGAAAAGGCTTGTTTTATCAATGGGCATTTTGGATTTTCCTTTATGAAAAACACCACATATGACCATTCCTTTACTATTTTAAGGGACCCGATCGAAAGAATCATATCTTTATACCGGTATGGCTCTTCGGAAATATCAAGTTGGGCGATTAGTGACCCAGCGCGAAGTTTAAACTTTCTCGAATGGATTTCAACTGATAACCCTGACGTAAGGTGCCAAATTGACTCTTTTTACGTTAGAATCATTACCGACGAGATAGCTGAGCCTTTTGAAAATCGTATTGCTGACTCTCTTGCGTTGGCATTAAAAAGGTACTCTGATTTTTCCGCGGTCGGCGATCAATCAAATTTGAGACCTTTTTGTAAAAAAGTAGCTTCATTGCTTGATATCCCCATTTTTACAATGCCCTTACATAATTTTGCTAAGCATCATGTTTCTACAAGCAATAATTACCCCCCCCGACCGAAGCTGACTCCAGAGGTCCAACATCGTCTTGGCCAACTTACTCGTCTTGATTATGAGGTTTATAATCGCTTTCGTGCCAAATAATTCATATATTTCGGACTTCATAAATTCGCACGAGAGGCAGCAAAGTAGCTGGGAGGCCAGATTCTAGAAGTTCCACGCGGCCTCTATCAGGCTTGGGATTCTGGAATCGCCCGAGCCGCTGGGGACTTGATCTATATCTCCACGATCGGTGGCACCAACATACCGGACGGGTCAAATGCCCTTGCCCTTTGTATCTAAAAGATCCAAGCAGATGTTGTCTTTTCTCCTCCGGTGGTTTCGCCTGCAACAGAAACTAATCTAAAGCATTCCAGGCACTGGCCAGTTTTTGTTTATGTGAAAATTCTGAATCGGTTCCCCGGGGTTAGGATTCCCAGGGAAGAGGCGATCTTGTTGCAGATTCTTTCGGGGGCAAGCGGATTGCTGGGTTCATTCGCCTCCTGCCTATTTCGTGCTTCGTTTTTAAACGATCGCCCGTTCCCTACTGAATTCCACCATTATGGCGACACCGCCTGGACTTGCCAGAATCTTCCCAATGTCATACTGGTTTTCCATCCGAGTCCAGTGGCCCGGTTCCAGGTTCATGATGCATAGACCCCTCGCTCCGTGGACAAAAATAAGATTTATAGTTTGATCGATCAGCTAGCGATCCATCTGCCGCTCCCGCTACCCCAAATTATTCATACCTGCACCCTGGAATCTTTTCATGTCGACCGCATTCGAGATCCCCATCCAAAGTTCGGTTGGTGGTGGATGCCTAATGCTTGGCGGGCAAGGCTCACGAGAAATAAAATGAGGCGTTCTCTAATCCAGGCTCTTGAACGATCCTAACAAAACTTTTGCCTAACCAAGTTCTGTCTTTTGGCGAGACCCTATTTTCTTGATAACACAAAATCTAAACACTCAATCAACAACCCGCAGTCTGTAGCCTCCCTTAATCTTCGAATCTTCGAGGGAAGTCCTCATCCTCCCACCTAATCCCATCTAAATACCGATCTTCACACTTTTATCGCGGTAACTGCCTCAATTACGCGGCTTTGCTCTTCCTTTGTCATGGAGGTGTAAAATGGTAAGCGTACCAAGCGGTCGCTTATATCAACGGTCACCAGACACTCCGCCCTTCGATCCTTGCTCCAAGCTCCAAGACCCATATTTTCCGCGAAAAGGCTTAAATGAAGAGGAAGGTAATGAAACACCGCCATCAGCCCCTTCTCTTTCAGCCGCTCGATAAACTCCGTCCTCGCCTCCAGCGACGGCAACAGCAAGTAATACATATGCCAAGCCTGCTCGCAATGCTCCGGCACCACAGGCCGCCGCACCCCGTTCGCCGCCGCCCAATCCGCCAGCTCCGCATCATACCGCTCCCAGATCGCCTGCCGCTTCGCCTGAATCTCCCGCCACTTCTCAAGCTGACCGTAAAGAAAAGCCGCCAGCACATCGCTCATCACATAGCTCGACCCCACATCCACCCACGAGTATTTATCCACCTGCCCCCGGAAAAACCGCGACCGGTTCGTCCCTTTCTCCCGAATGATCTCCGCCCGCTCAACGAACCGCTCGTCATTAATCAACAGCGCCCCGCCCTCCCCGCAGGTGATATTCTTCGTCTCATGGAAACTCTGCGACGCCAGGCACCCCAGCGACCCCAGCCACTGCCCCCGGTATTTGCCGAAAAGCCCATGTGCATTGTCCTCCACCACCGCCACCCCGTGCCGCCCCGCGATCTCCAGGATCGCATCCATCTCACACCCCACCCCTGCGTAGTGCACCGGTACGATCGCGCGCGTCTTCGGCGTGATGCATTCCTCCAATTTCGCCTCATTCAGATTGAGCGTATCCGACCGGATGTCACAAAAAACCGGCCGCGCCCCGCGCAAAACAAACGCATTCGCCGTTGAGACAAAAGTGAACGCCGGCACAATCACTTCATCCCCCGGCCCGATCCCCAACAAAATCGCCGCCATCTCCAGCGCATGCGTGCACGAAGTCGTCACCAGCGCCCGTCGCACCCCCACCACTTCCTCCAAAAGCTCATGGCACTTCTTGGAAAAAGTCTGGTCCCCCGCGATCTGGCCATGCGTGATCGTCTGGAAAATAAACTCCAACTCTCGACCTTGGAGCGAGGATTTGTTGAATGGCAAAACAGGAAGCATGGAATTAAAATAGAGGGACGAGCGCCGAGAGTCGAGTGTATGCGCCTTAGGCGCTGTCGCGAGTGGCGTGTGGCGGGCCTGAGATTGAGTGGTCAGTCGATGGCAGAAGCAGCGTCATTTGATCAAATTTTGGCGAGTTTTGCCCGCATGGGCGGGAAACCAGCGATGGAACCAGATTTTCACATCGCAAACACGAAAACCCGCTTTTTCATACAACTTCAAAGCAGCAACATTCGTTCCTTGCGTGGCGACGCGGATTTTCTTAGCACCCAGTTCCGCTGCGGCCGACATTGCTGCATCCAACAGCATACGCCCTGCCCCGAGCCCGCGCAGCGATTCCTCCACTGCAATCAAGCCGAGCCGGGCAATCTCACAGCTTTCCCTTGCCAAAGTCAGATATCCACCCGCCTCGGCCCGATTTTTTGGAAAGAAACCAAGGACCTGCCCAGACTCGAAATCCCGCTCGATCCATGTTTCATAAAGCTTTGCGCATTTGGAACGATCAAAGTTCAAATCCTTGAAAAATCGCGAATCGTAATGTGCCCTGCGTGCAATCGCTTTTAAAGCCTCCAAATCCGTCTCGGCCACAGGGCGAACTGGCAAATCCGAAGGTGCCTCAACACTCCCCACTGGGGCATCGCATTCCAAATTCATACGAACATCCACAAATTGGAATCCTGCTCTGTATGCACATTGAAGCGTCTCGGCATCGGAACCATCCGCCGCAAAATACAAACATCGAATTTCATTTTGATTGCACCAATCCGAAACATTTTCTGCTTCGCCCATCCTCAAAAGTGCACCATCGATTCTTCCAACTGCAAATCCCCAGAAATCGGAATCCCAAGAGAGATGTCGACAGTTCGGATCTGAAATTTTATCTTCATTCATCGCCCACCGCACTCCTTCTTTCTTCAGCAATTATGAACGCCGGTCGCCGCTTCACCCCTTCAAAGCACTTGCCCACATACAAACCCACTACGCCGATGATAAAAATCACCAAGCCAGATAGCAACCACAAGGAAACAATCAAACTCGCATAGCCCAGGACCAGAATCTCCCCCCGCAAAGCTTGCACCACCGTTCCTGCGGCAAAGACAAACCCGACCAATGAGATGATGAAGCCAGTTCCCACGACAATACGCAAAGGTTTGTCCGAATAAGCCAAGCAGATATCCAAAGCCAAGTTCAGCAACCGTCTAAAGTTGTAGCTTGTCCTTCCTTCGGGCCTCGCGGCATGCGCCACATCCAGAGTCGCCGATTGGAATCCCACCCATCGGACCATGGTCGGGAAATACCGGATACTCTCGGGCATGGAATTGATCGCAGCGATAACCTTCCAAGAGTAAATTCCGAAATTCGCGATTGCCGGATCGTGCTTCGAACCTGTAAGCCAACCTAATGCGCCATAGAACATTAGCGAGGAGAGTTTTTTAAAAAAATTATCCTGTCGCAACGCTCGTCTGGCCAGCACTACATCGTAGCCCTCCTTAGCTTTTAGAAGCAGCTTGGGTATTTCCGACGGTTGGTCCTGCAGATCGCAATCCATCACCACAACCCATTCTCCACGCACCAGCGACAAACCTGCCGAAATCGCATAGTGCTGCCCAAAATTCCTACTGAGCCGCACTCCCCGCACCTCGGGAAATTTCTCGCATACACGCTCGATCGCGTCCCAACTCCTATCCGGGCTCCCATCCTCCACAAGGATGATTTCAAAATCTTTGCAGATGGGATGAACCGCCAAGCGGATTTGCTCAACCAACTCATGAACCAAAGCCTCTGCGCGGTATACTGGGCTTATAATAGAAAGAAAAAAATCCATGCAAATATCAAATTTGATCCTCTGGTTTGATGCCAGCAAAGAAAAAAGTAGAGGCGACATTCTGTGCGGTGGATAAACGCATTGCCATGATGTCCATATATTTGATCGGCCATGTCAAGCACATCAACAGAATTGTCAGAAGATTTCTCAGATTCGCAGAACCCAATGAAAGTATGGCAGCCAAGCATTCTTGCAAAACCCAAAGCGCCCCCGACACAGGTCCTGAAAAAACTCCGCTTTGGATTTTTTGAAAATCCCGATGCAGAAATTCGATACCGGGGAGTGTGTAGCGTTGGTAATCGTGAGGCGAGGCGTGGAAAGGCTGCATAAATGGGATCACCGAAAAAACCCGCCCGCCGGGCTTGAGCACGCGATGCACTTCCTTCAATACGGCGTGCGGGTCGCTCACATGCTCCAACACGGCAACGCTCATAATGGCATCGACACTATTGTCCTTGAAAGGCAGGGCATGAATGTCACAAACAATGTCCACATTTTCATAATCCATCATGTCCACATTAACCACCCCCTTCCGTTTGGGACTGTTGCCACTTTCAATATTCAACACCACCCCCTCCACAGAATCTAAAAATCGATCTAACGGGCGAGTATCGCCATAAACGGGCGAAATAACTTTAATCAAAAAGTAATAAACCCTCGGATATTTTTTAAAAAACAACTTGCACCTGTCAAACGAATCCACTGTTTCCGCTGAAATATCCACCTTCCGGAAATACCACTTGCCGTTATTATCAACGATGGGTTGTCGCGATAAGGCATTACGCAATTCGTACAGTCCAGATAGCATTTTTTAAAGTGTTTGGTTTTCTTCTTTGACTTTTTGAGCATTATAGATTTTTAAACTTCTTAAAACTAACCTCTGTGTGCCTTTTGTAAATACTCGGAATTCAAAAACTCTTTTTTTAGCTGTTGAGAATTTGAGAGTCGCATCCTTTTCATATTGTCCTAAATCTTTTGATGCAAAGATTTTTTGATCGGGTGAAGAAGCAACGTCAATTGACGCGATCAATCCAATATCTTTTTTAGAAGATTTGTCTGGCGGATCAAAAGTAAAAACTGCCTCATAGTTTCCCGGTGGAATGTCTATAAAGGGGCCATAATGGAGACATCCAATTTGCCCCTCTTCTGCCACAAGGGCTGGTCCTTTGTAGAGATAGTTCTGCTCGTACTTTCCAATATGCTTTTTTGAGTATTTATTAATAGGAATTATCAATGGTTTCTGAAAGTTCGTGTCCCAGCCGGGTAACTTATCAGCAAGGTTTGCATCAAAAACGTAAATGGCAAAGTTCTTGAAATTAATCTTTTCTAGTATTTTTATTCCGAAGTCTTCTATTTTTTCAAAATTAATTACTTTTTCTTCTGCACTGTTCAAGATTAAAAATGTCTGCCCTTTATAGTATCCGGAGTTGTACCACCGATCTGAGGATAAATGCCGATGAGGCAGAGGAATTCCATCGTTAAACAACACTTGGCGTACCCGGACATCTCCGCTCGTCAACACGGAAATAATGCCGGCGTTCCAAAAGCTGGCATACCCATACTCAAGTTTTCTGCTTTGCAAAAACTTCGCCAATTCGCGCTGTTCGCCAAATTGACCACTTTGGCCACCTTTAAATTCAGAACTTAAATTCGAATAAATATAAGCAAATGGTGCAGAAATAAAAAAGTTGATCATGACAAAGGACAAAATGGTTCGCATCAATAAACTGAGTTTGTTTACGGGAGTCAATAAAAGCAGGCAGATACCAGCAAAAACGGAAGGCACTAAATATCGCGCTGTCTGCAATGGGGCAGTTTGGATCAACAAACTGGTTGTAATGTAAAGAAAATAGCTTAAAAAAAGACTTGTTAAAAGAAATCCCAAAAAGAATTGATTTTTATTGTTTTTAATTTGGATTATTAATATATGAAAAAATAAAATAATGCTTGAAATTCCAGCTATCAAGCGGCAAGCCTCGTAGACACTTCTTATATTTGTGATTTTCTGACCTGCAGTTGGAATCGCTCCAAGCAAACCCATTGTCCCATTTAGGCTAAATACACAATTCTTAATCATTGCATCAAATGAGACCCACTTTGCATCTCCTGCCCCCTGCACATTTTGTAGAAAAGATAATAGATAAAAATGAAAGCCGATTCCTACCCCAAATCCGACAGAGATCGCAATCAGCGGGTTTATAAGCCTCTCAGCCTGAGTTTTTTTCCTCAGCAGACAAAGAGAAAAACCACCCAGTAGAGGCAAAATAAAAACTATAAAAGATCTACCAGCATTCGAAGCCGCCGTAATAGCAATTAAAAGGCCTACCGCAAAAAGAAATCTTTTTTGTGATTTTATACTATTTAGAAGGTTTTCTATAATCAAAATTTCTGCAAGCATCAAAATAACTAATACTCCGTAGCTAACTTGCCCAAACAAGTTTTCTGCAAAAGAACCTGAAAAGCCGGAAGCCACAGCAGCAAGAAAGCATAGTCTTTGAGATCTGCTTACCTCAAATTTTTCAGAGAATTTCCAGCATATAATCAACAATAAGAAAGCAGAAATAAGACCGGAAATAGAATAAACCAAGTAACCAGGCTGGATAAAAAACAATAATGGAATTACGAAAATATGCCCGAAAAGAATCCATATATCTGCATTTACATAGTTCCAACTAGCGGGAAAAAACTTTCCTGTTTCGTAGATTTCTTGGGCTAAAAGCACTTTTGTTGCACTATCTGAGTGAAAAGAGTTTTTGTATCCACTACCCCCAAAAATATAAAAAATTAAATAGCCGACGTTTATGGCCAGCAGAATAGCTGGGCCATATTTTTTAAGCTTTGCTTCCCAAATCATTTTATTAAGGAATTTATTTTCCATCTTTCGAACCCCCATCAGTATTGTCAGCGTCCACATTAGTAGCGCTAGCAATTGCAAGGTTTGTTTTCAATATTTTAAAAGTTGTTAGACTTGGCTCGAGCGAATAAGGTTTTTTAATGTGTTTACTAAACCAAATTGAGGCTAAACCAATATATTGCACCAATATCGGCAACGAGATTGTCTTTGCAAACGGAAGCACTGTAAAGGTTAATCATATTTGGCTCAAAAGAAGTTCCTACATTGTTTAGATAATTATCATTGCCTGTCATATCGTAAGTTTTTCGGCCTATTTGAATTTTTTTATTCATTTTATTTCATCATCTGTAGATATTCATGTATTTTTCACAATCGAAATACCAGATTTCAAAATGAAAATAATTTTCTTGTCATGTTGCTTGTTCGCTAACCGACGCAAGAGACATGAGACTTGTCACCTATAAGTTTCGCTTCATCTGCATTTTTCGCAATTTTATAATATACATTTCGATAGTTTTTTAAGAAGTATGGCTGCAGACTCTTTCCAAGTTAGAAACCTCATGCCAGTTGACAATGTGTGGTTACCTGTTTGATAGTCAATTAGCCAAGATTTTATTGCCGCGACAAGTTGTTTTGGCTCTTCTGCCTTGAAGTAGGCCGCATGCCCCCCTGCCACTTCCCGAAAGACCGAGATATCCCGAGCCAAAATAGGCAATTTATTTTGAGCAGCCTCAACAAGGGGAAGTCCAAAACCTTCTCCAAACGAAGCGGCAAGCAGACAACTACAAACTTCGTAGCATTTTTTCAAGAAATCGTCATCGATTCCCTGAAGCCAGTAAAGTCGTTTATTAAGCTCCGGATGGCTTTGTAGAGTATCACACAGTTCACTGACCATCCATCCCTGCTTGCCTACGATAACAAGATTTATATCCTCTCCTTGAGACCATATTAATTCAAAAGCTTTTAGAACTTGCGTATGACCTTTTCGAGGCTCAATAGTGCCAACCATTATGAAACTTTTTCGACAGCGAAGAGAAGTGATAATTTCTTCTGATTGATTTGGCAAGTCACTGATTGACTTTTGTTGCTTGATATCAGCACCTAAATGAAACCAGTCAACTTTAAAGAATGGATTAGTCCTTTTTTTGTTTTGCGAGAGCCATTTTTTATATTCATTTGCTACTGAACGCGAAATGCAAAAAATGCCGTCATTTTCACTTACGACATCCAACCATTGATTGAAGCCATCAGCACCACCATCTACAAAGAATTCAGGACTAAGCACACACAGTAAGTCATAAACCACAAAGTAAACATGAACTCCTTTGTTTTTTAGCCTTTTAAAAAACCAGCGATTCGCGTGAACTAAATGCGGGTGCAGATCAAGCCCAAGAAAAATGTCGCCAGAACCATAGTCAATGGGCTCGTCTTGCAGAAGACCTGTCGGATATCCGACAAAGCTTGTCGTGAAGTTGCGTGCATATCTGTAACCTTGTCCGTCTATTGCGTAAACAGGTTCAATTCTAATGCTCTCCAAATGTTTGCTTTTACATAACATTTCTTTTAAAATACTCGTTACAACTCGTTGTATGCCCGTTCCAACATTGCGCTGAACAAGCTCAGAAACATCCACAAAGACGACTTTTTTTCGAGGGCTTTCAGTAAAGTTTAGGGATAGGCAGGTTGCCGTTTTTTGAATTTCGCTTTCTGAAGGTATAAATTTTTCGTAGTTAGCCCCGATGTTTTTGATGAGGTTATTCAGCTGCGAGTTCGGTTTTATATAGATTTCTTCAATAGCATCGCGATACAACTTTGCGCACTTTTCAGGCTGATGGTAGTTGGCAACTTTTGCAAATGCTCTGCCCCCAATTTGACTTCGTTTCTTGTGGTTTTTCCATAACGTATTAAGGGCTGCAACAAGTTCATTATCATCAAACTTATCGGAAATCATCATGACAGTCTCCTTGTCAAGATCTGCCATACCTCCATGCTCGTTGACGATAGTAGGCAATCCGAAGCTCATACAGTCTAATACGGCGCCCGATGTTTCACCCCTCGAGAAAGTCCTCAATTGGACGGCTAAGTCTGCAGCAGAAAGATAGGACCGATACACTTTTTGACTTGCCCAGCCTGTGATTTCTATATTTCCTCCATATGCCCCCATTTTTTCACCATAATCACCAGGTGCATTTTGTCCTACAAAAACTAGCTTGCAGTCAGTGCTTTTTGCTAGATCTGATTTTTGCCATGCATCACAAAGACGCTGACTCAATTTGTGCTTTCCAACTATCCCAAAACTACATACCAGAAATTCCTTGGGGCTAATTCCAAGTATTTTGCGATCATCCAATCGGTTCGCTGTTGCTGGCAAAGCACGCAGGTGCGGAATTAGATGATAATTTGAAATCTGTTTACCATAATACTTTCTTGAAAGGTTGATAGAGTTTTTTGAGTGCACGATTACTCCAAGCGCAGACTGGATAACTGACAAGCTGCATGGGTAGCTCCAAACAACATCTTCTGTGACATTTGACGAGAATCTTTCCCCAAAAGCCCAGTAGCCGTGGGAGTTGTAAAGCTCTTTTGTCCAGGCGCCATCGCTATATCCAGACTGCTCCATATAATGGTAAATTCCTGAAAGGTAGAAATCATGGAGAACGACGACTCCTGGCATTTGTTCCAATAAGTTAAACATTCCGATGTGGGCATCAGAATTCCCAAAATGGTACACAATTCGATCGTAGTATTTGTATGAATCAGAAAATTCTTCATACGTTCGAATTTCAGCAGTTGTAACCTTTGCTTGAAGCAAAGCAACTTTATCTTTCAAAAGGGGAACAATTATTTCAATATTGTAATGCTCTGATAGCAATGGAACGAGTTCTTCGCTGTAAAACGAAATACCCGACTTTTGGGGAAACATTGGTGAAACATAGGCAAGATTTAGTTTGGAAGACGAAGATAGATTGAGCCTAGATTCTTTTCTATTTTTTACAATCGTTTCCATAGCAGCGATAGCATCGCATGCACTTTTATCCCACGAAAACCTATCGGCTTGTTGTTTCCCATTTCTGCGCAGATTTTCCTGAAATCTTCTGTCAGTCAGTCCCTTTGTTAAAATACAAACAATCGCCTCCTCCGAACGAGGATCAAATAAGGCATCAGGTGAGCCAATAATTTCTGGCATGCTTGATGTATTTCCTCCAATCACAGGGGCACCACAGCGCATGGCTTCGAGAATTGGCAAGCCGAACCCTTCGTACCAGGACGGAAAAATAAAAAGGCTACAAATATTGTATAAAGCAACGAGATCCTCATCAGGAACATAGCCAGTCAGAACTAATTCATTAGTTCTCATCCCAAGCGAAGAAGCTAGGTTCATAAGATTCAACCTTGCCTCTTCTTGAACTGAACAAACTATGCCAAGTTGGTGTTTTTTTCTTATGACCAGCGGAAGCTTTGAATAGGCGCGAATCAGGGCCTCGATATTTTTTCGGTAGTCTATTCCTCCGCCATACATAACAAATGCTTGATTAAGATTATATTTTTCCCTTACAGACTTCTCTTGGGCTGGTGATATCTTTAACTTTTTAAACATTTCATCAGCATCCGAAGAAATATTTATACATTTGTTTTTGGGTATATATAAATATTTTATTGCATCATTAACTGAAGATTGTGAAATGCCCAACAAAAGATCTGCACGTTTCAGATGTTCAAGTTTTTCGTTATACCATGAAGCAGCTTTAGGATTTTTTAAATATGTGTCGCGAAAGATTAATGGAATTAGATCATAGAGTGTTACGGCAATTGGAAACTGATTGCCCGAATCTTTTTTGCGAATACTTGTAATCGCATCGTCAACGAAACCCTCAAAAAGACTCGTAACGTGCAAGATATCTGGCTTAAGCGAGGCCAAAAAAGATTCGCGCATCAACTCTGCGGATTCTCTCATCCATCTACTGCCAGTATGCAGGCTGCCGATGGACGAGGGGCTTTCCCAAACATGAAGTTTTTGTGGCTCAAGTATTTGGGAAAAGGCATTTTTTACAAATGCAATTGAGTCCGGAAAACACCCATTCAGTGCGACTTCGATATCGTGGGAGCCGCGGTTTCGCACCATGGCTAGCGCTAAAGACAATGAATAACGACCTATACCTCTTTTACAATTTTCTGCCTGGGCACCTTGGAGATCGATAATAATTTTCACAAGTATCGCTTTATCTTTTTATTCTCTTTTGACGCAATAGTTGATGATATATTTTTTTTGCAAATGGTGACAAGTCTTCTAAAGGTATGCCAGACTGTATCGCTAAAAACTCTTCTCTTTTTTCGCATAAGCAATCAGGAATTTGTTTGCGCAATAAGAGGCTTTTTCTCCATTTCCGAATTTTTTTTTCGGCACTACGAAAGAATCCAGTTTTAGGCATAATTGTTATATCTGTTTGGCCGTTTATGGAACTCGCCGAAAACTTTGATTGGTTTATTTGTGAAATCTCTCTGCAGCGTTGTGAACCCCATCCTTCTTCCACCCAAACTACGCGTATATTTGGATGGGCAGAGGGAAGCTTTAAAAGATGACGAAAACGAACAGCTCCTCTGGAGTCCGTGCCAGGTTTTTCGAGATATGCTTCCCGCTCCCCACAACGTAATCGCAATCTGTGCCAGCCATAGTAACCAGCCGGACGTTGCACCTCAACATTCAGAATCCACCATGGCCCCTCAGTTTCGGTTAAGAAATACTCGGCTTTGACCTTGTCATGGAATCCACAAACCCTCTTGAACGCGAGCCAGATCACCATTACCAAATCCATTTCTGGTGCCCGCTTCTGCCTGCCCTCTTTTTTCCCAAACGAGATGTAGTGATGCAGGGGCTCGATTCCCGCAGCTCTGACCTCCGGATACGCCTCCAAATACCAAGCAGGGTCAAACGTCCAGTAGGAAGTCCACCGCTTGCGGCGTTTGCGAATACTAATCTCTAGCCTTCGGAAAAAGCCGGGCCTCTTTTTCTGCAGTAGCCCGGATGCGAGAGCCTTTTCTTTATGTCGCCTTGATTTCCAACGTCCTTCCTCGACCCCAAAACGCACGTAGTGATCTAAGGGGTCGATGCCAGAAGACCGAACCTCGGGATACTCCTGCAAATACCATTCTCGGTCGAAACCAATCCTGCCAAAAAGGCGTTTCCTTCTTTTGCGAATGCTGCGCCCCAATCTCCGCAAAAATCCTGGGCGTTTAGGTGCTTCTACTGACCGTTGTTTTTTATTTATCCAATTGGGTTTGCGAATATTCAGCATTTTGTACAGATAACTGTACCAAGAAAAGGGTGCTGGGATCAGATAGCTGCTTGGGGACACCACTGCTTCCTGTATTTTCGTAGCGTACTCGGCCACCTCAACTATTCGCCCTCCCATGCCTTCCTCCACAGAGTCAATCCGCGCCGACACCGCTAATCGGTTCTTCTCTGCCTGCTCCCCTAAATTTGCAATCAAAGAATGGATCTCCGCTATTATCTCCCTCTTCACCTCTCCCACCGATGTCTCGACCGCCTCCTGCTGGGCTTTCCGCTGCTGAGCCAACTCCTCTTTGAGACCCCCGACTGATTTCTCAACCGCCTCTTGTTGGGCTTTGCGCTGCTGAGCCAACTCCTCTTTGAGACCCCCGACTGATTTCTCAACCGCCTCTTGTTGGGCTTTGCGCTGCTGAGCCAACTCCTCTTTGAGACCCCCGACTGATTTCTCAACCGCCTCTTGTTGGGCTTTGCGCTGCTGGGCCAACTCA
>Ga0214921_10005404_pt1 | contig 18076 bp, 13 predicted proteins | sample LL1505_MetaG_FD_177992 | JGI IMG/M metagenome (GOLD analysis project Ga0214921, IMG submission 177992) | Freshwater microbial communities from Lake Lanier, Atlanta, Georgia, United States - LL-1505 | ecosystem: Environmental > Aquatic > Freshwater > Lake | place: USA: Georgia | collected... | reverse complement strand
CCGACCAACCGATGCTGCAGGGTACAACGCGTACACGCTCGCTTTTTTCGAGAACCGCATAATCGATGCTGATATCGGTCATGCCCATCATTTCTTGGATGCTGGGCAGGAAACAACCAGCGGAATCGGGGCCTTGTTTCAACGAGGAGGCCTCAAGAACGGCTTTGTGTAACTCAGGGGCCCATTGCTTCAATTCTTCCATATAAACCCCTGCTTTGAAACAAAAAATACCCGCGTTCCAATAGTATCCACCGGCATCCAGGTAGGTTTGGGCGGTTGTTAGGTCCGGTTTTTCTTTGAAAGCCGTTACGATATTTCCCTGGGCCTGAATGTAGCCAAAGCCTGTTTCGGGATAGGCAGGTTTGATTCCAAAGGTCACCAAATAGCCTTGTTTAGCCAGGTCCGATGCCTTTTCTACAGCTTGGCGATAGGCTTCGCGATCCCGAATCAAGTGATCGGAGGGGGTGACAAGGACGATGCATTCGGGATCCAAGGTATGACAAGCCATTGCGATGGCGGGGGCCGTGTTACGGCCAACCGATTCCAGGACATACGTCGCCGTTCGAGGGCCTGCCTGCCGCTGGGCCAAAGCAAATTGATTCGCATTGGTCACGATGAGGTGTCCCGAACAGAACCCTTGGTGGCGCTCCAAGGTATCTTCAAAAAGGGATCTCCCGTGAACGAGGGGCAAATACTGTTTGGGCATACGGAGCCTTGACAAAGGCCACAAGCGCGTTCCGCTACCGCCCGAAAGAAGTACATGTATCATAATGTATATTTTATCGACACTTATGTAGAATCATCAAAAAATTACCCAAAAAAATAAACCTTTGTTAAGAAAAAAGGTCACAGAGCTTTGTTGTTTTTTTTTGACCCTCCACCTTGCATTGTATTTGTTGGTAAATGTTCAAAGGAAACCATTTAGATACTTGCAAATAGCATTTTTTTTTCTAATATTACATCCATTGTAAAACACATCGACTGAGCAATGACCGTAAAGAAAATTAAATTTGATCAAATTTCATCAGCTTACGGCATGGTTCATTGCCTCAAGCAACCTCACCGCCAAGAAATCATTGAGCTTTTGCATAAACATCTTTCCATGACAGCGGCCGATATTGCGGACCGATTGGGGATTGAGGCGACGTTGGCCCATCATCATTTGGGGGTCCTGGTCCAAAACGACTTGGTTGATGTTACAAAGCATTCAACGGCTGTTTACCAATTGAATTATCTCAAACTAACCCAGGTGATTGCTTCCCTCAAGGCTTTGGGATAAAGTCGGTTTGCATGTAGGGCTGTAGGACCGCAGGAATCTTGATGCCCTTGCTGTCGGTATAGAATTCAAGGAGGGCGGCTAATACGCGAGGCAAAGCCAAGGCTGAACCGTTGAGGCTATGAGCCAAACGGGTCCTGCCAGTTTGGCTGTCTTTGAAACGAAGCTTAAGTCGGTTCGTTTGAAAACTCTCAAAATTGCTGACGGACGAAATTTCCAGCCAGCGTCCCTGTCCGGCACTCCAGATTTCAAAATCATAGGTCAAGGCCGAAGCAAAGCCCATATCCCCACCGCATAGCTTGAGGATCCGAAAGGGCATGCCCAACGAAGCGACCAAGGATTGAACATGATCGCGCATTTTTTCCAGTACCGAATAGCTTTGGTCGGGGTGGACAATTTGGACAATTTCTACCTTGTCAAATTGATGAAGACGATTCAAACCGCGAACGTCTTTCCCATAAGACCCGGCTTCCCGGCGAAAACATGGGGTGTAAGCGGTGTTAAGAACGGGGAGCTCGTTCTCTTGAAGTAACCGATCCCGGTACAAATTGGTTACAGGGACTTCGGCCGTGGGTGCAAGGTAGAGGCGATCTTCTGTAACATAATACATCTGGCCTTCTTTGTCGGGCAATTGCCCCGTTCCAAAGCCCGAATCTTCGTTGACCAAAATAGGAGGTTGAATCTCGGTATAGCCTGCAGCTACATTAAAGTCCAGAAAATACTGGATCAAGGCTCGTTGCAATCGGGCGCCTGCGCCCAAATAGACAGGGAAACCAGCTCCGGTCACCTTCACCCCCAGTTCAAAATCAATGAGCTTGTACTGCTGAGCGATTTCCCAGTGGGGGAGTTCCCTATGTGTTGATTCAGCCGATGGGTCTGAGAGAAAGACCACTTCGTTCTCTGCAGGACCGTGGCCATGTGGGACCGAAGCGTGCGGCAGATTGGGCAAACGCAGAAGTTGATTTTGGATCGCCTCCTGCAATTCGTGGAGGCGGTTTTCGAGGGAGGCGTTTTCTTGTTTGATTTGGGCGACCTCGCTTTTGAGTTCAACCGCATGTTCGTGTTGGCCTTGCTGGACCGCGGTTCCAATGGCTTTGGCCCTGGCATTCAAAGTGGCTTGGTTTTGCTCCACTTGGGTTTGGATTAGACGCTTTTGATCATCCAAATTCAGGAGATGGTCAAGGATTTCACCGGAATCGTGAACTTTTTTGCGTTGAAGGGCCTCCTGGGCCATGGCGCGGTTTTCGCGTAGATATGGAATCTGCAGCATGTGAATTGTAGTAGACGACAAATCTACCACCAAACGAGCCCCCTCCTTCTAATCGGCCTGCTGATCGCGGTATCTCAGAGCCTTTTGACGGTAATACAGCACGACCCCCACCGCCAAACTGAGTAGCATTGCCCCGGCCAAGGCCAAATTCGTGGCATGCAGTCGTTCACTGCGGGTCTGCAAGAGGATTTTTTCGAATTCCAGTCGCTCGCTTTTGCGTTGTAGGTGCTCTGAATCGTAGGAGGCCTGTATTTCCAGAAGCTTCTCTTGGGCTTCTCGGGCCTGCACAATACTATCCAATAGTCTCCAAGCTTTGTAATGGGGTACGGCCTCGTTGGCCTGACCCAAGGCGGTTAGTTGGGAGGCCAGCAACGCATGGGCCTTGCGTAGATTCAGGGTATCTTCGCTAAGATTTTGTTCAACGCAGCGGACCACCTGCCGTGCATAGTGCATGGCCGAATCCCGACCCCCCCCGCATCGCAGATGGCCTTCGGCTTGCAACATCAAAATTCTGGACACATAGCCCCCGTTGTCCAAAGCTTTGCTGATGCTCAGGGCTTGTCGAAGGCATTGAAGAGACTCTTGGCATTGTTGAAGTTTGTTGCAGACCTCGCCCAAGTTGATCAAGTCCGATGCCATGGCCATTGAATCAAGGAGTTGGGTGTCTAGACGCCAAGCTTGGGTATAATATTTTTTTGCCTCATGATACCGGCCGTTCATTTCTTCAACAACCCCCAAATTGTTTAGGACATAACTGACCATGGGGTCTTTGGAGTTTTTGTAGTAAAGAAGTGCGTCGCGGTAATAGGCCCCCGCTTGATTCCAATCTTTTTGTTGGGCATAGATATTGCCCAAGTTCAGGGTCAGATCGGCCTCTGCATCCTTGCGATCCAGGGCGATAGCCAAACGAACGGCTTTGCGGTAACATTCGGCCGAAGCGTCCAAGGCCAGGAGGTGGAAGTAGGCGTTGCCCTTGATGCTGTAGCATCCCATGAGCCCGCTGCTATCGTTGGATTTAAGCAAAGATGTCTCGGCCATTAAGGCCTCCTCAATGCTTAGTTGGTATTTGTTTTGGCGCTGATAGCATTTGGATTTTAGAAGGTGCCAGGTACCTCTTTGGTTCATTCCCAAACGATTTCGGGGCCCGAGGCTTTCTAACATCCGTAGTGCCTGTCCGGGTTGGGTCCGGTAAAGCTTCTCGACCCGGTTCATCACGGCTTCAACTCGGTTAGGGTCCGAATGTTGGCGACGCAGGGTGGTGTCGGTGCCGGCGCGATGCTCCAGGGACAGGAAGAAAACGATCAGGAATCCAACCCCCAGGCTTTTGAATAAAAAGGTATTTTTTATCAAAAGTTTATATTTCTCTAGGAAATATAATTCCAAGGATGTATATTTGGTTAACATTATCCCTTGTTTGTTCTAAAAGGGACTCCCATTCACCTTATTTATTCAAACCATTCATTCGATACCCTAGGGTATGCGATTTTTTTTAAAAGCATTGCAGGCTGATTCAATTCGCCTCAGGGCCGTCCCTGACGCCTCTTCATTCATGTCGTAGCTCCTATTTTCTTCCTTGTCTCATTAAATTTTTAGCGTGACCGAATCCAAAGGTCGGGGTAGACCCCGCAAAAACAATCCAGAAGTAGATTCCCAGACCCATAGGGCACCGTCCGAAAACGTCGTGCCCCAGCCGCCTAGACCTCGGGGCAGGCCCCGCTTGGACGCTTCCAAACGAGAGCTATTGCCAGAAATAGAAACGGGCCCCGAGCCGATCATCCCCGAACCCGAGCAAGACCTTTTTGGCGCATTTGTTGCTCCCACGCCTGGCGTGGAAGGGGGCGATTCTGAGTCTTCTCCAACATTGGAGGATAACCTTGGCATCGGGTCATCCAAAACGGATGACAATCCCACAGATTTTCGTAACAATGGCTCCCAAGGTCCCGATACCAGCCCTCGCGATTTGCGTTCCTTTAGGGAAAAAAGGGAGCCCCGGGACAACCGGGAGCCCCGGGACAACCGGGAGCCCCGGGACAACCGGGAGCCCCGGGACAACCGGGAGCCTCGGGACAACCGGGAGCCCCGGGACAACCGGGAGCCTCGGGACAACCGGGAGCCTCGGGACAACCGAGAGCCCCGGGATCAACGCCCGGAACGCACCGGCTTTCAGGACCAGCGTCCAGGGAACCGGCCCAAAGATTGGGAAAGACCCCGAGACAAAGACGGCGAAAAAAAGGAATCGCGCGCGGTCGATCGTTATTCCTTCGAAACGGTGGTCGAAATTGAAGGGGTCCTGGAACCCATGCCCGAAGGCTTTGGCTACTTGCGTTCCTCGGACTACCATTACCTGGGCTCACCGGACGATGTTTATGTTCCATCCCAACTGATCAAGAGTTACAGCCTCAAAGCAGGCGATACGGTGAAGGCCAAGGTCCGACCACCGCGCGATGGCGAAAAATTTTATGTTTTAACAGGTGTTGATACGATCAATGGGCTTAGCCCGGCTCAGATCAGGGATCGGGTCCCCTTTGATTATTTAACACCCCTGTTCCCCAACGAACAACTTCGTTTGACCCATCGGGCCGATAATTTGTCCATGCGGATCATGGACCTTTTCACCCCGATTGGCAAGGGCCAGCGCGGCTTGATAGTCGCCCAGCCCAAAACCGGTAAAACATTCCTGCTCAAGGATGTAGCCAATTCTATCTCCATTAATCACCCAGAGGTTTATCTCATTATTTTACTGATTGATGAACGTCCCGAAGAAGTCACCGATATGGCCCGTTCGGTGAATGCCGAGGTGATTGCCTCCACCTTCGACGAACCGGCTGACAAACATGTTCGTATAGCCAATCTTGTGTTAGAGAAGGCCAAACGAATGGTTGAATGCGGACACGATGTCGTTATTCTTTTGGACTCCATCACCCGATTGGCCCGGGCCTATAACACGGTACAGCCTGCATCGGGCAAGATTCTTTCGGGAGGTGTGGACGCCAACGCCCTTCACAAGCCTAAGCGATTTTTTGGAGCAGCCCGAAACATCGAAGGCGGCGGATCGTTGACGATTTTGGCCACCGCGCTGATTGATACGGGTTCCAAAATGGACGAGGTCATCTTTGAAGAGTTCAAGGGAACGGGTAATATGGAATTGCAACTGGACCGCAAACTTTCCAACAAACGCATCTATCCTGCGATTGATGTGACGTCCTCATCAACACGAAGGGATGATTTGTTAATGGACAAGGACACCCTCAAAAAAATGTATATTCTGCGCAACCACTTGGCTGATATGACTTCGCAGGAGGCCATGGAGTTGTTGTTAAATCACATGCGGGGTACCCTATCCAACGAGGAGTTCCTCATGTCCATGAACCGCGGTTAAACCTAAGCGATCCCAAGCCATTGCTTTCGGGCTCTAAGTTCGTTGGGTCCGGCCTGGAAATCGAGTTCGATTTTGTGGTGATGGTAATAGCGAAGGGTCGAGTGGGTGCGCAAGACTCCTTGACGCTCATGCCCGAGCGCTGTGATCCATCGAACCCGTAACGAATCGGCGGGAGTCAGGGCTTTGCGCAAAAAGTCCGCATCCGACGAAGGGTTCAGGACCGCTGGGGACTGCTCGCTCGAATCGGTTTGAATTTCCCACGACAACCATCGATCATCGGGTCCCAAACCGGCCAAGGCGGCGGGAGAACCCGGCACGCAATGTTCCACGCGCGGTTCGGCCTGATTCCATTTCATTTGTAGTCCCAGCAAGTGTTTGATTCGGTCCTCATTGGGCGTGGTTGTTAAACGACAACCGAATTGGGGGAGGATGGAACGCAACGATTCTTCGATACTGTTGGGTTGTTCGTAATGGATTCGAAAATAATCTCCCCAATTTTTGTAAGTGGATGGGACGCTAACATTTTCATGCAACCAAAGAGTCAAGGTTTCTTGGGTATAACCGGGAGTTTCGGGGCTTTGTTCAAAACGCTTCCACAGGTAACGAATCAGGTCATCCAAGGAGGCAGGGGATTCGTTGTTCATGGTGCTGGAACGGATCACCAAATCCAGGTGCAAGGCTTGCAACATACCTTCGGCATAAATGGAAACCCGTCGATGCGGCGCGGATTGGCTTTGGGAATATCCATCGACCCACGTGTCGATGCTGGATTCTCGCAGGCCGTGGTTGTAACGCCCGTAGTTTTCGCTGTGCCTTAGGAGGTAGGCGTTGACTTCTTCCAGGTATTCATCCGGAAGTAAACAACCGCTACGAACCAAGAAGAGGTCCCCGTAATAGGTGGTAAACCCTTCGTACACATAGCCCAAATCACTGTACATCCATCCCTCGTAACGATAAGATTCCATGCCCTTGGGGCGAAAGGATTTCACATTCCACGCATGAAACAACTCGTGGGATGCAACCCCGAGCAATTCTCGGTACAAATGTGTCCAAATCTCGGAGGCGGGTCCCAGGGCGAGAACCGTGCAACGCCGGTGTTCTACACCGTGATAAAAGGCATAGGGTAGGCCGACCAGTATGAAGTGGAATTCGTCTTGTGGAAACCGGCCCAGGGTTTGGATTTGGACCTTGGCCATGGCCTCCCATTGACGGCAAATTTGGGCCTGCATGGCTTCATCGGGCGCCGGGACTCCGTGCATCCATAACACAAAAGACACGCCTTCGCTGACCCAATCCAATCGCTGCAGTTGGGCCGACGCCATCCAGGGACTGTCCACCAATTCGTGGTAATCCCTGGCCGTATATCCTAGGTCGGCTTGGCCATGCAGGGAAGTGGCAACGATAACGGGCCCCGTCGTGGTTGACATCCCTTCGGTGTTAATATAAAGTCGGCATGGCTGCCCCAGGAAATCTTCGCGGTACATCAGGCAATGCACGGGGTTAACGTACATCCATTCGGGATCGGCCCAACAGGCACCGGCGTCGGGTTGATTGGCAAAATACCGGTAGCTCAACCGCAAGGTGGTGGACCCAGTGTGGTAAACCAGCCACTCGGAGGCTTCGGTTTTGATAACGCTGAGGGGTTCGCCGTTCTCGTTTTGGGCCTTCAAGGCCACTAAGTTCCTGACAAAGAGGCTTTGCTCGTAGCGTCCCGGCCTCCATTGCGGGAGTCGAAACCGGGTTTCGGCGCCTTGCACGTGCCATTGAACCTCCACAAGCAGGTGCCGGGGCCGTTCAGGGTCCAGGCCAACGGTGTAAATCGCTTCGGGTTGTTGGAGTTGATTCATGGTCAACAAAGGTAGGGTCAAGGGGTGAATGGGGACCCAAAAGCCTTATCTTTGCGACCCTTCGTTATAGAAATACGCCATGAAACGCACTTTTCAGCCCTCCAACCGCAAGCGTCGTAACAAACACGGTTTCCGTTCCCGCATGGAGACGGCCAACGGTCGTGCCGTATTAGCCCGTCGTCGGGCCAAGGGCCGCAAGAAGCTTTCGGTATCGGACGAGCGTCGACACAAGTCCTAACCACAACGGGGATGCTCGTTCGGAGCATGCCACCCCGCTTGAGGGGCTTTGGTTCTTTTGATCGTGTCTTTGAACAGGGCTCCCATTTCTTTGAATTTCCCTTCCAGGTTCGGTATCTCCCTGGGCCCCATCCGTTGAACATTGGTTTCTCGGTCCCCAAAAGACGCTTCAAAAAAGCTGTTGATCGAAATCTATTGCGTCGCCGAATGCGCGAGGTTTACCGTCTCCATCGGATGACTTGGGAAACGCAGGGTTCCGGAGGCTCTTTGGTATTGGTCTATTCCACCAACGAAATCTTGGATTACAATCGCATCTCCGCTGGCCTCATCAAGGCCATGCAGCGGTGGGCACAGCAGAACCCCTTGACAAAACCTCCCTCGGTGCAGGATCTATGAAGGCCTTTTTGATTTTCTTGGTCCGTATCTACCAAGGGATGATTTCACCTCATCTTCCTCCGTCATGCCGCTACAGCCCCACTTGTTCCCAGTACGCGGTGGAGGCCTTGGGCCGATACGGGGCTTGGAAGGGGAGCTTTTTGGCGGCCAAAAGAATTTTGCGTTGCCATCCCTGGGGCGGTCATGGCCACGACCCCGTTCCCTAAATTTGAAGATTCGTACCCTCCTACCATGCGCCCCTATTCTTCCCTAAGGTCCCTGTTCTCCGCCCAACGATTCCGCGCGTTGCCGGTCTCACGCCGAATTCGCCACGTGGTGCTGGTGATGGTCCTGGCCACCTCCAGTTGGGCTCTAACCAACAATTACTTCGAGATTTCAAAGCACATTGAGATTTTTGCCACCCTCTTTCGGGAGATCAACATGTATTATGTGGACGATGTGGATGCCGGCAAACTGATGAAAACCGGCATCGATGCCATGCTCAAAAGCCTGGATCCCTACACCGATTTTATTGCCGAATCGGATGTCGAAAATTTCAAAATCATGACCACAGGTCAGTACGGTGGGATCGGGGCCTTGATTGCCAAGGTAGGGGATACGGTGGTGATTGCCGATCCCTACGAAGGTTTTCCGGCCCAGAAAGCTGATCTCAGGGCTGGAGATCAATTACTCAAAATCAACGGGGAGGATGTCCTGGGTCGGAATACCGACGACGTTTCCAAACTGCTCAAAGGCCAGCCCAAAACCGAGGTCAAGGTTTTGATCGCCAGGATGGGTGTCGCTAAGCCCATCGAAAAGGTATTGTTACGAGAAGAGGTCAAGGTGACCTCTGTCACCTATTCCGGCATGCTCAATGAACAGGTTGGTTATATCAACCTCAGCGCTTTCAGGGTGGATGCCGGCAATGAAATCCAAAAGTCCATGTACGAGCTCAAAACCCGTGGCATGAAATCCATGGTATTGGATCTGCGTGGGAATCCCGGTGGTTCGTTGGATGAAGCGGTGAGGATTAGCGGATTTTTTATTCCAAGGGGTTCCAAGGTGGTCGATACCCGGGGAAAAGTGAAGGAATGGGACAAATCCTATCAAACAACCAACGATCCGGTGGACGCCGAAATGCCGGTCGTGGTGCTGGTGGACGGTTCATCGGCCTCGGCTTCTGAAATTGTATCGGGGGTCCTTCAAGACTACGACCGGGCGCTGGTGGTCGGTCAAAAAACCTTTGGGAAAGGCTTGGTTCAAACCGTGCGGCCTTTGACCTACAATACCCAGGTCAAGGTAACCACCGCCAAGTATTATATCCCCAGCGGACGTTGCATCCAGGCGATCGAATACAGTGACAAAGAGCCCGGTATCAAAAACCGCCGGGTTGCGGACTCCCTGCGCCGCGAATTCAAAACGGCCGCCGGTCGAGTTGTTTACGATGCGGGAGGGGTGACCCCGGACGTGGCCCTTTCTACCGATACTGCCAGCAATATTCTGGTAACCTTGGTCAACAAGCGTTATTTGTTTGATTTTGCAACCTATTACCGTTCGCGGTGTACGACCCTGCCCGAGCCCGAACAATTTGTTGTTAGCGATAGTTTGTATCGTGCCTTCGAAGATTATTTGCAGGGCAAAGACCTTTCCTACACCACGGAATCCGATCGTTCCCTGCAGGATTTCAAAGAAAAGGCGATCCGGGAAAAATACTTTGACGCTGTTCAAGACGAGTACAATGCTTTGGTAGCGCGCAAGCATCATGACAAATCCCGGGATTTACAAAAGCACCGTACCGAAATCTCGGATTACCTCAAGCAGGAAATCGTGGGTCGGTATTATTATCAGAAGGGTCGCTTGCGTTCCACTTTTGCATCGGACCCGGAAATCCAGCGCGCTCTGGTGCTGTTGGGTCAACCCTCCGATTATCGACGGCTGTTGCAGGTTCCCTAAGGATGGACTCCTGGCTCTGGCTTTTGGTCTTTGGAGTATGGGCCGGTTTTTTGGGAGGCTTGTTTGGGGTCGGAGGAGGTATTGTCTATGCACCCCTTTTGGGTTGGTGGTTGGCAGGGAAGGGTTGGCAGGGTTCCGCCTTGGTTGAATTGGTTTTGTCAAATTCGTTGGCCCTTACCTTGCTAACCGGTGTTTTGGGTTGGGGTCTGTGGCTGCGAAAAGGCGTCAAGACGGGTTGGGATGGGTTTGTTTTGGGTTTGCCATCCGCCCTTACCGCGGTTAGCATGGCGCATCTGGTGCGTCAAGGGGGATGGTATCAGCCTGCCGGTTTTCGTTGGGTTTTTGGGTTGATGTTGGGGTTGGTTTTGTTCCGAAACGCCCATCGACTTTGGACCGAAAGCCGGACCGGAACCCTCTATCCGAAGCGCGCTTTATCGAGGCTCGCATTGCCTGGTTTGGGTGCCGTTGCCGGCGTTTTTTCGGCCTTGTCGGGCCTGGGCGGGGGAGCCATCATGGTTCCAGTTCTGCAACGATGGGGTTACCGAGACCAAGGGGCCATCAACGCCTTGAGTATGGGTTCCATCGCCCTGATGGCGGGGGCCTCAACGCTCTATTATGCCATGATTCCATCGGACTTGACCATTCCTTTGGGAGGAAACAGTCGAGAATGGGTCATGGTGGGTCGCTTGATCCCCGCATTTTTGTTGCCTTGTGCCATGGGTACCCTCTTGGGCCTGATCCCGGGCATTGCCTTGGCCGAGTCAATGTCCTCATCCGAACTTGGGCAACGCCGTTTGCGTTGGGCTTTGTTGGTTTTTTTGGTATTGGTTTTGGGTTGGATGAATCGCTCTTGTTGGTCTAATTTTTAATGGATGATGAATCAGATGTCTTTTTGGAAAAATTGTCTTGGGGTCGGTGTGATGGTTTTGGGCGGTCTGAGCCTGGCTCTGGCCCAACAACCGACGGGTGACATGCAGGCCGACTTGCGTAGTCATGTGGGTTTTTTGGCGCACGATAGCCTTCAGGGTCGACAAACAGGTTCTCCATCGGAGAGGTTGGCGGCTTCGTATTTGGTTGAACAGTTGAACGCCATGGGCCTGCAACCGGCCGGCGATTCGGGGTCTTGGGTTCAATCTTTTGGAATCACGGTTCGTCAAGTCGCGGATAGCAACTCCACGTTAAAGGTAGGTCGGCGTTCCCTTCGTTACGGGGAGCATTTTGTGGTTCTACCCGGGAGTTCGGGGGGTAGCGCTATCGGTCGTGGCGTAAATGCCGGGTATGGAATTGAGGCCGATACCCTGGGCCATAACGACTTGAAGGATACCGCCGCTCTGCGTGGGCAGGTGTGGTGGGTCCGTTGGCAGGGTCCGGCCGGTTCCAACCCCCACGGTCCCTGGGGCGGGCATGTGAATTTGGCCCGCAAATTGGCTTTGGCTGAGCGCTATGGGGCTGTTGCGGTGGTCTTGTATCCTGGCTCACCCGATGAAGTTTGGCCCGATACGACCTTTGATCGCCGGACGCGGGGTTCTACCATTCCCGTGCTTAGCTTGACCCATGCTGGGTTTGCAGCCTTGCCTCTTGGTTTTATGAACGAAGAAGAACGCGTTCAAGTCAAGGCCGGGGTTCTTGTTACGCGGGTTGTCGCGAACAATGTAGCGGCTTATTTGGATAACGGCGCAAATCGCACCTTGGTTTTGGGAGCGCATTACGATCATTTGGGTTACGGTGAATACGGGAGTTCGCGGCATCGTGGCGAGCCTCAAATTCATAACGGGGCCGATGACAATGCCTCTGGGACTGCCGGTCTTTTGGAATTAGCCAAGTATTGGGCCCAGCATCGAGATCGTCGTTTTAATTTTCTTTTCTTGGCGTTTTCAGGAGAAGAATTGGGATTATTGGGTTCCGCTTATTTTGTTAGGAATCCCTGGTTGCCGTTGGATTCGGTGGTGGCCATGTTTAACATGGATATGATTGGACGCCTCCTGGATTCCACGAAGCAATTAGGGGTCCATGGGACAGGGACGGCCTTGGAATGGTCGGCTTTGGTGGATTCCCTTGCGGGACCGCTCCGAATCAAAAGCAGCCCGGCGGGCACAGGATCCTCGGACCATCAATCCTTTTACCTCCAGAATGTTCCTGTTTTGCACTTTTTTACAGGAACCCACGAAGATTATCACAAACCAAGCGATGATGCTCATTTATTGAACTATCAGGGAATGCAGCTTGTGTTGGAATACATGATACGTATTGTAGATGCCTTGCCCTATCACGGTCGATTGACTTTTGTCAAAACCCAAAATGCAGATGCCCAGGCAACGCCACGATTTAAACTTACCTTGGGTATCATGCCGGATTATTTTTATGAAGGCGAGGGGGTCCAAGTGGACGGTGTGACGGACGGCAAACCTGCGTCCTTGGCCGGTGTTCAACGCGGGGATATCTTGCTTGGTTTGGGCGATTTTTCGATTCGAGACATGCAGAGCTATATGCAGGCTTTGGCCGGTATGCAGCAAGGCAAGACCGTGGAACTTCGGGTTCGTCGGAAGGGTGAGTTGATCGAATTGAAGGTCCGTTTTTAGATCATGAAATCCGTTACGAGGCCTGTCTTGCTGTTGGATCATGCCGGCCGAGCCTGTTCGGTTTCGGTCGTGGATCCCACGGGTCGAGTATTGGCCGAACGTATTCAGCGGGAGCCACAGCGTCAAGCCGAGGATTTGGCCCTGATGGTGAGCGATAGCCTCCAGGAGGCCGGACTGCAGGTGCGGGATCTGGCCGCCATTGCCTGCCAACGAGGTCCTGGCTCCTATACCGGTTTGAGAATCGGTGCGGCTTTGGCGCAAGGCCTGGCCTTGCCCTACGATTTGCCCTTGGTGGGGGTAGGAACCTTGGAATCCATGGCGTATGCCCATGCGATGCAGTCGGGTGCTGGCTCCCTTGAGCAGGGTGAGGGTCCACCTTGGTGGGTTCCGATGATTGACGCCCGACGGGATGAGGTTTATACCGGCCTGTACAGCGTGCAGGCGAATGAACACCCGGATTTTCCTGAACTCAAGGTCTGGCAAAAGGCCCAACCCTGTGTGCCAGACGAAAAATTTCAGATTAAAATTCAAGATCAAAAGGTGTATTTTTTGGGCGATGGTGTCGCCAAATGGTATAATATATTATCAAATTGTGGATATTTAGAGTTATGGAAACAAGCCTCCTTCATATTTGAATTTGAAGCTGTATCGTCCATGTGGTATGGTTTGGTAGCGAATTACTTAGAACGTGGTGAATACAAGGCTCCTTCTCGCTTTGTTGTGGATTATAGAAAACCTTTTTTTGGTGCTACCTTCGGATAATTCATCTAAATGGAGAACTATTTAGCTTGATTTAGACCTGTCTAATCTTCATTTCTAACCATCAAACACAAAATTTAGGGGAGTGTCAACCATGCTACGTCAACTTAAGGAGTTGGATCTAGAGAAGGCCTATACGTTATGCCATGCCATGAACCATCCACTCCGATACGGCATCGTTCAGTTGCTTGACCAAAACAAGGAATTGACGGTTACGCAGATTTATTTCAAATTGCGAATCAGTCAGTCCATCGCTTCTCAGCATCTAGCCGTATTGCGTCAAGCGGGTATCGTTACATCCCGAAAAGATGGCAAACAGGTTTTCTATGTTCTCAACAAAACAGGCTATCTAATCCTTTGCCAGGCCATACAATCCCTGAATTCACTTTGATTCAAGGCCTTCTCCTGTTTAGTTCCAACAAGTCCCAACCCTTCTTTCCGTCTGCGTCCTCCCAGTAGAGTCGCAGAATTGGAAAGCGGTTGGAATAATCCGAGTTGCCGTTTGTAGGGACATTCTTGGATTGAATCCCGTCCCAATACCAATAACACAAGCTATCAGCCAACATATTTTGGCAAATCCTGTCCAGGCTTTTACCAGTCCAGTCGGTTATGTCAATACGTACCATCGCAGAGGCGGGTCCTTGGAGGCCGATGCGAATTCTGCTATCCTGGGAAGTCTCCATTTCATTGGTATTCACCGTTAATTTATAGAGGGAGGGGCGTCTGCCGAGTGCTTTTCCAAATCGCATTTGACTTGTATCCAGACTGCGATTTGGATAACAACCGGGTCCGGCTCTAAGCGAAGTCGGCGTAGTCCACCAATCGGTATGAGGGTGGTTTTGGAGGGTATAGGGACTTGTGTTCCAAGGGCGTTCCAGGGAAAGTCCCTCGGGGTTTTGGACCAATGGATGAAAACAGGAATCGTGGTAGCTGATACGATCCAATCGTTGGCCGGTGGGGTCTTGCAATTCAACGAAGGCGCCTCCGCCCGGAAGGGGCGGCAGGTCGTAACGAAACATTCTAGATGCAGATTGATTCGATTCACATACGCGGAGTCCTTCTGTTTGAATCATCTTTGGATTTCGGGTCAATATATAACACATTCCAGGCAGCCAGGCGTCCAAAGGGTTCCCTACGGGATTTCCATCCAGGGTCTGACCGTTGAGATCGGTGCGTACCACCCAGATCCGCGAAGCATCCAGCACTTTCTCCGAACGATTGCATACTTCGATCCAGGGCCAGGCATCGACCCAAGGTCGGGGATATACTTCGGTGATCAATACGTCTCCATTTTTGGCAGGGATTCCGATTCCGGTCTGTATTTCTTGGTCGCAGAGGGTATCGCCGTTGCAGGCCAGCCAACCTTTGCAGCGGACCAAGAAGGTTTGGCCAGGATCGGGTCGTAGGTGGAGTGGCAAGGGCAGGATCCACAGGGATTGGGAGAGCTGGTCCCAGCGGGGTTCGGGGACCAAATCGGTGGCTTGGCCATCCAATACCAAGGTGACGCGGGTCCCGGGGTGACGGTGTACAGCGGTGCCAAAACGCAGGTGTACCCAACCACTCGGATCTATTTGGGCGTCTTCGACGACGAGGCTCCCGGTGGGGGCGCATTCCTTGTTGGTGGTATCCATAGGTGCCCCAGGATCCCCGCCCCTTGGGTGAATGGATGGTATCCATTGCAAAGTGTCTGCACACGGACAAAGGGGGTTGATTTTGGCAAGGGACCAGCCTCCCTGTTTTTGTTGCAGGGTTTTCCAAAAACTTAGGTCGTATTGAAAGGTGTCCAAAACCAACGTGTCGTGGCTTTCCAATCGTATCCCGTCCCCTTCGTTGTTGAGGTTGGGCCAAGGCTCCAATCCCAAAAAGGCGACCTTGGAGGGGTTGCCTTGAAGGGCTTCCCAGGCACGCCAGGTTTCCAAGGAAGCCCAAGGGACCAGGACAACGGTTTCATGGGGATCCAGGGTATGAGAGGGAAGAAGGGTGGTGGTGGTTTGATCCCTTAAACGGAAGCCTCTGAGTTGGACAGGGACGGGGCCGGGGTTGTATAGCTCCACGTATTCAACGGGAGGGAGTCCCTGTGGAGGAGGCCAAACGGGCGGATCCGGATCGCTCATGATTTCGGTTATCACCAATCGACCGTGTTGTAACAAAGGCTGGTAGATGACAAAGTCGGTATCGCAGGGGTTACCGAACAGGTCTCTCAGGCCTCTAATACGCAGTGATTGAGGGATTTCTAGGGGAAATCCGGCCCAAAGGTTGAAGGTTAACAAGGTATCGCCTATCCATTGCAAGGGGCCCGCTTCACGACCTTCCTCGGCCCAGGTGAGGGTTGCTCCGTTTGATTGGCTGCTGTCCATGGATTCATTCCATAACAACCTCATCGTCTGATTGCGGTGAAGATCCCAGGATAGAATTCGTGGCTTTAGGCTGTCAGGAACAGGTTGTCCCTGAATCTGGTAATAATACCAAGAGAACAAGGTGGAGCGGGTTGAGGTGTACTGGCATTGAAATCCAGTAAACCGACTGGTTTTCAGAGTTGAATCCCTTAGATCGCCCAGCCAGGTCCATCTTGGCGTTGTGGTAGCCGTTTGGGAACTGTCCGCCCAGAAGTACCAGACACCGTTGAGATAGCGTTCGATGCGAACGGCCATCGGATTGGAATCACGATTCAGCCAGCCCGTTGCCAGCGAACCGATTCGGAACAGGCTATTCCCTGATTTGTAATAAAAGGTGAGGTTGTCATCGCTACCCCCAATCCGTAACAAATAACTTCGCCCTGTGAGATGGGGTTGGGAATCCGTCGCCATCAGGTACCAATCCATTTGGTTGGACGAAGATGGGTTAAAGCGTAGTTGTAGGCGTATCTCCCATCGCCCGTTGTGCACGGCCTTGCTTGCGGTTCCCAACCAGGCCTGACCGGTGACGGCCGGGGCTTGCAATTGCAGGTAGGGGCCCGGCGCCAAAACTCTGAATTTGCTTGTATCCCCAAACCAGGTCGGATGCGTCGTGATATTGCTATCGGCGAAGGTTTCCAATACCTGCGACCATGCCGGGGTTTTTCCTGGGCCTAGCGGTCCCCATAGCACCAAAAGTAGGACGACCCAGGGATACAGCGGTGGGGGTGGTGCATGCTTTTTCATACCCCCAAAAAGGAACACAACGGTTTGATTCTACGCCACGTTTTTTTTAGCATTTTTGCAAGACCAATCACCTCCAATTCTTTCCCATGCCAACCCCTCCACCTTACCGTGTTGCCGTTGTCGGCGCATCGGGCCTTGTCGGCTCGACCATGCTACGCGTTCTCGAAGAAAGAAATTTTCCGGTCCATTCAGTGATTCCTGTGGCATCGCCGGCCTCGGTCGGCAAAACCCTGGCTTGGAAGGGTCAGGATTGGACCATTGTGTCTCCTCAAGCCGCCATCGATAGGGGGGCTGATTTGGCTTTGTTCTCAGCGGGAGGGTCGGTATCCCTGGAATGGGCACCTCGTTTTACCGAGGCCGGAATCCGGGTTATTGATAATTCCTCGGCTTGGCGCATGGATCCATCGGTGCCCTTGGTGGTGCCCGAAGTGAATGCCCATGCCTTGCAGGGGCCTTCGCTGTTGGTCGCCAATCCCAACTGCTCGACCATTCAATTGGTGGTGGCGTTGAACCTGCTCCACCGGGAGTACCGAATCCAACGCATGGTGGTCAGTACCTACCAAAGCGTGACGGGAACCGGGGTCAAGGCGGTCACGCAGTTAATGAACGAAAGAGCCGGTATCGACGGTCCCATGGCGTACCCGCACCGCATTGATCTGAATTGCCTGCCGCATATTGATGTTTTTTTGGATAACGGGTACACCAAAGAAGAAATGAAAATGACCCACGAAACCCGCAAAATCATGGGGGATGAGGGCATTGCCCTTAGCGCGACGACTGTTCGAGTTCCCGTGATGGGGGGTCACAGCGAAGCGGTCAATGTGGAATTCGAAAAGGATTTTGATTTGGATCGAGTTCGTGAATTGTTGCAACAAAGCCCTGGGGTGATTTTGCAAGACGACCCATTGCACAACTTGTACCCCATGCCTCTTCATTGCCAGGACCGGGATGAGGTTTTTGTGGGTAGGCTCCGACGAGATTTTACCCGCGATAAATGCCTGAATATGTGGGTGGTGGCCGATAACCTCCGCAAAGGCGCTGCCACCAATGCCGTCCAAATCGCCGAAGCCTTGATGGACCAGGGTTTGATGTAAAGGTTTTCGTATGCCTGGGTAATCCTGTGAGACCGGGGAACCAGTCAGACCGGGAGAATTGGTTAGGTCAGACGAATCCGTGTCAGGCGATCAAAAACGCGAAGACGGTCTTGCAGGACTTCTTCGGTCACGGCTTCGAGACTGCTGGTCCCAAAAGCCTCGACCGT
>Ga0214921_10005402_pt1 | contig 18083 bp, 19 predicted proteins | sample LL1505_MetaG_FD_177992 | JGI IMG/M metagenome (GOLD analysis project Ga0214921, IMG submission 177992) | Freshwater microbial communities from Lake Lanier, Atlanta, Georgia, United States - LL-1505 | ecosystem: Environmental > Aquatic > Freshwater > Lake | place: USA: Georgia | collected... | reverse complement strand
CCAACTCCAACTACAAGCACCACCCCAACTCCAACTACAAGCACCACCCCAACTCCAACTACAAGCACCACCCCAACTCCAACTACAAGCACCACCCCAACACCCTCAACAGGTGGATCTTCTGGTGGAGCAGTTGCAACTTCTTCGGCTAAGACGTGCGCGAATGGTGGAGCAAACTGCGCAGTGGGCGACATTGGACCAGGCGGAGGAGTTATTTTTTATCTTCAAACTGGTACCGCTCTTGGAACTTGGAAATATTTAGAAGTAGCTCCATCCGCGTGGAATGGTGAAAATGAGCCAGTACTTCCTTGGTGTCCAGCTTTATTGAGTAACTTAGGTACGGCAACTTCAGTTGGCACTGGTTCGGCAAATACGCAGAAGATTGTTTCGCAGTGTTCTGATGCCAATGCTGATTTCTCAGTAGCTGCCAAAGTTGCTTCTAGTTATCGCGGTGGTGGAAAATCTGATTGGTTCTTGCCTTCAAAAGATGAGTTGAAACTCTTATTTGAGAATCGAAGTGCAGTGGGAAAGATTTTCAGTGCTGCACAGTATTGGTCATCATCTCAAGACACATCAGTACTGTCATGGTCACTTGATTTCAATTCGGGGGTGTTTACGGCTGATGTGAATGGCATTGATCGGTATGTTCGCCCTATTCGAGCTTTTTAAGAGCCATGCGTAAAAAACTGCGAATTATTTTAAACTTTACCCATTCTGTAAGTACGTTCCGTATTCTTATCCCATGACGCTATTGCACATTCTCGATCTGCTCTCAACTTTCGTATTCGCACTTGTTGGTGCCCGTGTTGCGGCAGATAAGAGTCTTGATTACGGCGGTATTGCATTTATTGCTGCGATTGCATCTGTCTCCGGCGGAACGCTGCGAAATCTTTTTTTGGGATTAAGACCAATTTGGATTGTCGATCCATGGATCATTACCAGCATCTTTGCGGCCGTCATCATCACATTGGTTTTTAGGCGAGTAACTCACGTTGGTAAGACGCTCTTAATCATGGACACATTTGGCCTTGCAGTTGCCACGATGTCGGGAGCACAACTAGCTATTGAAATGCAGGTTAGTTGGTTCGCCGCAATCATCTTAGGTGTGATCACAGCTGTTACAGGCGGACTTCTCCGCGATGTTCTTTGCCAAGTCGAACCCGTACTTCTTCACCGCGAAACTATTGGCACCTCTGCGCTCATGGGAGCAATTACTTTTGTAGCTTTAAACCAACTCGCTATCTCGCAGAATATTGCGGCAATCATCGGGGGAGCTGTGGTGATTCTGACGCGCGTGATTTCGATTCAGTTCGATCTGCACCTGCCCAAATTCAGCAAGTAATCAACTAAGTGGGTTGTGAGGGACTCGAACCCCCGACCCAGGCATTAAGAGTGCCTTGCTCTACCAACTGAGCTAACAACCCATTCAAATGACGAATCATTTAAATGCAGAGCAGACCCTATCAGCGAGGCGCACCTTGTCGAACCACCTTGCGGGAGCGAAGATAGTGACATGTCTCGCTGGGAAATACGGTTAGCGATACTTTTTAGCGCAGCCATTGTGGGGGTTTATCCACCTTGTGCAGTTGGCGCAGAAACAAAACCTGGCCTTGCTTCAGCACTCCTTGAGACGCTGCCCGTAAAAGGACGAGCACCGAAGACTGGATATACCCGTGATCAATTCGGTCTGGCATGGGCTGATACCGATCGCAATGGATGCGATACCCGTAACGATATTTTGAAGCGAGATATGACTTCGATTATCTACAAAGTGAAGACTCGCGATTGTGTTGTCGTATCTGGAACTTTAGTGGATAGATATTCGGGAGAGACCATCAACTTCGTGAGAGGAAATGTCTCAAGTATGGAGGTGCAGATCGATCATGTGGTGGCACTTTCCAATGCGTGGCAGACAGGTGCTTTTCAATTAACTCTTGCACAGCGAACTGCGCTAGCAAATGATCCACTCAATCTCTTTGCAGTGAAAGGTAAATTGAATTTACAGAAGAGTGACGGTGATGCAGCAACGTGGCTGCCGCCGATGAAGAGTTTTAGATGCGCTTATGTAGCTCAACAAATTGCCGTGAAGGCAAAGTATTCGTTATGGGTAGTGCCGCCAGAGAAAGCGGCAATGGTTGCAATTCTTGCTAAGTGCCCGACACAAACAGTGCCGGTTGGGTGATTAGAGGGCGTCGCCTCCGCGCTCGCCCGTGCGAATACGAACTACTTGTTCAACTGGGGTAACCCACAACTTTCCATCACCGATTGATCCGGTGTTTGCTGTTGTCACAATAGTGTCAATGATTGCTTGCGCTTCTGCATCATCGACAAGTACTTCTATGCGAACTTTTGGAATGAAATCAACTGTGTATTCGGCGCCGCGATAGATCTCGGTGTGGCCTTTCTGGCGACCAAAGCCGCGAGTTTCAGAGACAGTCATACCTGCAACACCAGCTGCTTGCAGTGCAACTTTGATGTCATCAACCTTTGCAGGCTTAACAATTGCGGTAATGAGCTTCATATATATCTCTTTTCTTCTTTGGTAATCCTAGTAGCGGTTTGAATTGCCAGTGATGTCATAGGCAGATTCAGCATGGAAGGTGGTGTCGAGGCCTGTTAATTCATCATCGCGGTAGACGCGGAAACCGATGGTCTTTTGGATGATGGTGGCAATAATCCAGGTTGCGGCAAATGAGAAGAGTGCAACAACAATGATTGCAATCACTTGGCGATTGAGCTGGGTTGCACCGCCACCGAAGAAGAGTCCGTTAGCGCCAGCTTCATTGGCTGTAACTGTTGCAATCAATCCGATTGCGAGCATTCCAAGAATTCCGCCAACGCCGTGGACTCCAACAACATCGAGTGAATCGTCATAGCCAAGTTTGTATTTGCGAGTAACTGCCCACGCAGATGCAACACCCGCAATAAGACCTAGAACAAGTGCACCAAGAGGATTAACGAATCCGCACGCAGGAGTAATTGCAACCGCGCCAGCGACGGCGCCAGATGCAACGCCAAGTGTGGTTGCCTTTCCATCGCGACGCTTTTCAAATAAGACCCATGTCATAGAAGCTGCAGCAGTTGCAATTTGAGTATTGATCATCGCTGTTGCTGCAAGGGAACCTGCAGAAAGAGCAGAACCGGCGTTAAATCCAAACCAACCAAACCAGAGCATGCCAGCGCCAAGTAGCACCAGAGGCATATTGTGCGGACGCATTGGATCGCGTCTAAAACCATCGCGCTTTCCAAGAACTAGAGCCAGAGCAAGGGCTGCAGCACCTGAATTAATTTCAACAACTGTTCCACCAGCAAAATCAAGTGCCTTTAACTTGTCGATGATCCATCCACCTTCGCCGCTTTGTGCTGCAAAAGCCCAGTGCGCAACGGGAATATAAACAAGAGTGATCCAGACGGCGACGAAGAGAACCCATGAACCGTACTTTGCGCGATCTGCAATGGCGCCAGATAGAAGTGCCACAGTAATAATTGCAAAAGTAAGTTGGAACATGGCGAAAGCAAGTACCGGAATTTGGTGACCTTCCGGGCCAGTTACTTGATCCAAAGTGCCAGATAATCCCAGGTGATCCAGGCTTCCAATCAGCCCGCCGTGAGATTTCCCGAAAGCGAGTGAGTAACCGTAGAGAACCCAAATAATTGTTGTCACGCCGATTGCAGCAAATGACATCATCATCATATTCAGTGCTGACTTTGCGCGGACCATACCGCCATAGAAAACTGCCAGCCCTGGTGTCATAAAAAGAACCAGTGCAGCACTTGCTAACACCCACGCTGTATCTCCGCTATTTATCGCCTGCATTACTTATGGGTCTCCTTGTAACGATTGTATGAAATTTGAATTTCCTTTTCAGCTGCGTCATGGCCAACCCAATCGCCACCATGAACTTCTTTTCCCGGTTCCAGCGTCTTGTAGACCTCAAAGAAGTGCTTAATTTCATCGAGTTCATAGATAGGCACATCAGCTAAATCATTGAGGTTGTTCTTGCGAATATCGCCAGCTGCAACACAGAGCAACTTATCGTCGCCACCTTTTTCATCAGTCATGCGGAACATTCCGATAACGCGGCACGAGACAACGCAGCCTGGAAATGTTGGTTCATCAAGCATGATGAGAGCATCAAGTGGGTCACCATCATTTGAGAGAGTGTTCTTTACAAAGCCGTAGTCGTGGGGAAAGCGAGTTGCGGTAAAGAGCATGCGGTCCAGGCGAACTTCACCGGTCTCGTGGTTGATTTCATACTTATTGCGTGAACCCGCAGGGATTTCAACAACTACGTCGAAGATCATATAAACCGACTCTCTCTGCTTAGTAAATTACTTATTCAGTAATGAAAAAACTTGGGGTGAACGACGGGGCTCGAACCCGCGACATCTCGGACCACAACCGAGTGCTCTACCAGCTGAGCTACGCCCACCATGTGCTGTGCAGAGTCTACTTTACCTGCCCTGAGTCACTTTGGATAAATACGCTCTGGCGGTAATAGGCCAACTCGGCAATCGAGTCGCGAATATCGCCGAGTGCGCGGTGATTTCCGGTCTTGGCAGGGGATGCGAAATAGGTCTTGGGATACCAGCGACGAGCAAGTTCCTTAATTGATGAGACATCGATAGTTCGGTAATGCAGGTACTCGTTTAACTTCACCATATCGCGGGAAATAAAACCGCGATCGACAGAGACTGAGTTTCCGGCAAGTGGTGATTTTCCTGGCTCAGTTCCAGCAGATTGCAGGTAGGTGAGAATCTGTTCCTCGGCATCCGACATAGAAATTCCATGTGGGATCTCTGTAATCAAACCTGAGGTGGTGTGCATTGCACGAACAAAATCATTCATGGAATCGAGTTGCCCTTGGGTGGCATGGATAACTACATCCACGCCTTCTCCAATGATATTTAACTCAGAGTCCGTGACCAGGACTGCAATCTCAACTAAAGCATCGGTGGCTAAATCCAGCCCGGTCATTTCGCAATCGATCCAGATGAGGTGAGGAAGTTCGGTGGCCATGGGCAAACCCTAAGGGAAATGGGTACTAGAACTTAAATTAAGGCTCTGTTCACCTTCTGTTCACCATCGCGCCTATCTTTATAAAGCAGTTGGATACAGGATTCGAGCATGTCCGTAGATACTCCTGCCAAGGTGATTCCAGCAGCGCGCAAGATCACGACTAAACCTCGCGTTTCTGATCAGATTTTCCGTGGTGTGGTTACAACTTTTAGTTTTTCAGCGCTAGTCATTCTTTCACTAATTGCGCTTTTCTTGCTTCTTCAGGGCTTTAGTACGCTCCGCGAGCAAGGGTTCGGATTCATTACTCACTTTGAATGGTCGGTCGCAACCGATGACAGTGGCAAAGAAGTCGCACATTTCGGTTTGCAAGCGATGCTTGTTGGTACGGTGGTCATTTCTTTCATTGCGCTGATAATCGCGGTCCCACTTGCAGTATTGACTGCATTGTTTCTCACTTTTTATGCACCGACTTCAATAAAAAGAATACTCGTGACACTCATAGATTTGATGGCAGCATTCCCATCAATTCTTTATGGACTTTGGGGATACTTCGTACTGATGCCAATGGCTGTCTATTGGGCAAAGTTAATCAATCATTGGTTTGGGTGGATCTATATTTTCGGAGTTCCACAACCTATATTTACGCGTTCTCCATTTATTGCAGGAATCGTTCTTTCAGTAATGATTATTCCAATTATTACCTCCGTATCTCGTGAAGTCTTTTCCCAGACTCCTCTCGATCGCATCCAAGCCGCATATGCGCTTGGAGCTACTAAGTGGGGAATGATCCGCGCGGTGGTACTTCCATTCGGATCAGGTGGAATCGTTGGTGGCTCAATGCTCGGGCTTGGACGTGCTTTTGGTGAAACCGTTGCAGTGTTTTCAGTACTAAATATTGTCTTTCGTTCCAACTTTCAAATCCTCTTTACTCAAGGCGGAAACGTCGCTTCAATGATTATCCAAAAATTTGGAGAAGCTGGAAAGACTGAAATCAATGCGCTTATCGCTGCTGGATTGGTTTTATTTATTCTGACATTGTTAGTTAACTTTGCTGCAACTTTCATCGTTACAAAAACCGTAAAGTCGGGTCGATAAAATGTCTACAACTACAGTCAAGCCTGTCCGTCCTTGGACAGCTACACCAAAAGATCGCTTAATGACTGGGCTTTCGATTGCCCTTTCAGTTTTGATTTCTGTCGTCATCGTTGCGGTGACACCAATGAAGGGCAAATTAGCCTACTTTTTCATATTCTTTTTCGCGTGGCTAGTACTCGACTCACTGTTTATCATTCGTAAATCCAGCGCCAAAGGCGTCAGAGATTCATTGGCTTCAAAAATTACTTTACTTGGATCAAGTTTTGTTTTGATGGCCGTTGGTTCAATTTTATGGGCTGTAGTTTATCGAGGAGTAAAAGGTTTAAACATTGCTTATGTCACGCAGACAATGCGGCAAGCTTCGCTCTTTGATCCAATTGGGAAAGGTGGAATTCTCCACGCAATCTTTGGAACACTTTTACTCATTTTGATTGCGGTGCTGATTTCTGTGCCAATGGGAATTTTGACAGCTCTCTATCTCACTGAAATTAAAGGGAAAGCCTCGGGGCTAATTCAGTTCTTAGTACAAGCCATGTCGGGTGTTCCTTCAGTTGTTGCCGGACTATTTATTTATGCAGCAATAATTTTGACAACTCCGCTACGCGCATCCTCATTTCTCGGTGGCTTGGCCCTGACTATTTTGATGGTCCCAACAGTTACGCGAACTGCTCAAGAAGTTCTCAATCTTGTTCCACGTGACCTCCGTGAAGCAGGTCTTGCAATGGGAGCAACTCAATGGAAGACGGTTGCACTTGTGGTGGTGCCAGCTGCGCGCAGTGGCTTAATTACTGCGACAATTTTAGGTGTTGCTCGTATTGCGGGCGAAACTGCTCCTCTGCTCTTTACCGTTGGAACCTTTGATTCCTATAATTTCAACCCATTTAAGGGCGAAAATACTGCAATCCCAGTTGTTGTTTGGAGAGCTCTTAACTCCGGAACTCCTGAATCCGTCCAACGTGCTTGGAGTGCAATACTCGTCCTGCTTATAGTTGTTTTGATTCTTTTTGTTGCAGCACGTGCCCTGGGTTCAAGGACTATGAAGAAGTGAAAATTCAATCAAAGATGACAACCGAAACGGAACTATCATGAGCGATCAGACACAGAACACTCCAACATCTTCACTGTCGGCTGTAGCGGCGAATCGCGCAGAGACGAAGGTGCCGGGCTCTTCACCACTCGGCACCGGCCTTGAGGCTCGTGGAGTCCATGCGTGGTTCGATAAGCACCTTGCCCTCGAAGATGTATCACTCGATTTCTCTGCCGGTACCGTGACAGCACTTATTGGTCCATCTGGTTGCGGTAAGTCAACTTTTATTCGCACACTGAACCGCATGCACGAATTTATTCCGCATACATCAATGGCTGGTCAAGTATTGCTAGATGGAAAAGATATCTACGAACCAGGAATTGATGTAACGAAAATTCGTCTCCAAATTGGAATGGTTTTTCAAAAGCCAAATCCTTTTCCTTCAATGACTATTGGCGAAAACGTTCTTTCAGGAATCAAACTTGCACAGCTTAAGATTGATAATCGTGACGAACTCCTTGAAGAATGCCTTACACGTGCTGGATTATGGGCAGAGGTAAAAGATCGCCTTGGCGCACATGCAGGCGGCCTCTCAGGTGGTCAGCAACAACGTCTCTGCATTGCTCGCGCCCTTGCTGTGAAGCCAAAGGTTTTGCTCATGGATGAGCCTTGCTCTGCGCTAGATCCTGGTTCAACTTTGCGTATCGAAGAGACGATTTCTCAGCTCTCAAAGTCAATGACAATCGTGATTGTTACTCACAATATGCAGCAGGCTGCACGTGTATCTGATTACACAGCATTCTTCTTATCTGATGGCGGCCCAGGACAGATGATTGAAGTTGGTCCTACCAATGAGATCTTCTCTCGCCCACGCGATCAACGAACAGAGAACTACGTCACAGGACGCTTCGGATAGCCATTTCAAGCCTTCACGTATCGTTAACCAACAGTTAACCAGGTGATTGCTTTCCGTTTGGCTAACTCGTAGAGATTGCTCCTAACCAATGGGTAATCCATCTACGAAAGGCAGAAAATGCGTATTTCTACAGTTTCAAAGGCAGCGATCATTGCTGTTGCAGCAGTGGTTGCAATTGCACCTTCAGCTGTTGCTTACGACCTAACTGGTCAGGGATCTTCAGCAGTCGGAAACTTTATTGAAAAGTGCAAGACCGCTTACCAGACAGATACAAAAGATACTTTTACATATGCAGCCACCGGTTCAGGCGACGGACGTAACGCAATCAACGCGGGTACAAAGGATATCGGGTACTCAGACGGCGTTCACACAACTCCTGCAGCTGGCGTATTCCACATTCCAGCAGCTATCTGGCCAATTGGAATCGCTTACAACTTGAATAACTCAGCTTCAAAGCCACTTCAGTTGTCAGTTCCAACACTTGCAAAGATCTTCTCAGGCAAAATTACACGTTGGAATGACCCAGCAATCGTGGCAGATAATCAGCGCGTTCGCTCAATTCCAATTTACGAAGTAAAGAATGGTAAGACTGTTCTTGATGCAAACAACTCACCAGTTGTTAAGTCATACCGCAGCTTGTCAGTTAACATGACAATGCCAGATAAGCCAATCACTGTTTTGTATCGCACAGGTTCTTCAGGAACAACAGAAAACTTCACAAAGGCACTTGCGGGAGCAGCTCCAACGGTCTGGACAAAGGCTGGAAACGGAACATTCTCAACAGCTAACCCAACTGATATCTCAGCACTTGCTGGTACATTCCAGGGATTCTCGTCATCAGCAACAATCGCTGCTGGTGCGAACTCACAGAAGTACTCAATTACATACGTTGAAGCAAGCTACGTAGCAGCTAACCCACAGCTAAAGATTGCTTTGGTTATCAATAACGCTGGCAAGACAACATCTCCAGATGTCGCAGGCGCAACAGCAATGTTCGCAGCTTCTGATCTTGATGCAGCAACAGGTATCGTTACATGGAAGTACGACACTACTTCACCAGCTGCATACCTCTTCACAGCTCCAACATATGCACTTGTAAAGTCAAATTACGGTGATGCAGCTAAGGCTGCTGCTGTTAAGCGCCAAGTTGAATACATGGCATTTGACTGCATCAAGACTGTAAAGACAGAGCCAATGATTGAAATTACTAAGACATCTGATCTTGGTAAGGCAGTCATCAAGCTTGCTGCGAAGATCGCTTAACGAACTTCGATACCCTTCAAAGCAAAAAACCCGGGCCAGCAATGGTCCGGGTTTTTTGGGTTTCATAGCAAATATTTTTTTCAGTGTGCGCCCGGCTGGAATCGAACCAGCGACCTACCGCTTAGAAGGCGGTTGCTCTATCCAACTGAGCTACGGGCACGTGTGAGGAATAACGTGTAGTGCGGAGTAAGTCTACCGAAGCATTGACGGGTAGAGTCTCGCCTTATGGCTGAGTTCATTTACACGATGAAGAAGGCGCGTAAAGCGCATGGCGAGAAGGTAATTCTCGATGACGTAACTTTGATGTTCTTACCTGGCGCAAAAATTGGTGTTGTCGGTCCCAACGGCGCAGGAAAATCAACTGTCCTTCAGATCATGGCTGGCATTCAACAACCATCAAACGGCGAGGCGTATCTATCTCCAGGTTACACAGTAGGAATCCTTTTGCAGGAACCACACCTGAATGAAGAGAAGACTGTGTTAGAAAATGTGCAAGAGGGCGTTGCTGAAACTATGGAGATGGTTCGCCGCTTTAATGAGATTAGTGAAGAGATGGCCAATCCCGATGCCGACTATGACAAGTTACTTGCCGAGATGGGCGAACTACAAGAACAACTCGATCATCGCAATGCTTGGGAACTTGATTCACAATTAGAGCAAGCAATGGATGCACTTCGTTGTCCGCCACCAGATGCTGATGTGAAGGTGCTATCGGGTGGAGAAAAGCGTCGCGTTGCACTGTGCAAGTTATTGCTTGAGGCACCTGATCTTCTACTCCTTGATGAGCCTACTAACCACCTTGATGCCGAATCTGTTTTATGGCTAGAACAACACTTGAGTAAGTATCCAGGCACTGTTGTAGCAATCACTCACGATAGATACTTCTTGGACAACGTCGCACAGTGGATTCTTGAACTCGACCGGGGTCGCGCATATCCATATGAAGGCAACTACTCAACATACCTCGAGACCAAAGCTGCGCGTCTGAAAGTTGAAGGCCAGAAAGATGCCAAGCGAGCAAAGCGTTTAACTGAAGAACTCGATTGGGTTCGCCAGAATGCAAAAGGTCGCCAGACAAAATCCAAGGCTCGTCTTGCTCGTTATGAAGAGATGGCAGCTGAAGCAGACAAGATGCGTAAGTTGGACTTCGATGAGATTCAAATTCCACCTGGCCCACGTCTAGGAAATGTTGTTGTGGAAGTTGAACACCTTGTTAAAGGCTTCGGTGATCGCGTATTAATTGATGATCTCTCCTTTACCTTGCCCCGCAATGGAATCGTGGGAGTCATTGGTCCTAACGGCGCCGGTAAGACGACGCTCTTTAAAACTATTCTGGGACTTGAAGAACCTGATTCAGGAAAAGTAAAGATTGGTGAAACGGTAAAGATTTCCTATGTCGATCAGTCACGTGGTGGCATCGACCCTAAGAAATCTCTCTTCGAAGTTGTCTCTGACGGTCTTGATTTTATGAAGGTCGGACAAGTGGAGATGCCTTCTCGTGCATACGTTGCAGCATTTGGATTTAAAGGTCCTGACCAACAAAAGGCTGCGGGAGTTCTTTCGGGTGGTGAACGCAACCGCTTGAATCTAGCGCTGACACTGAAGCAAGGTGGCAATTTACTTCTGCTCGATGAGCCAACGAACGACCTTGATGTCGAAACATTGGGATCACTTGAAAATGCACTACTTGAATTTCCAGGGTGCGCAGTTGTGATCTCTCACGATCGCTGGTTTCTTGACCGCGTAACAACTCACATCTTGGCCTACGAAGGTGATTCGACGTGGTTCTGGTTTGAAGGAAACTTTGAATCCTATGAAGAGAATAAAATTGCTCGCTTAGGAGCAGACGCTGCTCGTCCACATCGTGCTACCTACCGAAAGCTCACTCGATAATGATTTATACAAATCAACAATTTGTTCGGTGGGATGACATCGATGCTTTCGGCCATGTCAACAATGCAAAGTATCTAACCTATATTCAAGAGGCTCGTTTCTTGTGGTCACCCGTACTTGAAATGGTGGTTGCTCGCGCCGAAGTTGATTACTTGGTTCCTATATATGTAGGCGGGCGGTTTTACGATGTTAACCTTTGGGTTGAGGAGATCGGAACTTCTTCCTTCACCATGGGTTATGAACTTGCTGGCGATAACGGCGTGATTCATGCGCGAGTAAAGACCGTGCAAGTCGCGGTTTCTATGGAGACGAAGAAGTCCCGTCCGCTTACAGATATTGAACGTGAGCACCTCAATAAGTATCTGAAGGCTTAGCAGGCACTTTCTGTGGCACAGAAGAAGATTCACCCTGGCTGGATTGCAGTAACAGTTACCTTCTTCACCTTGATGGCCACTGCTGGCTTTAGATCTGCCCCCTCTGTCTTAATCGTTCCTCTTGAAGAAGCTTTCGGTTGGTCGCGCTCTGATATTTCTCTAGCCGTTGCAATCAACGTAATGCTCTTTGGTTTGGTTGCACCTTTTGCCGCAGCACTCATGGAACGTTTTACTGTTCGTAAAGTTGTGATGTCAGCACTCGCACTTGTTGCAGTGAGTTCAAGTTCTACAATATTTATTTCGCGTCCTTGGCATCTTTGGGCGTTGTGGGGGATTGGCGTTGGTATTGGTGCTGGTTCTATGGCACTTGTCTTTGCAGCAACGATTGCGAACCGTTGGTTCGTTGCCCGTAAGGGAATTGTTGTCGGTGCGCTCACTGCAGCAACAGCCACTGGTCAACTAGTTTTTCTTCCACTTCTTTCACATTTTGCAATCGCCTACGGTTGGAAGAGCGTTTCACTTACTGTGGGTGGGGCATCGGCACTGGTAATCCCATTTATTTACTTCTTCCTAAAAGAAAAACCCGAAGCAATTGGCATTACTCCGTACGGTGCGCCCGATAACTGGCAGCCACCTGCGCCGAATGAAATGTCAGCAGGGCGTATTGCAGTCGATACTATGCAGAAAGCTTCCAAGAATCGCGACTTCTGGATTCTCTTCTTCTCATTTCTTGTCTGCGGCCTATCAACAAATGGGCTAATTGGCACGCACTTTATTCCTGCAGCACACGATCACGGTATGGGCGAGACTGTCGCTGCCAGCTTGCTCGCACTCGTTGGTTTATTCGACGTTGTGGGAACAATTCTTTCTGGCTACCTCACCGACAAATACGATCCCCGCAAGCTCCTCTTCTTCTATTACGGACTCAGAGGGCTCTCTCTCTTTCTCTTGCCATCAATTCTTTTCAGCACTTTGCATCCATCCACGATGGTCTTCGTTATTTTCTATGGCCTTGATTGGGTTGCAACAGTTCCGCCAACACTGATGCTCTCTCGTGCAATATTGGGTCCACAGCGCACAACAGTGGTCTATGGATGGGTATTTGTGGGTCATCAAATTGGGGCATCTATTGCCGCATTTGGTGCTGCAGTGCTGCGAGTGCACTTTGGTGATTATGCAATTGCGTTCTATATCTCAGCAGCAATGTGCCTGGTCAGCGCCTATGCAGTGCTACACATAGCAAAGGGAAAGACGACAGCAGAGCTTCGAGGTTAGTTTTATGGAACGCGATACAACGAATTACTACGAACTCTTTGGGGGAGAAGCATTCTTCTCTGATCTGGTCTCTCAGTTCTATGCCCATGTTGTAACTAATCCGATATTGCGTCCCATGTATCCGGAATCTGATTTGCAGGGTGCTGCGCGCAGATTGCAGATGTTTTTAGAGCAATATTGGGGTGGGCCAACCACATATCAAGAAGAGCGCGGGCACCCACGACTTCGAATGCGTCATGCTGGATTTCATATCAATCAAGAAGCGCGCGATGCCTGGGTTGGCTGTATGAAGTTAGCTGTGGATGGAACCAATCTTGAAGCAGATGCAAAAGAGAAGCTGTGGCGATATTTAGAGGGTGCTGCTAACCATCTAGTCAATCAACTAGATTAGGCAACTGATTTAATTCTTCTTAGATTTATTTCCTACAACTAGAATTTCACCATTACGCACAAACCAGAGCACGTTTTTCTTATCGCGAATCTGCGTGATTCGAAGGCCCACTTTTTCAACACGACCTTCAATTTCTTGAACATGGATATCATCGCCAACTCCATATTGATCTTCAATCAACATAAATACACCCGATAGAACATCGCGAACAATGGTCTGCGCACCAAGTCCCAGGGCGACGCCGATGATTCCTGCAGATGCGATGACTGGACCTAAATTAAATCCAAACTCACCTAAAACCATTCCCAGTGCGATGATCCAGATAGCTGCGTTAAATGTTGAACTTAAGACTGTGCCAATTGTTCGTGCGCGCTCTGCCTGGCGCTTTGCAGTTCCCGGTCCAGGTTTGAGATCAGTGACTGCTAAGCGCGATATGGCTCTGGCAATGGCTCGATTGCCCAGAATCTGGCAGATAAGAGCCACAATGAATATGGAGAGAATCCTTAAAGGGGCTCCATTGAACCAATCCCATATTGCCTGCGTACGTTCGCTCATAGATGCCTAGGGTAGTGAAATCTTTCTCGAAAATTCACCGCAAAATACCCCGCAGACGGACTCTTTTGAGGCAATATAACCCAATCAACGCGAGCCACGCGTTGGAACCGAGGTAGATATGAATCGCACACTGGTGCTCAACGCCACCTATGAACCGCTGGGTGTTGTCACCGATCGTCGTGCGCTCATTCTTGTACTCAACAACCGCGCGAGCATGGTCGAGTCATCTGGTTCCATTTTGCATTATGCAACTGGCCAACTTGAACTCCCATCAGTAATTCGTCTCAATAAATTTGTAAAGATTCCTTATCGCCATGCAGTTCCTCTTTCTCGCCGCGCAATCTTTGCTCGCGATGGCGGACGTTGCGTTTATTGCACAGCGCCTGCAACTTCTATTGATCATGTGATTCCACGTTCACGTGGTGGTGGTCACAATTGGGAAAACGTTGTCAGTGCTTGTCACAAGTGCAACCATGTCAAAGCTGATAAACCGCTCAAAGAACTTGGATGGCGACTTCGCACCTTGCCTCGTGAACCAGTTGGCGCGGCTTGGAGAATTCTCGGAACCGGCCGAACTGAAAATCGTTGGTTGCCATATCTTGAACCATTTGGTGTCGCTGCTGCTACTGCCTAGACTAGGCACATGATTTTTCACATGATTAACCAAGAGCCGGGTGCTCTTCCTGGCCAAGGACTTACAGCGCTACAAACTTTTACTTACTTTGTCGCGGCCCCGGTTGGCCTCTTCCTTCTTATCTCTGTCATCGCATGGGCGCTGACAGGAAGCAAGAAGAGCAAGAGCACGTCTTCTTCTATTACATCAATCGAATAAATTAGCTATTTAATTTAATGATCAGCGGCTTGCGCCTTAAGTGCGCGAGTCATTGCATCACGGCCCTCAAGGATTGTTCGGCGCAAAGCGTTCGATGCATCTTTGCCAGTGACATCAAGCCAGTGCTGAGCTTTCTTGACTGTCGCCTCACTGATTACCCAGGTTGGAAAGAGCAGAGTTGCAGTAGTTTCAGCAATCTCAAACCCCTTTGTTTCCCAAACTTTAAGTAGTACATCGAAGTAATCATCAACAAAATCTGCCAATAATTCGTTGTGGATGTTTTCGTTAAAGCCACGGCACTTATAGGAATGGATTGTGTTTGACAAATTATCTGTGGTGATTGACTTAAAGGCTTCAGCTTTTGCTGCTTTGTTCGGAAGAGCCGCATAGGCATAAGCGTTGTATTGCTTGCCGTGTGCCGTTGCATCCTTAGCTGATTCAGCCTCAATCTCTGCTGTACCAAATACTCCGCGCTTAACGCCGCAAAGGAATAGGTACCAACGAATTTCAGCATCAATAACAAGTCCGTTGATTGAACCGTTGAGCATCGCCTTGATTCGCTCCAACTGAGCAGGTGTGACTGCATTATTTGCAAAGCCACGAGCAAATTGCATCTGATGATCACTGCCGGCTTTTGCCGCATCGAGCATCGCCTCTACTGCATTGGCGACTTGCAAACGAAGTGCTTCGCGGTGTGAAGGATGCGCATATGCCCAGATCGCTGTATCAATCTGCATCAGGGTTGCAGAGACGATTGAGATATCTGATTCAGTGGAAAGTGCACTGAGCGCAATTGCAATGTAGTCGGTGGCAGAGAGTTCGCCATCACGGCATGAATCCCACAAGGACGCCCAGATAAGTCCGCGAGCCAGAGAATCATCGAGGCTTCCAAGGTGGCTCTTCATGGTTGCAATCGAGCGATCATCAAAGCGCAATTTTGCATATGTTTGATCTTTATCGTTGATAAGAACTAAATCGGCAAGTTTTTGTCCAGCTAGTTCTGTGACTTCCGTGAGCGCTCCAGCAATATCTAGTTCGACGCTGGTACGACGAGAGAGTTTGTTACCAGTGATATCAAAGAGACCAACATGTAAGCGGTGCGGACGAAGTTCGGTAGACCCAACAGGCATCGTTGGCACTTCTTGCTTAATGGAAATTGATTTATAGGAATCGCCATCGATTGCAATGACTGGACGTAAAGTATTTACACCTGCTGTGCGAAGCCAGGTTGAGACCCATGGAGTTAAGTCGCGACCAGAGGCTGCCTCTAGTTGGTCGATGAGATCTTTGAGAGTTGTGTTGCCGTAGGCATGCTTAGCAAAATAGAGACGAAGTCCCTTAATGAAGTTATCGCGACCAACGTGAGCTACTAGTTGTTGAAGAACAGATGCACCCTTTGCGTATGAGATACCATCAAAGTTGGTGCGCACTGCATCGAGATCTTCCATCTCAGTTGCAATTGGGTGAGTTGTTGTCAATTGATCAACGCGGTAAGCCCAGTTCTTGCGAAGTGAATTGAATTCAGTCCATGCTTCCTTATATTTCGTTGATTCGCTCACTGATTGATACGAAGCCCATTCAGCAAATGATTCATTGAGCCACAAGTCTTCCCACCACTTCATAGTGACGAGATCTCCGAACCACATATGCGCCATTTCGTGATGAATCGTTGTCGCGCGGCTTACATAATTTCGCTCAGTTACCTTCGAGCGGAAAATCAAAACATCTTCGTGGAATGTCACGCAACCGACATTCTCCATGGCGCCCCAGTTGTATTCAGCAACTGCAATCTGGTCGTACTTGCCAAATGGGTATGCAAGACCAAATGTCTTTTCAAAGTAAGCAAATCCTTGCTTGGTTACTTCAAAGATATTTGCTGCATCTACATATTGGAAGAAGGATTTACGGGCATAGATTCCAAGTGGAATCGTCTTCTCACCTTTGTATTCATCGTGAACAGATGTGTAAGCGCCAGCGACGATTGCAGTGACATACGTTGAGATGACTTGTGACTCAGCAAATTGAATAAATTTCTTCTCGCCATCAAGCTCTTTCGTCGATTCAATACCGTAGTTGGAGATTACTTCCCAATGCTTGGGTGAGATTGTGCTAATTCTGAAAGTGGCTTTTTGATCAGGTTGGTCGAAGCAGGCATACATGCGGCGAGCATCACCGGTCTCGAACTGGGTATAGAGATAGACCTCGTTATCGGCGGGGTCAACAAAGCGGTGCAGGCCTTCTCCTGAGTTTGAGTAAATTCCATCATGTTCGATTTCAAGAACGTTCTCGGCAGCAATTGCTGGCAGGTAAATCGTTTCGCCATCAAACTTTGGATCGAAATCAACGCCATTAAGTTTTGAACTAATGACCTTTGCGCCAACGCAGTCGATATAAGTGGTTGCACCAGGCTTAAGTCCTGCAAATGTAACCGTTGTCTTTACTCGAAAGTTTTCGGCGCCAGTTGTAAGGTCGAGATCAATTGAATAGCTAGAAACCTTGATAAGTGATGAACGTTCTGCCGCTTCAACTTGCTTGATATTTGTGCCTGGCACGTTTGCTCCTTGAAATGTAGATGCGTGATTGATGACCTTATTCGATAGCCCTATCCAACCATCAAGTCGAAGAATCGGCACCCGTTAGGATTCGATAATGGAACAGGACTCGGTTCGCTCATATCACTTACGCGGATCTCGAATCACAGGCCCGCAGCAGAGCGCTCTTGATAAATACTGGGGTATTTATGGGATGGCGTACTCCGAATCTCTTATTGATATCCCAGCTCTTTTTCCTAATGTAAAAAACGTCATTCTAGAAATTGGTTTTGGGATGGGAGAGGCGACAGCACTCATTGGCAGAGATTTTCCTGAAACAGGATTTATCGCTGTAGAAGTTCATAAGCCGGGAATCGGAAAGCTGATGGCACGTATCGAAGAGCTGGAGCTCTCAAATATTCGAATCATCGAAGGAGATGCTCACCCGATTCTGCGCACCATGATTGCCGACGGATCACTAGATGGAGTTCATTTATTTTTCCCAGATCCATGGCCGAAGAAACGACATAACAAACGAAGAATTGTGAATGAACGTTTCTTAGAATTAATTGCTCCCAAGATCAAAAAGGACGGCTTCATTCATATTGCAACCGATTGGGTTCCATACGCCGAATATATTCAAGAAGTTTTTGCCCCAAGTGCACTCTTTACGGGGGGTGTAGTAGATAGACCTGAATGGCGCCCGGTGACGAGATTCGAAGGACAAGGAATTACCAAAGACCATCAAGTAAAGGATCTTCGCTACTTTAAGGTTTAAATTTCTCCCGTAGATTCAAAATTACTAATTTTATCTATGCGACGGATGTGACGATCATCGTTAGAAAATGGCGTTGCAATAAAGGTGTCAATCAGTAACTTTACGAAATCTGCTTCATGCATGCGCCCGCCAA
>Ga0214921_10005400_pt1 | contig 18084 bp, 20 predicted proteins | sample LL1505_MetaG_FD_177992 | JGI IMG/M metagenome (GOLD analysis project Ga0214921, IMG submission 177992) | Freshwater microbial communities from Lake Lanier, Atlanta, Georgia, United States - LL-1505 | ecosystem: Environmental > Aquatic > Freshwater > Lake | place: USA: Georgia | collected... | reverse complement strand
ACCAAGTAGCCGATCTGGGTCAAAAACGCTTGGTAGGCTTTCATATTGGCGATGGGACCGGGGTGGGCTTGGTGCCAAGCGTCAAGCTCGGTTTGCAAGCGGTCGCGTTCGGCCAGCAGGGCCAGGTTTTTCGGGGCCAGGTCAGCGACGATGGCATCAAAGCCGCGCCAGAAGTTGACACTGGTCACACCTGTGCCGGGCAAAACCTGTTGGTCGATGAACTGGTAAAGAGGGGTGGCTACTTGGAGTCGGTAAACAGAGGTACGAGCGGTCATGTTGTGGGTACTGAGAAGTTTGGCCAATAAAAAAACAAAAAGCCATCAAAGGCTGCGTGGTCATTGTAGAGAAAGGCCGCGGACAAATTTTTGGCAGTCCCGCCTCGTAGAATGGCTGAATGCTTTTGGTTCAACATGATTTGCAACTGGCTTTGGCCCAGTCTTTGGAAGCCCTCATGCCGGGTGCGTCAGCCAAGGCGGTGCTAGAGCATCCCAAAGTCGCGGCACACGGCGACTGGGCAGTTACCGCCGCCATGCAATTGGCCAAGCCCTTAAAGCGCAATCCCCGTGAATTGGCTGAGACTTTGCGCCAGTCTTTGCTGGACTCGGATGCGGCCAAGCGCTGGGTGCAAGCCATCGAGATTGCCGGACCAGGTTTCATCAATATTCGATTAACAGCTGAGGCACAGCAGCAAGTGGTGCGTGAGGTCTTGAGCCAAGCGGCGGGCTTTGGCCGACAAGCCGCGCATGGCAAACGTTTGTTGGTCGAGTTTGTGTCAGCCAACCCTACAGGTCCTTTGCATGTGGGCCATGGGCGTCAAGCCGCTTTGGGCGACGCGATTTGCAATTTGTTCGACAGCCAAGGCTGGTCGGTACATCGCGAGTTCTATTACAACGACGCGGGTATGCAAATCCAAACCCTGGCGATCTCCACCCAATGCCGCGCCAAGGGCCTCAAACCAGGCGATGCGGCTTGGCCCGAAAACGCTTACAACGGTGACTACATCGCCGACATTGCCCGCGATTTTTTAGACAAGAAAACCGTGTCAGCGGACGACCGCAGCTTCACCGCCAATGGCAATGTTGACGATTTAGACAATATTCGCGATTTCGCCGTGGCCTATTTGCGCCGCGAACAAGACTTGGATTTGCAAGCCTTTCAGGTCAAGTTCGACCACTATTATTTAGAGTCCAGTCTGTACACCGATGGGCGGGTTGAACAAGCGGTGGCGTCATTGAACGCCTCAGGCCATACCTACGAAGCAGATGGCGCACTGTGGTTGCGCTCCACCGATTTTGGTGACGACAAAGACCGGGTCATGCGCAAGTCCGATGGCAGCTATACCTACTTTGTGCCTGATGTCGCCTACCACTTGGCTAAATGGGAGCGCGGCTTCACCAAGGTCATCAACATCCAAGGCACCGACCACCACGGCACGATTGCCCGTGTACGCGCCGGTTTGCAAGCCGCCTCACAGCAGCAGGGTTTGGACATTCCTCAAGGCTACCCTGACTATGTGCTGCACACCATGGTGCGGGTCATGCGCGGTGGCGAGGAAGTGAAGATTTCCAAGCGTTCAGGTTCTTATGTGACCTTGCGCGATTTGATTGAATGGACCAGCAAAGACGCGGTTCGCTTCTTTTTGCTCAGCCGCAAACCCGACACCGAGTATGTGTTCGATGTGGATTTGGCGCTGGCACAAAACAACGACAACCCGGTGTTTTATGTGCAGTATGCGCATGCGCGGATTTGCTCGGTGCTGGCCACCTGGGCTGAATCCAGCGGTTTGACGCCTGCGGATTTGGTCGATGTCGATTTGGCGGCTTTGGATTCGCCCACCGCACTGACACTTTTGCGGGTACTGGCGCGTTATCCAGATATGTTGCAACAAGCTTGCGCCGACTTTGCCCCGCATGACGTCATTTTTTACCTGCGCGATTTAGCCTCGGCCTACCACAGCTATTACGATGCCGAGCGTATTTTGGTAGACGACCCCTTGGTACGCCAAGCGCGTGTGGCTTTGGTTGCGGCGGTTGCGCAGGTTTTGCACAATGGTTTAGCGGTTTTGGGTGTGTCAGCGCCTAACCGTATGTAAAGGTCAAGCATGCATTCTTTTTCTCAACAACGCGGCAACACGGTTCTGGGCTTTATTTTGGGCTTGGTGGTGGGTTTGGCGGTGGCCTTGGTGGTGGCGATTTACGTCACCAAGGTACCCATTCCTTTTTTGAACAAAGGCTTGAGCCGCAACGCCGAGCAAGACGCGGCCGAGCAAAAAAAGAACAAAGATTGGGACCCCAACGCCCCGCTGTATGGCAAACCCCCCGCCGCCAATGCGCCTGCATCTGACAAAGCGCCGCTCAGCCCTGCCGCACCGCCCACGCCGTCCCAACCAGCTGAGTCCAGTACTGCGGACCCCTTGGGTGATTTGGCGCTGAGCAAAACGCAAGGTGTCGACGCTTTTTATTATTTCGTGCAGGTCGGTGCTTTCAACGGTAGCGAGGAAGCGCAAACACAGCGTGCCAAGTTGGCTTTGGGGGGCTTTGACCCCAAAATATCCGAACGCGAACAAAACGGCAAAATCGTCTATCGAGTACGTTTAGGACCTTTCGAGACCAAAACCGAGGCCGAAGACGCCCAAACCAAACTTAAAGCCACCAAATTTGAATCCGCCCTGATGCGGGTTCAACGCTGATCTTTTTTCAAGAGGCCCACCATGCAACGCCGCACTTTTTCTGCCCTGACTTTGGGCGCACTTTCTTCCATGCCGTTTGCCCCAGCCGTGGCACAAACTGGTTTTAAGGAAGGCACCGATTACTTCAAACTCAGCCAAGCGGTGCCCACCGAAACGGCCAAAGGCCGTATCGAGGTGTTGGAGTTCTTTTGGTACAACTGCCCGCATTGCAATGCCTTTGAGCCCACGCTCAGTGCTTGGGGCAAAAAACTGCCTAAAGATGTCGAGCTCAAGCGGGTACCAGTGCGCTTTCGCGCCGAATTTGAACCACAGCAACGTGCCTATTACGTGTTGGAAGCCTTGGGCAAAGTCGAAGAGTTGCAAGGCAAGATGTTTGCGGCCATCCATACCGAACGCCAAACCCTCACCACCTTGGAGCCTTTGCTGGTTTGGGCCGAGAAAAACGGTATTCCCAAAAAGCAATTCACCGATTTGTACAACTCATTTACCGTGATCGGCAAGGCCCGCCGCGCCGCGCAGCTGCAAGAGCAGTTCAAGGTCGAGGGAGTGCCAGCATTGGGCGTGGCTGGGCGGTTTTATGTCGATGGCTCCTTGGCCGGCAGCATGGAGCGGGCTTTGCAAGTGGTGGATTTCTTGCTCGGCGAGGTTCGTAAAGGTCGCTGAACGGGACAATTCTGCCCCTACAATGCAAGCTATTCGTCCATCAGCAATTTTCGTGCCTTGAAAAAACTTCTTTACTTGTGTTGTGTCGCTGTGGCTTTGCAAGCGCCCATGCTTGCATGGGCGGAAAAAGCCGACCGTGGCAAGCCCATGAACATCGAGGCAGACAACCTAGACCACGACGAACTCAAACAACTCAGCATCTTCACAGGCAAAGTGGTGGCCACCAAAGGCACCTTGATTTTGCGTGGTGCTCGCTTGGAAGTGCTGCAAGACCCCGAGGGTTACCAATACGGCTTGTTGATCGCCGAGCCAGGCAAAAAAGCGTTTTACCGTCAAAAGCGCGAAGGAATGGACGAATGGATGGAAGGCGAGGGCGAGCGTATTGAGTACGACAGCCGAGCCGACCGAGTCACCCTCATCAACCGTGCGCAGATTCGCCGCTACCGTGGCACGGTGTTGAACGACGACATCACAGGTCAGCGCATCATTTATGAAAACTTGACCGACCAATTCACGGTGGACGGCAAGAACGCAGGCGGCAAACCCAGTGCGGAATCGTCTGGGCGGGTACGCGCGGTGCTCACCCCGCGCAAAAAAGAAGAGGCAGGCAAGTGAATTCCACGCCTGCCCCCATCAGCCGGTTGGTGGCGCAGCATCTGCAAAAGTCCTATATCAGCCGCACCGTGGTGCATGATGTGTCTATTTCGGTAGCCAAAGGGGAAGTGGTAGGTTTGCTCGGACCCAATGGCGCTGGCAAAACCACCTCTTTTTACATGATTGTGGGCTTGTTGCGAGCAGACGCGGGGACCATCACCATCGATGGCCAGACTGTTGAGAACTTACCGATTCACCGCCGTGCCCGCATGGGTTTGAGCTATTTACCCCAAGAGGCCTCGATTTTTCGCAAGCTCAATGTGGCCGACAACGTACGCGCGGTGTTGGAGCTGCAAGTCGATAGCCATGGCAAGCCATTGGACAAAAACACCATTGAAACCCGCTTGAATGGTTTGTTGCAAGAGCTGCGCATTGAGCATTTGCGCGATTCACCCGCACCTTCCCTATCGGGTGGCGAGCGTCGCCGTGTGGAAATTGCCCGCGCATTGGCAACCCAGCCGCGCTTTATTTTGTTGGATGAGCCTTTCGCAGGCATTGACCCGATTGCGGTGCTGGAGATCCAACGCATCATTGGCTTTTTGAAAGCCAAGGGCATTGGGGTGCTCATCACCGACCACAATGTGCGCGAAACCTTGGGCATTTGTGACCACGCCAGCATCATCAGCGAAGGCCGTGTGCTGGCCCAGGGCTCGCCTGAAGAAATCGTCAACAACCCAGAGGTACGGCGGGTGTACCTGGGCGAAAACTTCCGCATGTGAGGCCAAGGCGCAGCTTATGAAGCAAGGCCTGTCACTGCGCGTATCCCAGCATCTGGCGCTCACGCCCCAGCTGCAGCAGTCCATTCGCTTGTTGCAACTCTCCACCTTGGAGTTAAGCCAAGAGATCGACCAAATGCTCGACGACAACCCGTTTCTGGAAAAAGAAATGGAAGACTTGGCGCCGCGTGAAGACTTTGGACTCGAACAAGAAAACGCCCAAGCCGCAAGTTCTGAGGCAGAGCCTGAAAGCTGGGATGGCCCGATGGACCGTGTCAGCGAAGTGCGTGTGGAAACCGCCAGTGAGACCACCGCGCCGGTCGACGCTGAAGGTGTCGCCGAGAGCTGGGACGGTGACGGCAGCGTGGAGTTTTCACCCGACGACAGCGAGTGGGGCGGCGATGCACCTGCGCGTAACAACAGCAGCAATGACGATGATGAAAAAGCGCAAGCCACCGAGTTGGCACGCAACCAAGAGTCGCTAACCGCGTTTTTGCACCGCCAAGCCTTGTCACTGCGATTGGACGACACCGACCGCGCGGCTTTGCGTTTTCTCATTGAATCCCTGAACGACGATGGCTATTTGGAAGACAGTTTCCAAACCTTGGCCGAAAGTCTGGCAGGCGACGACTTGGAGCAATGCGAAGAGTTGGTACACCGGTTTCAGGTGGCTTTAAGTCTTTTGCAAAGCTTGGAGCCCACCGGTGTGGGCGCACGCGATTTGGGCGAATGTTTGCGTTTGCAATTGCAAGTCATCCGTGCCGATACCCCAGAGCGCGCCGAGCTACGTGCGTGTGCCTTGGCGATTTGTAAACAACCGCTAGAGTTGCTGGCCAAGCGGGACTTCAAGCGTTTGGCCTTGGCGGTGAATGACACGGAAGCTCAGGTGAAGCTGGCCATGGCGCTGATTGCACGCTTGGAGCCCAAGCCCGGCAGGCGCTTTATCGATGTCGAGCGCAACGTCATCATTCCCGATGTGCTGATCTTGCCGCACGGCACGGACAAACAGGGTTTGCCGCAGTTTCGTGCCATGCTCAACCCCGAGGTGATGCCTCGCCTGAAGGTGAATGACATTTACGCCAACGCCTTGAAGGGCGGCAAGGGCGATGGCCACGCCGGTTTGCAGCAGCGTTTGCAAGAAGCCCGCTGGATGATCAAAAACATACAGCAGCGTTTTGACACCATCTTGCGGGTGAGCAATGCCATCACCCAGCGGCAAAAAAGCTTCTTTATTCATGGCGAGTTGGCCATGAAACCCATGGTGTTGCGCGAGATCGCAGAGGAGCTGGGCTTGCACGAGTCCACCATCAGTCGCGTCACCACCGCCAAGTACATGCACACGCCTTACGGCACTTACGAGTTGAAATACTTTTTCGGCTCGGGGCTGGGCACCGACAGCGGCAACAATGCGTCGAGCACCGCGGTGCGGGCTCTCATCAAGCAACTCATTGCCAGCGAAAACCCGAAAAAACCGCTGTCCGACAACCAACTCTCGGACATGCTGAAAGAACAAGGCATCGACTGCGCCCGCCGCACCGTTGCCAAGTACCGCGAAGCCTTGCGCATAGCACCCACCAACCTGCGTAAAGCCCTGTGAATTCCTTGCAATTGTTCGTGCCCTGCGCTGCTGGGGTGGAAAGTTTTTTGGCCTATGAAGTCGCGCAAATCACCGGGCTGCCGGCAAGTGACCTGCAAACCCTGAGGGGTGGCGTGCAACTGCAAGCCTCGTGGCGCGCTGCCATGCAACTCAATTTGCACAGCCGTTTGGGCATGCGGGTGTTGATCCAACTGGCGCACCAACCCTATGCCAGCGAGGATGACATTTACAACGCGGCGAGTGCCGTGGCTTGGGAGATGTGGTTCTCGGCCAAGCAAAGCTTTCGGGTGGAAATCACCGCGCAGCACAGCCCTTTGAAGAGCCTGAATTTCGCCACCTTGCGGGTGAAAGACGCCATTGCCGACCGTTTTCGCGGCAGGTCAGGTGTGCGCCCCGATGTGGACACCCAGCGCCCCGATGTGCGGGTGCATGCCCACCTGACCGACAAGATGTTCACCCTGTACTTGGACGCCACGGGCGAGCCTTTGTTCAAACGCGGCTGGCGCGAAGACAAGGGGGACGCCCCGCTGAAAGAAACCCTGGCCGCCGCCATGCTGGCCGCCAGTGGCTGGAGCATGCCTGTGCTTACCGCGCCTGGGGAAACCCCGCCCGCTGTGCCCTCGGTGGCGGGTGTGGAGCAAGGCCTGCCCCTGTACGACCCTTGTTGCGGCAGCGGCACCATCGTCATCGAGGCGGCACAAATCGCCTGCCGCATGGCAGCTGGTTTGCAGCGGCGCTTTGGTTTCGAAAAATTGCGCATGTACGACGCGCATGTGTGGCGGCAGTTGCAAGACGAGGCCCGTGCCCAACAGTGCGAGCCGCGTGCCCCGGTGTTTGGCAGCGATTTGGCGTTTCGCATGGTCGACTTTGCGCAGCGCAACGCCGAACGCGCCGGTGTGACCAAGGCTGTGAACTTGCGCGGTGGTGACGCTTTGCAGCGCATGCCGCCCTGCGATGCGCCTGCGGTGATGATGGTCAACCCGCCCTATGGCGAGCGCATTGAAGCCGGTGGTGTGGCAGGTGCGGCCAGCATGGCGCGGGGGGGTCGCGAGGTCGGGCAGGTTGAAGATGGCGGCGAATTCTTCAGCCAACTGGCCAGCCATTGGAAGAAAAACTATGCGGGTTGGCGTGCTTGGGTGCTGACCCCCGACCTGAAGCTGCCAGGCCGCATGCGCCTCAAAGAATCGCGCCGTGTACCGATGTGGAACGGCCCGATCGAATGCCGCCTATTCCGATTCGATCTGATGGCGGGTTCGGCGCGCAAACCTTTTGCGGGTGTCGACCAACCGCCAATTGCGCCATGACACCAGGCTTGGTGACGCCTTCACCAGCGGTGGCCCCGGCCCCTGTGGTGATCGACACCAACATCGTGCTGGATATTTGGGTTTACCTAGACTCGGCTACGCCCTCTCTTTTAAATGCTTTGGAAGAAGGAAAGCTGCACTGGCTGGCCACTGTGTCTATGCGCGAAGAACTGTTGCGGGTCTTGGATTACCCGCACATTGCCCAGCGCCGCAACCGCGAAGGTGTGAGCGCCGAAGCGGTGTTGGCCCACTTTGACCGCTTGGCGCAGATGCACCCCATAGCCCCCAAAGCCCCTTATGTCTGCAAAGACGAGGACGACCAAAAGTTCATCGATTTAGCCGCTGCTCACCAAGCCTTGTTGCTCAGCAAGGATAAGCAGGTGCTGCGACTGACCAGCCGCTTGGCCAGATTGGGCGTGGCTGTACGCCAAAAATGGGTCTTATGTGATTCATAAGTAATAATGATGTATGAATTCAAATTTTTGTAGTCAAACCGCATTCAAAGCTTTGCAAACCCAAGCCCGCACCCACTGGCGCATGGAAGAGGACAGTTTGCACGCTCAGTGGGTGTTTGAAGATTTTGGCTGCGCCATGTCTTTCATGAATTCGGTGGCAGATGTCGCAGAGCGTATGAACCACCACCCCGAGTGGAGCAATGTGTACAACCGTGTCACGGTGCGCTTGACCACCCATGACGCGGGTGGACTCACCCATTTGGACTTTGATTTGGCGCGAGCCATGGACACCTTGGCCACAGTCGTGGGTGAGTGCCCTCAGCCCAGAAGCTGAGATTTAAGTGGTACGCTGCTGCAGCAGTTCCAGCAATTGCCCTAAAGCATGCTTTAGCGTGGCTTGGCGAACAGCGGCGCGGTCGCCTTCAAAGTGGCAAGTCTGCACTTTCACCCAAGCGGTTTCAGCGCCTATCGTGGGCCCCCCGTCAGTCGGCAGTCCCCACGCGAAACACACGGTACCCACCGGCTTGGCGGGGCTGCCGCCTGTGGGGCCAGCAATGCCAGTGACGGCCAGCGCCACTTGGGCCTGAGATTTTTTCAACGCACCCAAGACCATGGCTTGCGCCACTGCTTCGCTGACCGCGCCGTGCTGTTCAATCAGCGCTTTGGGCACACTTAACATATCGTGCTTGGCTTCGTTGCTATAGCTGACAAAACCACGCTCAAACCATTGGCTGGAGCCGGCAAGGTCGGTGCAAGCTGCAGCGATCATGCCGCCGGTGCAGCTCTCTGCGGTGCTCAGCATCCAACCGCGACGCAGCAAACTCTCGGCCAAGAAGGCGATGTCGGGGTGTGCGCTCATTGGGTGGCCTGCCACAAAGCCAAGGTCAAAAGCGTGCAAAACGCGGCGACCACATCGTCAAACATGATGCCAAAACCGCCACGCCAACCTTGCCCATGAAACGCTTGATCGGCCCAGCCCACAGGACCAGGCTTGATGGCGTCAAACAAGCGAAACAAAATAAAAGCGGCTAGTTGCCCGCCAAAGCCTGCGGGCATCCAGATGAAAAGCACCCACCAAAACGCGGCAATTTCATCCCACACAATGGAGCTGGGGTCGTTGACTTGCATATGGTCAGCCGTCACAGTGCTGGCCCACCAACCCAAAGGCAAGGCGGCTGTCAATACCCAAGCCAGTTGGGTGGTATCTAACCAATAAGACATCAACAGAAACGACGCCCAAGCCCACAATGTGCCCACCGTACCCGGCGCCCAAGGGCTTAAGCCCGAGCCAAATCCCATGGCCACCCAATGCGCAGGGTGCGAGAGCATGAACCGAGCGGCTTGGGAACTGGCGGCGTAAGACATGAAAGCCATCTTAATGCGCGAAATGCTCAAAGCTGGCAAAGCGGCGCGACAGGGGAAGGCCTTGCAGGTCCAGCACTTGCACCCCTGCCACGGGGGTGATGCGGCCAATGCAGGTGATGCTCACGCCACAACGCTCGCCTGCATCCAACACCTCGTCGGCTTGATCGGGCGACGCGGTGAACAGCAGTTCGTAGTCGTCGCCACCGGCCAAGGCGAAATCTAAGCGCTTATTAAACGCCACCGTCTGCATGGCGTCGCTGATGGCGGCGCTGTCTTGCACCCAAGCGGTTTCGATCACCGCGCCCACTTTGGAGCGCTGCAAGATGTGGCCCAAGTCGCCCAATAAACCGTCGCTGATATCAATAGCGGCGTTGGCCACGCCGCGCAAGGCAAGCCCCAGTTCGACGCGGGGCGTGGGTCTGTCCATGCGAAGCCGTGCCGCTTCAAAATGCGCCGCTTCTAAAGAAACCGTGCCTTTGAATACTTCCAGGGCCAAACGCGCATCACCGACGGTCCCGCTGATGTAAATATCGTCGCCCACTTGGGCATGCTGGCGCAGCAAGGCGTCGCCTTGCGGCACCTCGCCCAACACCGTGATGCAGATGTTCAAAGGCCCTTGGGTGGTGTCGCCGCCAATCAATTCGCAGCCATGCGCATCTGCCAAAGCCCATAAGCCTTTGGAAAAACCGGCCAACCACGGTTCGTCAATCGAAGGCAAGGCCAAGGCCAAGGTGAAGGCCAAAGGCTTGGCGCCACAGGCGGCCAAGTCGCTCAAGTTGACCGCCAGTGCTTTGTGGCCCAAACCGGCAGCGGGGGTGGTGGACAAAAAATGCCGCCCCTCCACCAACATATCGCTGGACACCGCCAGTTGCATACCGCTTTGCAGGCTGAGCAGCGCGCAGTCGTCTCCTACGCCCAGCGACGCATGGCGTGGCGGACGGGTGAAATAGCGGGCAATCAGGTCAAACTCGCCCATAGCGTTCAGTGCATTTGGCGCTTGCCGCTGTCACTTAAGGCGTCCAACACAAACATGGGAATGTCGACATCGAACTTCTCACCGTCTTCGGCCACACAAAAATAGCTGCCATGCATGGTTCCGGTGGGCGTGCGCAGCCGCGTGCCGCTGGTGTACTCAAATACTTCGCCAGGCTTCAGCAGGGGTTGGTAGCCCACCACGCCCAACCCTTTGACCTTTTCATGCAAGCCCTCGGCGTCGTTGATGTGCCAGGTGCGGGAAATCACCTGGGCACCAATGTCACCAGTGTTGCGAATCAGCACTGAATAAGCAAAGGCGTACAAGCCATTGTCAGGTGAGGACTGCTCGGGCAGGTAGTGCGGTGTCACTTCGACGCGGAGTTGGTAGGAAGGCATAAGAAATAGGTTTGACAGACAATCAGACGAACTTGCATTCTGACACCATAATTGAGCCTATGAACACCACCTACCGCATCGCCCCCTCTATCTTGTCCGCCGACTTTGCCCGTTTGGGCGACGAGGTGGAAAACGTCATCGCCGCTGGCGCCGACTGGATTCACTTTGACGTGATGGACAACCACTATGTGCCCAACCTGACCTTCGGCCCCATGGTCTGTCAGGCCTTGAAGCCCCATGCCAAAACCGCAGCGGGTGTGGCTGTGCCCATCGATGTGCATCTCATGGTGCAGCCTGTGGACGCTTTGGCGGCTTTGTTCGCCCAAGCGGGTGCCGACCTCATCAGCTTCCACCCCGACGCCTCTGCCCATGCGCACCGCAGTGTGCAAGCCATCAAGGCTGCGGGTTGCCAAGCCGGTGTGGTGTTCAACCCCGCCGAACCACTGGATGTGTTGGATTGGCTGATCGACGACATCGACCTTATCTTGATCATGAGCGTCAACCCCGGATTTGGCGGCCAAAGCTTCATCGACTCGGCGCTGCGCAAAGTCGAGCATGCCCGCAAACGCATCGAGGCCAGCGGCCGCGACATCCGCCTGGAAGTCGATGGTGGCATCAAGCCAGACAATATCCGCCAAGTGGCCAACGCTGGTGCCGACACCTTTGTGGCGGGCAGCGCGATTTTTGGCAAGTCCGATTACAAGGCCGTCATCGATCAGATGCGCGTCGCTTTGTCTTAATTTTTTCTTGAAAGTTCTCATGTCTTTTCGATTCAATTGCGTGGCGCTTGCCATTTCTTTGGCGCTGGTCACCAACCTCGCCCAAGCGGCGTGTTTTGCCGATTCACCCCTGACCCGTCCCGACGACCGTTACCAAGCGATAGACGGCAGCAACGGCGCGGAAGTCAAAGACAGCCAAACCGGTTTGGTCTGGCAGCGCTGTATGCATGGCCTAAAGTGGGATGGTGCTGCTTGCTCGGGCAACGTAACGCCGCAAGACTGGCCTACCGCCAGCAAAACCGTTGCTGGCGCAAAGCCTTGGCGCTTGCCCACCCAAGCCGAGTTGGAAGGCCTGATTGAAAAAAGCTGCAGCAAGCCCGCCCTAAACAGCCATTGGTTTGGCTCTGGCCCCATGGGCTGGGTCTGGACGGCAACCGATATGGGCAGTCCCGATGGCTCTGTGGTGGTCAACACCGAATCGGGTTTAATCGCCAACTTCATCAAAAAGCTTCCGCTTTATGTGCGCTGGGTGCGCTAATTTAACTAGCGTTCAATACTCATGAATATCCCAACTTTGCAAGCCCTGATGATCGACTTGGATGGAACCATGGTCGACACCATGGCCGACTTCGAAGCAGCACTGAATTTGGCTTTGGCCGATATCGACCTGCCCAAGGTGGACAAAAGCGTGGTGAATATCGCTGTGGGCAAAGGCTCAGAACATTTGGTGCGCACGGTGTTGCAGCATCAGCTGAAACTGCCAGACGTACAAGCCAGCGGTTTGGTGTGTGACAACACCACTGTGGAGACGATGTACGAGCCAGCTTTTTTGCGCTACCAGCACCATTATGGGCGGGTCAACGGCCAGCATGCACAGGTTTATGCAGGCGTGATGGAGGGCTTGCAGGCGTTTAAAGCGCGAGGATTGCCCATGGCTTGTCTTACCAATAAACCCACTGCGTTCGCCAAAGATTTGTTGGCGCGCAAAGGGCTGGAAGATTTTTTTGGCCATGTGTATGGCGGCGACGCCTTTCCCCGTAAAAAGCCAGATCCCATGCCATTGCTGGAAACCTGCAAAGCTTTGGGCACAACGCCATCGCACACTTTGATGCTGGGCGACTCGCAAAACGATGCCCAAGCCGCCCGTGCTGCTGCCTGCCCCGTGGTGTTGGTCACCTATGGTTACAACCATGGCGAGCCCATACGCGGCGTGGACTGCGACGGTTTCATCGACAGCTTTACCGAACTGCGGTTTTAAGCGCCTTTGGGCGCATTTGTTACACTTTTCCCATGTTTTTACACCTTAACACCCTCACTGGTTGCAATGACCGAGGAGCTTGGCCTTGGCGTCGCCAGCCCTGCTCGGCAGTGTGGGTGTTGGCTTAAACCCTTTACTGCCTCCTTCTCTTGCGCCTTGCATAGGCGCTGCATATCAATCTAGAAAGCCCTGAGGGGCTGAGCTGTGGAGGCTCTGGTGTCATGACAGAAATCGAATTCAATCAACTTTCAAAGCAAGGCTTTAACCGCATTCCCTTGATGCTGGAAGCTTTTGCCGACTTAGAAACCCCGCTCTCGCTGTACCTCAAGCTGGCTTTTCACCAAGACGCAGGAAAGCACAGCTTTTTGCTCGAATCGGTGGTGGGTGGCGAGCGTTTTGGTCGCTACAGCTTCATTGGCTTGCCTGCGCGTACTCTGCTCAGGGCCAGTGGTTTTGGAGAGGCTGCGCACACCGAGGTGGTGACCGATGGTGTGGTGGTGGAAACCGACCATGGCAACCCGTTGGACTTTATTGCCCATTACCAAGCACGTTTCAAGGTGGCATTGCAACCTGGCATGCCGCGTTTTTGTGGCGGTTTGGCAGGTTACTTTGGTTACGACACGGTGCGTCACATTGAAAAGAAATTGGTGCACAGCTGCCCACCCGACAGCTTGGGCTGCCCCGATATCTTGCTGATGCAAACCGAAGAGTTAGCAGTGATTGACAACCTATCAGGCAAGCTGTCTTTGCTGGTCTATGTTGACCCTGCATTGGCTGATGCCTACCAGCTTGGTCAGCAGCGTTTGCAGCAACTCAAAGACATGCTGAAGAAACCGGTGCTGGCGCCAGAACTGAAAGCTTCCCAAGTTCATGCCCCTGAGCGCCTTTTTGCCAAAGCCGATTATTTGAACGCCGTTGAACGCGCCAAGGCTTTGATCGAGGCGGGTGACTTCATGCAGGTGCAAGTGGGGCAGCGCATCCAAAAGCGCTTCACCGAAAGTCCTTTGTCGCTTTACCGCGCCTTGCGTTCTTTGAACCCCAGCCCTTATATGTACTACTACCACATGGGTGACTTCCATGTGGTGGGGGCCTCGCCTGAAATTTTGGTGCGTCAAGAAACCACGCCCGAGGGCAACAAGGTCACCATCCGCCCCTTGGCGGGTACCCGGCCCCGGGCCGCCACGCCCGAGGCAGACTTGGCCACCGAGCACGAACTCATCAACGACCCCAAAGAACGCGCCGAACATGTGATGCTGATCGACCTGGCGCGCAACGACATTGGCCGCATCGCCCAAATCGGAACGGTGAAAGTGACCGAGGCTTTTGCGGTGGAACGCTACAGCCATGTGATGCATATCGTCAGCAATGTCGAGGGCATGTTGAAAGACGGCATGAGCAGCATGGACGTGTTGCGCGCCACCTTCCCCGCCGGCACGCTGACTGGCGCGCCCAAGGTGCATGCCATGGAGCTCATCGACCAACTCGAGCCTGTCAAGCGCGGTATTTATGGCGGTGCTTGCGGCTACCTGAGTTTTGCCGGTGACATGGATGTGGCCATCGCCATACGCACGGGCATCGTCAAAGACGAGACCCTGTATGTGCAAGCGGCGGCAGGCGTGGTGGCCGACTCCATCCCCGAGATGGAATGGCTGGAAACCGAACACAAGGCGCGTGCATTGCTACGTGCCAGCGAGCTGGTCGAAGGAGGTTTGGAATGAAACTCTTGATGATCGACAACTACGACAGCTTTACCTACAACCTGGTGCAGTATTTCGGCGAACTGGGTGCCGAGGTGCTGGTGCACCGCAACGATGAAATTGGCTTGGCCGACATTGAATCTTTGAAGCCCAGCCACTTGGTGGTGTCTCCCGGCCCTTGCTCGCCCGCCGAGGCGGGCATTTCGGTGGCGGCCATCCAGCATTTCGCTGGCAAGTTGCCCATTCTGGGGGTGTGTCTGGGCCACCAAAGCATAGGTGCAGCGTTTGGTGGGCGCATCATCCGCGCCCAGCAACTCATGCACGGCAAGACCAGCGTCATCCACACCAGCCAGCAAGGCGTTTTTGCCAACCTCCCCAAAGACTTCACCGTCAACCGCTACCACTCGCTCTCCATTGAGCGAAGCAGTTGCCCCGCTGAATTGGAAGTCACCGCTTGGACCGATGACGGTGAAATCATGGGCGTGCGGCATCGCAGCCTGCCTATCGAAGGCGTGCAGTTCCACCCCGAGTCCATCCTCACCGAACACGGCCACGCCTTGTTGAACAATTTCTTGAAGACCCCGCAGCCATGACCACCATCACCCCTAGCGAAGCTTTGCAGCGCACCATCGAGCACCGTGAAATTTTTCACGATGAAATGCTGCACCTGATGCGCATGATCATGAAGGGCGAAATCACGCCGCTCATGACCGCTGCCATCCTCACCGGTTTGCGGGTGAAGAAAGAAACCATCGGAGAGATCACCGCTGCTGCACAGGTGATGCGCGAGTTTTCCACCAAGGTGGAGGTGGCCGACCGCAGCCATTTGGTGGACATCGTGGGCACAGGCGGAGACGGGGCCAACACCTTCAACATCTCGACCTGCGCCATGTTCGTTGCCGCTGCCGCGGGGGCTCGGGTGAGCAAGCACGGTGGTCGCAGCGTAAGCAGCAAAAGCGGCAGCGCCGATGTGCTGGAAAGCCTGGGCGTTCACATCAACCTCCCGCCAAGCGTCATTGCCCAAAGCATTGCCGAGGTGGGCATAGGTTTCATGTTCGCGCCCAACCACCACCCGGCCATGAAAAACGTGGCACCGGTGCGCAAAGAACTCGGCGTACGCACCCTGTTCAACATCCTGGGGCCGCTCACCAATCCGGCCTCTGCGCCCCACATCTTGATGGGCGTGTTCCACCCCGATTTGGTGGGTATTCAAATACGCGCCTTGCAACGCTTGGGCGCTGAACACGCGCTGGTGGTGTATGGGCGAGACGGCATGGACGAGGTGAGTTTGGGTGCGTCCACTTGGGTGGGTGAATTGAAAAACGGTGACATCACCGAGTACGAAATCCACCCTGAAGACTTTGGCTTGACCATGGCCAGCCACCGCGCTTTGCGGGTGGACACGCCCGAGGAGTCGCGTGACATGGTGCTGGCGGTGTTGGACAACCAAGCCGGTCCAGCGCGTGACATCGTCGCCCTCAATGCTGGCATTGCCTTGTACGCCGCCAACGTCGCGCCCACCATGGCCGCTGGCATTCAACGGGCCCAAGCCGCTTTGGCTGATGGGTCGGCCAAAGCCAAATTGGCACAATGGACGCAATTCACCGCCCAACACGCCCAGGCGTGACACACACAAAGGCCTTTCCGTGAGCGACATCCTGAACAAAATTGTCCAAACCAAGCACGAAGAAGTCGCGCTTCGAAAGCGCGCCGTGTCTTTGGCGTCGGTCCGCGCAGATGCGCAAAGCCGTGTGCTGACCCGTGACTTTGAAGGCGCTTTGCGCCGCAAAATCGCTGCCGGTCAGGCCGCCGTCATCGCTGAGGTGAAAAAAGCCAGTCCGTCCAAAGGCCTGTTGCGCGAAGACTTCATCCCCTCTGATATCGCCCAAAGCTATGCCATGGGTGACGGCAAAGTCAGCGCGGCGTGCTTGTCGGTCCTCACCGATCAGCATTATTTCCAAGGCAGCAATGACTACCTCAAGCAAGCCCGTGCCTCTTGCGACTTGCCGGTGCTGCGCAAAGACTTCATGGTTGACCTCTACCAAATCTACGAGTCACGCGCCATGGGTGCCGACTGCGTGCTGCTGATTGCAGCTTGTTTGGACGACGCGCAAATGGCCGAATTCGAGGCTGTCGCTCGCAGCCTGGACATGGCCGTGTTGGTCGAGGTGCATGAACGCGCAGAGCTTGACCGCGCCTTGAAACTCAAGACCCCTTTGGTCGGCGTGAACAACCGCAACCTGCGCAGCTTCGAGGTGTCGCTGGACACCACCCTCGAGTTGATGGGCCATTTGCCCCCCGACAAACTGCTGGTCACCGAAAGCGGCATCTCCTCCCGCGAAGACGTATCTCGTTTGCGTTCGGCAGGCGTACATGCGTTTTTGGTCGGCGAGGCCTTCATGCGGGCGCCCGAACCGGGCGAGGCTTTGGCTGCTTTGTTCGGTGACTGATCACAACCGTTTGCAATTTGCCGACCCTCGGGCTTGGCCAGTTCATCCTTCTTGGCAAGACTTAGCCAACAGGTTTTGGCTCAGCCAGCAAGGTCAGGCCTTGTTGGCTTTTTTGCAGCACCGCCTTCAAGCGGGTGCATTGGTATACCCCCCTGAACCTCTTCGCGCCTTGAGATTAAGCCCATTGCCCGATGTCAAAGTGGTCATATTGGGCCAAGACCCTTACCACGGCATGGGGCAGGCTGAGGGCTTGGCTTTTTCGGTGCCCTCGGGGGTGACAACCCCACCATCACTCCGCAATATCTTCAAAGAATTGCAGCGAGACCTAGGCCAAGCCCCACCTTTTGAGGCCAGCCTGAGTCCTTGGGCTGCAAATGGGGTGTTGTTGCTCAATACCTGTTTGACTGTGGAGTATGGTTTGCCAGCCAGTCATGCCAAACAAGGTTGGGAGGCGCTCACTGATGCAATTATTCAAGCCATTGCTGAATATTCTGAGGCGTGCGTTTTCATGTTGTGGGGCGCGCATGCGCAGTCCAAGGCTACTTTGATCGCCCAAGCCACAAGCCACAAATCTTCAACTTGTTTGGTTTTACAGGCTAACCATCCCTCGCCCTTGTCCGCTTTGCGTGGACCGCAACCCTTCATAGGCTGTGGACATTTTTCTAAGGCTCGGCAGTGGTTGCAAGCAAAAGGAATGTCAATGGACTGGCGTCTAGAGAGGTAAAAACCGCAACTGCTTGTAAGAATTGGTATTTTTCTGGCCTCATCGCCTTTTTTGGCGGGTTACATATGCTATAGTCTTTGGCTCGCTGGAGGGGTGCCCGAGTGGCTAAAGGGGGCAGACTGTAAATCTGTTGGCTTACGCCTACGCTGGTTCGAATCCAGCCTCCTCCACCACAAAGTGCTTGGGTGACCTGCAACTGTGATGACGGCCGTGGGCTTCAAACCCGCAGTCTTCGATGCGGGAGTAGTTCAATGGTAGAACCTTAGCCTTCCAAGCTAATGACACGGGTTCGATTCCCGTCTCCCGCTCCAAGCGGTTTTTGGTGTGCAGGTGAAGAGTTTTCGCCCTTGTGGCTCAGTGGTAGAGCACTCCCTTGGTAAGGGAGAGGTCGCGGGTCCGATTCCCGCCAAGGGCACCAGTTA
>Ga0214921_10005399_pt1 | contig 18086 bp, 17 predicted proteins | sample LL1505_MetaG_FD_177992 | JGI IMG/M metagenome (GOLD analysis project Ga0214921, IMG submission 177992) | Freshwater microbial communities from Lake Lanier, Atlanta, Georgia, United States - LL-1505 | ecosystem: Environmental > Aquatic > Freshwater > Lake | place: USA: Georgia | collected... | reverse complement strand
CTGTTATTGTGTCTTTGGGACCACCGAAAAATCCTGCCCGAGCAACCCTCTTCACCCTTGCTTCAGCAATTTGATTCAATTTCTCATAATTAAACCCATGAATCTCATTGTTTGCATCATATGGAAAGCAAACAAAAGAAAATTTCGTTATGTATTTTACAAGTTTATCCAGGACCTTGTCATGGGTGAAGTAGCCAGAATGAACTGTGTTTGTGATGCCACCATCCACCCAAAATAAGAACTTGGAGTTAAAGGGATCAAATATTTTTGCATCATGCAAGAGAAACATCTTGGACATCACAAGAGGATTGTACATTTCAAGGCATGCTTGTGTGGATGATTGAAGCCACCCAGCTTGTGCACTCCATTCTGGATTATTCCTAATCCCTTGTATGAGACCGTAATAGTCGTTATTCTTAAACCAATTTAATGATCTCTCTACAAATAATGTATTGTGTTTGTTGCGCTTCTTAAAAACGATGGATCTCAATTCTGCATCCCCAAAAACTATCATGTTTGCTTCCACATCAAGCAGCTTATTAAAGTTACTAATGTAATGTGAGTAATTGCGAGACCAGCCCTCTTGAAGCTTGTCTCTGCCTAAATCCCATATGCCTGTTACCAATGTGATGGGGCAGGCATATTGCTCTGGGTTTTTAAATATTTGCACGGGCCTATTCTTGCGCAATACACCCAATTGATTGCATGCTTCATGAATACTCACGCTAATGCCCCTGCTACTAAAGAAGTCGTTTATGGCTTTCTCCACACCAGGCAAATCATTTCTCTTATAATCATGAAAAACAATGTAACCACCATCAACAACTCTGTCATAAATTTTTTCCAATGATTCATAGATGGATGAATAGAAATCACCATCCAAGAAAGCAAAACACACTTTGTCAGGTAAATCTGTTACATCTTTAAACCATGATTTAATTATTTTGGGCAAAGGCAGATCATTGTCGAGAAAGTTAGCAGTAATAACATCTTGTGTAGTTTTTAGTGTGCCAGCTCTCCAGCCTGTGTTCAATTCTGATTCACCAAGATCAGGCAACCCTTCAAAAGAATCAATACAGTACAGTTGTTTGTTTGATTTCACTTCCAATAAACATCTCATCAAATATTTTGATGATTCTCCTACATAAGATCCAAATTCCACAACATCACCCTCAAGCAACATTGCTTCAAGACAATAAGCCACAAGATTGTATATCTGCTGTTCAGATATGATGCCTGGGTCAATTTTTTTGTTGTTAAAATTTATTATATTATCAATCATAGGTTGGCAGTGGGTTGGCGGCTATATAGGCATCGCCATTGATTTCTGGTTGTGATCTCGCTGTGGTAGTGTATCTTCTTGATGCATCTGTGTGCGCAACATAAGGTCCATCACCAACATTACCATATAGATAAGTACCCCAGTCATCCCTAATATCCATCCATTTTGATTTGGATATAATATCTCTGTAAATGGGTATCATATTCTCTTCCACATCATGTTGACCATGACCCACATTGTTGTGCACTTTGTCCAGATGTGTGTTGTACCACTCTGTAAACTTGCTAGTTCTATGAATGCATGGATTGTTTGACCATCTGCAGGTTGTAGTCAGAGGAACTTCTTGCACTCTTGTCTCCAGTTCAAATGGTGTGCAATTGTTATCAACATCTCTGCAAAGCTCAAAGCCTCTGGGCTGATTATCATCCTTGCTAAGATACACAGAATTAATAAAATTATGGTTATCAAATGCTTGTATGATATTTTTAAAATCTATGTTATCTTTGCGCATAAAAACCCAATCATGCTCCAAGAACATGAAGTATGGAGTTTTCACATCATTAATTGCATTTTTAAATGTGTCTATTAAACCACAGGTGACAAATTTAATATCATATGTTAAGATGTCATTTCTGTTGTAGAAATAATGCAGCAGTTGATGTGTTGGATTGTCATTGTGTGGGTTATGATCATAGTATACCAAGAACTTGCACCGTTTAATTGTCTCAGGCAAGCTATGCAACAGGTACCTTAGATAATACAGGTAGTTATCTGCAAAATGACCTGCTATCACAATTGTGAGTTTGCGCTCCAAATCATAATCTTCTAAATACTCTTGTGTGATATTATGCTCAAAAAATTTCTGGTAACAACCATCAATCATGTTATCGTAATTCACAGGACCTGCTGGTTGCAAGGTGGAAACAAACCCCTTTGCATGATGAATTGCAATAGGAGATGCACAGAATACTTTGAACCCATGAAAATTTAACAAAGGCAATATGTCATCTATGGCAAGATAATCACGGTAATAACTGAAGTGATTGAGGATGTAATTGTATGCTTTGCGTTTGATCAGATAGGCCCAAGCACCAGTGCTCTTGTGTACCATGCTAATATTTTTTGTGTGAGGAATCAGATGTGTCTTGGGTGTGCATCCAAATAAAAATACATCCCAGTCAAGTGTAGCAAGTTCATCCTTTAACAAAGCCACATGCTCCAAGAAAGGAGTTGTGATGCCATTGTACTGGGTGATATCATGCTTGATATCAAAGTCATCTTCTGCAACAAATATAACTTCATACCCATGTTGTTCGGCAAGCTCGAACACTGCCCGTTGACTTTTTGTTGCAGAGCTCTGTCTCAATTCGTCTGTTAGCGCTTCAAACCGCTGCAAGCCATGTATTTGATATGCTGCAATTTGATCTTCCACATGTTGCTTGCGATCAGCACTCTGATCCAGATTCACATAAAATCCTGCATCAGCTAATTGTACATTGCCAAAAGTAAATTTCATAAACAAGGATATTTATTAGTATCTATCTTCTTGGCAGTGTGCAGGATATATTGGCAGTGAGATGAATTTTAATGTGAAGCCTGCAGAAGGAATGGCAAAAGACAAATTTCCATGTTTGTTGTTACCATACCCAAATCCATGTTCCTTCTTGTATCCGAAAAGAGCAAAGAAATTCCACTTCTCATACATGTTCATTAGATCAGCTGGTGTGGCTCCCATGAAGAATTGCACTGGACCATCCAGTGTGTTGTATTGCTCTGGTTGAAACTGCAAATTAAAGTGTGATATATGTGCATCATGATGATTAAACACATCATCCGGTGTCTTGTTTGCATAGAAAAAGATGGCAGAATTGGTACCTACTACATTTGATTCATACACATTGACAAGTGAGTTATAGAGACTATCTGCATCCATGTGTTGCATAACTTTGAGATCTGCATCAATGTACAGGCATCCACTGTATCCCTCTTCTGCTGCTTTTTTAAGCAAAAATCTCCGCATGTTCCATGGATATTTGCTTGGATACAGTCCTCTTGGATCTTCAGGATAAAGCTCATGCACTGCAGATTCAGGCACATCTTTTCTCAGATCTTCTATATGAAATATTTTTACTGAAGCATGATCTGTGTATTCCTCAAAATCTTGAGGCCTGTTGGTGGCAATGAAATACACAAACCCCTTCTTATCCAATTCAAATTTGAAGAAGTCACTTAGAATGTTGAGCTTTACACGTTTTGTATAATTGGGATATGTAACTTCTGTTGCAAAGCAAAACTTCTGTTTAACTGACATTGTGATGTCCAATTACACCTGTTATGGGGTCAGCCCAGCCTTTGGCAACACTGTGAGGCCATACAATCCAACTGTGTGGTAATTTTTCTGAATTGAACTCTCTCCACACTTTGCAGTATTTGTCTGGGTCATTGAACATCCTGTCAATTTCAGCCCTATCTGCATCTTTGCGGAAAATATCATTACCTTCCTTGTCCTTGAACGCCACACACCAGAAATCATAGTCCTTCTCTGGCACCTGCTCATATCTGATGTCCACACAATGCTTGAAGATTTGCAGAAATGAGTCTTGAAACTCTTGTTCATTCTTGAATGGGTAAGGATTTGGAGCCAGATTATTATCCAATGTGTATTTCTGAACTGCTCTCTTCTTGAAGCTCAGCCCTGAGTATTTCTCATAGTCAGCAAGAGTTCTCTTGGTACCAAATCCATAAGGACCAAAATCAATGTTACGCTTCTCACCATCCATCTCAAACAGCTTGCGATTTCTCAAATGACACTTGTCATTCCATTTGACCCATTCTGAATTGTCATCCCAATGTTTGGTTCTGCCTTTGCGTGTGTACTCATGCCATGCAATGACAACATGGGTGTGGAACAAGTCATATCCCCAGGTGTATGATCTCACAGCCAAACTAATTTCTTCTCCATGAAAATAGTAATCTGGATCATATGGCACTTCTTTGCACCACTTGCCTAATGTGAATACGAAATGTGCAGAGAAGAATCTGGCAGGAATAGGCTCAGTTCTTTCTCTGAAATCATCTATGGAAGCTGGCAAGAAAAATACAGCACCTTCAGGTATGAATCTGTCGAAATTCATTTTCCATGGCACATGAATGCGTGCACCTGGATCATTGTCTGGATCAAAGCTGGGTATGTAGCCAGTCAGCAATGGCTTTTTATGACCTTTCTTCTGCAATTGTTTGAGTAAATCAATGCATTTTTCATCCCAATGTTCCACAAAGCGGTGATGGCTGTCCAGCTGCAAGTAGTATTGTTCATCTTTGTAGAAAGTTTGAATGTTGTGTCTGGCCCAACATGTGCCTTTGCTTTCCTTGTAAGGCACATCAATGAAGTTGAATCTCTTGTCATTTGCAAATTCTTCAAGGGTGTCTGCATCATCATGTTGCCAGCACACAGTGAACCTTAGATTTTCTGGGTGCTTGGAATTTTTAATGCAATCACGCAGTGTGAGGAGCAACTGAGGGTCACGGTATGAGGCAATTGAAATGAATATTTTTTGGTTTGTTTTGGTAGCCATATTTCATATAATTATAGCATGAAAATACAATAATCAATATGGTAGACAATGGTTTTTTACAATATTGCTGCATTTGAGGTTTACCTCTTGACTATGTTGATGCAACTAGTATAATTAGTATTAGTTCATTAACAACTGGGGGCGTAAAGGTATCGATTGAATGGTGGAATACACAAGTGCAAGTGCTGGGGCATGCCAGTTTAAAATAGCAAAACAACATTAAATGCCGATGAAACATTCGACATGGCCATGAGTTTAGATGAAGCTGATGCAATTCTTGCAGCAGCTGGCTTTGAAGACTCAGAAGCCACCCTTGAGCTAGTTTACTAATTCAAGCGTTCCATGGTAGATTGAGACCTGTAACATGGAGCGTGTAACTGGTCTTTGCATGATTTGGGTTATAACAATTAATAGATCATGTGTACAAAATTGTTATGAATGAGGGCTTTTTGTTTGGTTTAATCCTCATGAAATATCAACCAAAATAAACTTGTAGTGCTTGTGAGTGAAATTGTTCAAGACGAGGGTTCAATTCCCTCCGCCTCCAGGTTTTTATTAATATGGTGAAATTCTGATGTAACCTGCACACAGACCATACACTTCTGTGCCAAGAGCAAGAGCAAATCCTGCTCTCCAATAAATCGGTTCACCAGTGACATATGTGTATGTGGCAAGTGTATTGGCTTGCTTGCCTTGTGGTGAGCTGCCACCCACTGCCTGAAGTACTATTTGTTGTGGTGCATTCCCTGCAATAGTTATTAAGCCTTCCCTGGATGTGCTCATGGAGAGAAAGGTAGCATCTGAAGTGTTAACAATGTTTGTATTGCCAGTGAAGTTCACATTGTTTGCAAATTCCAACCTGAATCTCTTGTTGTTAGCTGTACTGTTAGGAGTTTCCAGGTGAAATGTCATTTGCATCACTCCTTTGTTGTATGCAAGCCTGTCAGTAATTTCACTGGCATTAATAACACCTGAAAGTGATGGCGGATAATGTATTGTACCTAAATTAGAAGTTAAATTGCTGGTAATTGTGGGAGTCAATGTGACCATGTAAGGGAACATCCATGTGCCACTGTTGGCATTAACAGTAGTATACACTGAAGCATTATCTGCTGACATGGCATTGACAGTGGTGTAGGAACTATCCCAGTTGCCAGAATTGTTGTGAACCAAAGTATTAACAGCTGCATCACCACCCCCACCACCACCTGTGCCCCATGCAGCAGAGTTGGCATTGGTGGTAGTATACACTGAAGCATTATCTGCTGATTGTGCCTTGGAGGAAGTGTACACACTGTCCCAATTAGCTGAATATGTTCTGGAAGATGTATACACTGAAGCATTATCTGCTGATTGTGCCTTGGAGGAAGTGTACACACTGTCCCAATTAGCTGAATATGTTCTGGAAGATGTATACACTGAAGACCAATTGGCACTATTGTTCCCTGTGGTTGTAAAATTTGAATTCCATTGATTGCTGTTGCCTCCAGAAACTGTGATGGCTCCTGTTGCACTCATTTGTCCTCTCACTGTCAACTCCATGTTAGGGTTGCTTTCATTGATGCCAACTCTGCCACTCACTCCATTGAATGCATTGCCAATGTGCAACACTTCTACCCCATCTCTATCATAAAAAGAAGCTATATCATAATCACCAGAGCGCTGTGAAACATACAAAGCTGGACCATACCCTTGACTAATTACACTCAGTGCACTAGTTGTGGTGAATACAGTGTTAGCAAAATAAGAAGCGCTCAGTGCAGACAAACCACCCACTACGATTACATCACCTGTGAAATAGTTTAATTGTGAATTGTTTATTCTCATGTTGTATAATCCCAGAGTCTTATGGCTTTGTTTGTTCCATTTATATTTATTATTAAAAACTCTCCATTATCAGTAACAGTGAGAGGTGTTATTTTTGTTGCATTGGTCAGTGTAACATTGGCTGCTGATAACCCCAACTGTGAGGAAATGGTACCAAAGATTGTGGTTCTATCAGTGCTGCTATCACCTAGTTGTGTATTTGCAAATACTGATAGGGTGTTATAAATTGTAAAGTTACCAAACCTATCTGCAGATAGAATGGTACTGTTTGTAGGAGCAAAAGGATTTTGTAGCACCAAGTTGTTGCCCGCTTCATCATATGTTAAACTGAAGCCAGAAAATCCTACATTGCCAGTGCCAGTATCAAACTCACCGATGCGCAGAAAAGGATTGGTACCATCATTGGCTGGTGAATGAACCAAGTTTATGTATCTGGAGCTCAGAGTGGTAGTTATAATGGAACCATTGCAGATACATTGCCATTGACAGTCAGCGCTTCATCAACAGGCAGATCATATTGACCAGGCACCCAAGGATGGTTGGTATGTATGCCCACATTGCCTGTTCTGCCAATGCGCATGTGTTCATTGTAATTGCGTCCATAGAAATCACTGAACCAACCAAAACGCAATGGTGTGCCAGACATCACATTGATGAACGATTTGTCATCACTGGTTCTGCCACCAAAAAACTTCATGAAATTGCCCAATCCAGATTGAGCAATGGACAGAGAATAATTTGCATTAGGAAAGCCACTTCTCAGATCAAACAAAGATTGACCATCTGAGTCATATGCAGTGCCATCAAAACCTGGTACTGCAGAATAATCCACACCATCCACTCTGATGTTGCCACCTTTCACATGCATGGCATATGAAGAAGTTGGATATGTGTTTACACCCAATCTGCCTTGCAGGATGTTGGGTTGCACATCAGTGGCTATGGCAGATATGCCACGTGACAGTAGGAGAGGAAAATAATTGGGTGATGTTGCACTCAGAGTACCAAAAGCAGAAACATTTCCTTTCACAGTCAGCTTGCTAGCCAGATCCACAGTGCCAATGCTCAAAGTGCCTTGCAAGAAATTGTTGCCTGCGCCCAATGCACTCAAAGTGCCAGTCATTCTGGTGTTGCCACTCACAGTCAATTGTTCAGATGGATTGTTGTCATTGATGCCCACCAATCCATCATTGGTGACTATTAGCTTGATGGTGCTCAGAGGATCACCCACAGTGGTTGCATCAAACAAGTTGACACCACTCAGTGAGTACACATTAAATGATGTGTCAGAGAAGGAGTAGCTGCTGTAATTGTTGGTATCATAGTTGCTGTATACAAAAGCATTGTCATGTGCAGCTGTGCCTGAGTCTCCTAAAGCAATGGAATCAAAGTTGAGCGCTCTGGCGTTATCACCCATGGCAATGCTGTTCTGTCCAGATGCAACAGATGCATAACCAGCAGCAAAAGTATTTGTATTGGTGGCAGATGTGTAAGCGCCTTGTGCATGGCTGACATTACCTGAAGCAAGTGTAGCAACACCCTCTGCATGACTATAGGCGCCTAATGCCACTGTAACATTGCCTTGTGCATGACTGGCTGTTCCAGAAGCTTTAGTTGAGGAACCCTCTGCATGTGAATAAGCACCAGTTGCAGAGGTGTAATAACCTTGTGCGTGCGTTGAAGTGTTTGATGCCACTGTGCCAGTTCCTTCTGCATGACTGGTTGTCCCTGAAGCTGTAGTTGTATCACCTTCTGCATGACTAAAATCGCCTGAAGCTTTATTAGCTATGCCTTCTGCATGACTGGTGTCACCAGAAGCTATTGTATTTTCACCTTCTGCATGACTGTATGGACCTGAAGCCATAGGTCCATTACCTTCTGCATGACTAAAATCGCCTGAAGCCACCGTGAAGTTGCCTTCTGCATGTGAATATAACCCAGTTGCAGAAGTGTAATAACCTTGTGCATGTGTTGAAGTGTTTGATGCCACTGTGCCGGTTCCTTCTGCATGACTAGCAAGGCCTGAAGCTCTTGTAAGATTGCCTTCTGCATGTGCATTGGTATTTGTAGCAGATGTGTTTGAGCCTTGTGTGTGACTATAAAAACCACTGGCCACTGTATTGACACCTTCTGCATGTGCAACATTGCCTGAAGCTATGGTACCGCTACCTTCTGCATGGCTATATGTGCCTGAAGCAGCACTACCAAAACCTTCTGCATGGCCTGCAATGCCACCAGCTGTATTACCGTAACCTTCTGCATGGCTAGCTTGACCTGTGGCAGTATTATTATAGCCTTCTGCATGTGACTGTGTGCCTCTTGCATATGAATTTGCACCTTCTGCATGACTGTTTGTGCCTGTGGCAAATGATTGCCCTTCTGACACACTGCCTATGAGATAATGATAATTGCCAAAGTTTGCATTTGCTGTGAGAGAATTATTGCTGCTCAAATTGTTATTGATTGTGACACCTATGCCTGGTTGCAGTCTGTTGGTGTTAATGCCAACTCTTCCTCCATCAGCAAGCAACAATGTGCATGTGCTTTCTCTGTCAATGAATTGAGCCACAGGTTGTGCACCATATTGCACAACTGTTAAGGCAGGGCCAGTTCCTGTGTTGATCACAGAGAGTGCACTGGTGACAGTGACAATTGTATCCACATATGAGAAGTCTCCCAAGGCTGAAAGGTTGCCTGTTACAAGCAGATTGCCATCAATGAAACCATTTCCTTGAGCACTCAGATTGCCTGTGAGAACAAAATCACCATAAAATGGCTCTGCAGGTGAAGCAATGGGATCTGTAGCCGAATCAGGGTAACCATCAGTAGCTATGGAATGATGGTTCCTTCGGTGTAGTTTATTATGAAAACGCGCATTCCCTGCCATAATAATTATTTATAGAAAAATGACATTAATACCCAGAATACGTCTTCTTAAATATTGTATCTTTTCTGGGCATGTCAACTTTGGCGATATGCACTTCTTTCTTGACAACTCTTTCATATCTAATGACATAAACAATGACAATATCACCTATTTCCATTAAAAACGCCATGAGCAAACAAACCAGAGCAGTTATATCCAATCTGCACAATGAACCAAAAGCCAACTTCAATATGTTATCAGAACCCAACACATTCACAGGAACAAACTCCACATTAACCTTGGCAGCAATTGTTGATAGCAATGCATTGGAATCCACCACTGTTGCCTCCAATTCTGTGAAGCTCTTGGTGACATTAACGGTTTTCTTGAGCTCTGTGAATTTATTGTCAATGATCTTGTTGGCATCACTCCATTTTTTTATTTCTTCTTTCTTCTGTTGTTTGACTAATTCTGCTCCTCTGCTGATCTTTTCTCTTGAGGAATTTAACTCTATGTCTGCTTCACTCTGTAATCTCCTCACAGCAGCTTGCAGTTCTTTTGTGCGGGGACCGCTCCCCTCTTTGCCTGAAGAGTAATCTGCTTTGACACCAGTTTTCTCATCTATTACTTTTTGATTGGCTTCATTGATCTGTTTGTTGATATCTTCCAGCTTCTTGGAATGTGATTGTTCAATTTCTGCAATGGCATTTCTCTCATTTTCTTTGATGGTGTCTTCTGTGGTTTGAGCTGCTTTTTTGCTTTGAGCTTCAAAATAATTCAATTGTTCATTGATCTTGATCTTGCTGTCTCTCAAGCTGTCTTGCAATCCTGTTTCAGCAAAGAAACCTGCAAAATCAAAAATGGTGGGCAAAAGACTCAAGAACATGCACAACAGTGCAGCTCTGGTGGGGAACTTCTCTCTGTTGAATAGTATGATTTTCACACAATATGGCAATCCCACCACTGCCAAGCTGGCCAGAGCTACCAGAGCCCAATTCCATGAAACAAGTATGAGATTCAATGAATGAAATGCAAATATGTAGGCAACAGATATGATCACCCAATAAACTATGTCAATAGCTTTTGCAGTTATCTTGTGAAATGTATCAAACCCAAATATGGTGGGAAATGTGGGTCTTTGCATTATATTTATTTAGTAAAATTTAATTGGTTTAGTTATTGAATTTGCAATTAAATATGTATAGAATATGAGCCTTTTCACTGTGTTTATGCACCGGGGTATTGATACCAGACCCACTGCCACCCCCACCAACACTCCTGGAGCCACCCCTTCACAAACACCCACACAGACACCCACTCAGACATGCACACCTACTCTGACACTCACTAACACACCCACACCTACTCTGACACTCACTAACACACCCACACCCACTCTGACACCCACTGTGACCCCCACAGTGACACCTGCTTCACTGCCTGCTGGTGTTGCCATATGGCTTGATGCAAGCAACAGTGCCAGTGTGCTAGATGCATCTGGCAATCCTTGTGCACTGGATGCACCAGTGGCCACATGGCTGGACTTGAGCACCAACAACAGACATTTTGCACAAGATACCAGCAGTTTCAGACCCACACTAACATCCTATCAAGGCATGAATTACATCAAATTCACTTCTGCCAATGCCACTGCTCTGCTTGGCAATGCCAATGCTCTCACCTTTTCCAATGGAGCAGCAGGGGTGACCTTGTTTGCAGTCACACAGTTTGGCAATGCAAATGTTCCTGGTGCCACTGTATCTGAAACTATTTTTGCCAACACCATAGGCACTGGAGCAGGTGTCAGTTCCAGAATCAAATTCATGAGCAACCCAGCAACTGTGGATAACCCTCTTAACAGGGGATGGTTTTTCTCATCTGGTGGCAGAAGGCTGGATGCAGATGCCCAAGATGGTGGTGCACCATTTAGCCTTGCCACAGCCACACAGAAGAATGTACTGGCACCAGGTGTGGTGTCAACCATGATTGATTATGCAGGTGTGTTCAGCACCACCACTCCCATTTCTGGCACAGTGAGCATATTTTTCAATGGTGCACCTGCTGGCTCTGATCCTGCATTCCAAACTGCAGGCAATGTGTCTCCTACAAATTGCACCAGGGCTGGCATTGGTCGCAGATTCATTAACAACACTCCTTATTACCACAATGGTCTCATTGCAGAATTTGTGGCTTATGACAGAATACTTTCACCTGCAGAATTTGCTCAAGTCAATGCATATTTGATGGGCAAATGGTCAATTTCACCATAGCATTAGTGTAAAGCTATCTTTAAGACTATAAGTATAATATATGGCTTTTGACTGTAATGCTTTCTGGAGCTTTCCCTTGCGTCTGGACAATGTTGATTTAAATTTAACTGTAAATCTTTCTGGCTCAAGTGAAGGTAGCATGTATTTTGGCCCATGCAGTGATGATAATTCAATAACCTTTGCATCACAACAAGCTGTTATTCTGGCTGCACCACTTGTCAACATCACCAATGCCAATTACATTTTCAAAGTGCACCAGGGCAGTGTGTTCACAGTGAGACAAACACAGAATGGCAACATACTGCCACCTGCTCCAACCAGACGCATCATTGCATCTACCAACCCACCCACACCCACACCCACCATCACCCCCACCAACACCTGCACACCCACACCCACACAAGCACCTGGTGTAACACCCACACCCACACAAGCACCTGGTGTAACACCCACACCCACACCCACACCCACAAAGACACCAGCCACTCCCACACCCACACCTGCAACTGCTCTGTGTTTAGTTGGTGATGATGATGTCACTTTCAATTTCACAGACTCTGTAATTTTTAATTCGAATAGAATAGAAACACTTGCAGTGCTTCCAGACAATAAAATCTTAGTAGGTGCTGTAAGTTTAAGTGCTGTAGGAAGATTGAATGTTGATGGTTCTGTGGACAATACATTTAATTATAATGGTGCTGGGTTTGCTGGTATTGGCGGGCAAGCCTGTTACAGTATTGCTTTATCAAGTGATGGAAGAGCGTTCATAGGTGGTGTTTTTCAAAGTTACAATGGCACATCAGCTGGATGTTTGGTCTTGTTAAAACAAGATGGGAGTAGAGATGGTTATCTTAACACCCAATCGGGTGGTTTTGAAAGAGCTGCAGGTGGCAACAATGGAACTGTAACCCGTGTGCGTATTCAAAGTGATAAACTCATTGTGGGTGGCGATTTTGCATATTATAAAGGGGTAGCACTTCCTAATAATCTTTGCAGATTGAACACCAATGGCACATTGGATAATACATTCAACACAGGCACTGGGCCTAACGGTACTGTATATGATGTGCGTATTTTAGATGATAGCAAAATATTAATTTGTGGGGTGTTTCAAAGTTATAATGCTGTTACTAACAAATTTGGTATTGTAAGATTGAATTCTGATGGCACATTAGATACCACTTTTAACTCAGCAGGCTCCGGTTGCACATATGCATATAATATGACTATTCAACCTGATGGTAAGATTTTAGTTGCAGGTACATTTGCTGCATTCAACACCACATATTCCCCTTACCTAGTAAGATTGAATTCAAACGGAACTGTGGACAATACATTCAATATAGGCTTAGGTTTTAATAATGCGGTACGCACAGTGACTGTACTACCAGACGGTACAATATTTGCAGGAGGTGATTTCACTGCTTTTAATGGTACCACTGTGAATGGCATTTGCAGACTCAACAGCAATGGAAGCTTGGCCACATTTAACATTGGCACTGGATTGAGATTATTTGGAGGAACCGGAAACGCACGAAGCAGCTTGATTCAAAATAATAAACTGGTAATTGCAGGTGATTTTGATAGTTATCAAGGCAATCCTAAAATAGATATTCTTAGGATGTGTTATAATTTTTGAAACAACGCCATTTTAAGCTCTTGATATGATTCAATAGTCTGCTATACTATGGAGGTGAGAGACTTGAAATCTATTGCCAAGGAAATAGAGAAGCTGGCCTGTCTAAACAACAGAAGTGTCTTGATAGAGTCAGAACTTCCAAATTATAAAGGTGACTTCTTTGTTGCCATCAATGATGAAGGTACATTGGGTGCTTATGGTAATGTTATTCACAGCAAAGAAACAGATGTGATGTTTTTTATTTTGGATAGTAAAAAGGTGAAATACTGTTTGGATGAGGGGTGGGAACTTGATCAGATCTATCAAGTTATGGGGGACAAGCTGTTCATAGAGGTCACAGAAGACAATTTTATGCACATCATGACTAAAAATAAACCTCTTGATCTCTGATTTTTATATTCTATTATTAAAAATATATGAAGAAAGGAGGAAAAAGTAAAATGATTAATTATTCCAACAAAGATCTGCGTCCGAAGACCTTCTTCGCGAAGATCGAACGTAGTCGCAATGGTGAATTCACCGTCAAGCGCGTGAAGGTTCTCGAGCAGTCTAACCAACATGCCCGTACCATCCGTCGCACTGATGCTCGCGACTTCACACGCGCCATTAACCGTGCTGGCGTTTTGAACGTCGCCTAATATTAGGTGATCCCTTGAAGCCCTGTAGTTAAAAGCTACAGGGCTTCTTTTTCGTATATAGTTAAGTAATTCTGTAACCAAATCAACTTTTGTTCTTGTACTTGTGAAATGTTTCCTGTACACTATTAGCATGATTAAAAAAACACCACCGTTCCCTGTTGGCCTCAAGAAAGCACCCGCAACAATATATCCAGATGCAGAGCAGAATCGCAACAGATTTGGAAGAATGGTGTATGGAGAAGAAACTGCAGGTGAAATTTGTGTCATGACATCCACCCAGTTCAACGACTTCAAATCATATGAACCAGGCCGCCATGGCATCAGCGCAGTGAAGGTTGTATCTGAGCATGCCTCTAACCTTGCAGGTACTGTTGTTGATTAAGTTATCATATGGAAAGTGTTTCCAGAAGACAAAAGCTTCTAGCCGATCTGTGCAATCATGCCACAGAAGAAATTGAAACCCGTCTGCATGAGCTTGACATGTTCTTCTTGACTGGCATGGCCCCTGTATGGGCCATATGCAAGAGCAAAGACTTTCTTGATGCAGAATACTTGGATGTAAGATTCTTGGAGCATTATTATAAGATGTGCAATTATGAGCTGCTGGGCAGATGCAAGTCATTTGAATTGTTGCCTACATTGAGCTTTAATTATGCTTGAAGCCAACAGAAAGAGTGTATAATAACATTATGGCCGGCAAAGGATCCAAACCACGCAGCTGTTTGAGCAAACAGTTCAAACAAAACTTTGATCAAATTGAGGGTTGGACCAAGCAAACCAATGCTGAACCCAGGAATTACACAGTCAAAAAGGGTAAAAAAATATACAAATACCCTTGAATTGATTTTCTGGACACATATACTAATTATTAGCATGCTGGATGAATTACAAAATAATTGTCTGCTTGGGTACTTGGATCATTTCTTTAAAAAATACAAGCTCACATTGAAGCATTCTCACAAGATAACACTGCTGCTCACTGGTCCATTATGGTTGTTGTTTTGCATGTTCCTAATTTCTTTTTGGTACATCTTTGCAGGTGTCACATACTCCATCAACAAGCTTCATGAATTATTCGTTAAATAAAACACAGATTGACATTGTGTCCAAACTTCAATCAATTGTGGGTGAAGAGCTGGACACATGGTTGTCCATGCCACACAAAGCCTTCAGAAACAAAGCTCCAATAGAACTCCTTCTTGCTGAAAATTATGATTATTTTTACTTGTTCATAACTGCAGTGAAATGAATTTTGCCAAAATAAGAGAAATATCACATGCTTTGGCTTCCAAGCATGCTTCTGATCAAAGGTGCAGGCATTTTTCTTTCATAATGCACAAGAAGAGAGTGCTCTCCATTGGATTCAACACACCCAAGACACATCCCATCAATTTGAAGTATGATTTTGTCAACAAGAAGAATGTGCCCATTCATGATTTGGTAGGAACACATTCTGAATTGAGCGCTGTCATAAAGCTTGGCACAGAGAATTGTGAGGGATTGATCATGGTCAACACCCGAGTAAACAGAAGAAATGAAATTGATTTCAGCATGCCCTGCAGAGGGTGTCAAAGCTTTCTAGACACATTAAACTTCAAGAAGATTTACTATTCAGATAAGGGTGGCAATTTCTTGCAGTTAGTCTAGACAGCTGTTAACAAAATTATAAGCTTACAGTTGTTTTTGCACCAGTGCACAAATAAGTAACACATATGTCAGCACCAACTAAACCAACAGGCAAGAAGAACAACAAGATAAGATATGTGGGTGATGTGGAGGTCAAACCTGTGCTGTATTGTGGCAAGTGGGAAGGTTATGGCAGTTACATGTCAGGAACTGTGCAAGGTGAAACTGTGAGAGACCAAAATGGCAAGCCTGTGCCTTTCAAACACATTGGTGAATTGAGGTGAGATTTGGACCTGAATTATTTTCTTGGAATTTTGCTTGTGGGTCATTTACAATTACTATTCCCAAAATAACTCTTAGTAGAGACAAATTTTATGGTGAATGGGATTTTGAATTGGTTTTTAATAGTGCTTTAACTCTTAGCAAATATGAATATGGTTATACTCTCAAGGTGGCAGTATTAGGGTTTGGATTCGAGATCTGGATTGGTAGAAATATATAGAAATTATCTGCTAATTTCTTCCCAGTCTCAGGCTCAGGCTCAGTACAGTGTTTAAAAAATACCTATGGTCATGGATGTCCACAAATCTAATTTTGTTGCACTATCCAATCTTTGCACACACAGAGTTAAATTCTTTCCATTTGCAGACAATGGTATGTTGCTCAATGTACTCTCAGCTTCAGAGTTTTTACCAATCACAATGCCACTGTGTCTTTTTGTTCCCCCTGTGAAACCGTTGGGAGTATTGCTTCCATATGCATCAGTGTAGAATCGGTATTCAGCATCTGTATTTACAGAAGAAAAAGCTGGCACTGTGCCTGTTATTGTTGCATTCTCATACCACACATACCCCACAGTGCTTGAAGCGGCATTGTTGTTGCCCAGTTCATATTCTAATATTTTCACAGTTTTAGATGCAGTACTTTTGGCTCGTATTGTCAGCATGGGAATTAAATCATCAGACATGGTCCATCCTCGGTGACTAAAAATACCAAAATTATTGAATGTGTAAATTTCAGGCAATTGTTCTGATATGGTGGCAATTACATTGCCTGACACAGGTGTTACCCCGTACGGCTTCACTGATAATGCTCCCATGTCATAACCAATGCCTGAGCTCACAACTGTGTTTGTAAACAACACTTGAGCACGAACAGTACTGTTGGTGGTGTAATGATCTAAGATTCCCACATCACCGATGTCCACATTACCAGCAGAAAGTACCAGACTAATATCTGAAGCATTTGCTAAATATGTTATGAGAGCTGTTTTGGGGTATATGGATAGAGAGCTGACCCCAGGTGTGCCCATGTCTGGATATTCATAGTGCACAACTGATATGGGCGGAAACCGTGCATCATTTTGCAACTCTACAAACTTACCATACTCCAATGTGGATTGATTGGTATTAAAATTGGATTGATAACTCACCAATAATATTTATTAGATCTATATAATTAATATTATTTTAACCAAACGTAAGACGGGTCCATGGCCTGTGTATCCAAGTAGTCCCACACCTTCCAGTTCTTGGTACCAGCATGTGCCTCAAATATGTTGTGTATAAATGCTTCAAGATCATCAATGTGCCACACATCATCCAATAGCTTCTTGCCAGATACTCTGGATTTGTGGGCCACGTGATCTGAATATGCATATGCAAAGCCAGTGAAGGGAGGTATCATGCAACCCAAGCCCACCAAGTTGCCTAAGATTCTGGAGCACACCTCTTTGCCACCCACAGAATGCATGGTCACAATGGCACCTGCAGGCTTGCCCAGCAGGTGCTTCTTGCCTTCAATTTGAGTCATCTTTTCAAACAACAATTGCATGGGTGATCCCCATGAATCCCAATAAGTTCCCGTGCAAAATATCAATGCATCTGAAGCTTTGATGGCCCGGCGCACTTTGATCCAATCAAAGGTGGGAGACAGGTGTATAATGCGTACTTTGGTTCCTGGACCCTTCTTCAAAATGATGCTTCTGACCTTCAGCATAAGGTTGTTAGTATTACCTGTGCGTCCACCCAAGGAACCATTGATGATAGTAATATTCATATTGATACTGCTTATGTTGAGTATAAGTGTTGTAAAATGGAAAACAAGCACAATGTTTTAAATGATCACACCTACCTGCTGCATATTCTGAACAGCATAAGAAAAGTAACAGGATTGGGCAATAATGTCATGCTCAAAGATTTACCAAAAGAAATAGACAGAATGATCAGAAGGGCACAATTCAAGAAGAACATACTCCAAAAGGATTTGAACAAATTAAAGAGAAAGATTTTTGATTCAGAGAATCCCCCCTGATGTTGCACTTGTTTTATCGGTAAGAATCTTTTTCACCGAGAATCACTGTC
>Ga0214921_10005398_pt1 | contig 18086 bp, 17 predicted proteins | sample LL1505_MetaG_FD_177992 | JGI IMG/M metagenome (GOLD analysis project Ga0214921, IMG submission 177992) | Freshwater microbial communities from Lake Lanier, Atlanta, Georgia, United States - LL-1505 | ecosystem: Environmental > Aquatic > Freshwater > Lake | place: USA: Georgia | collected... | reverse complement strand
GCGAATGCAGAAGAAAATTCGCAATCATACTTTAGCTAAAGTGCCATTCATGCTTATAGCCGGTGCAGAGGATCAAGCACAAGGTGCAGTTTCCTTCAGATTTAGAGATGGCTCGCAGACTAATGGTGTACCGAGACAAGAGGCCATCGGCCGCATATTGAAGGACATTTCAGAAAAAGTTCAGGTCTAATGAATCATTCGGAAGAATATGAGGACGCATCAATCCTTCAGGGTGTTCCTGACGCTTTCCAACGACTGTGGACCCCCCATCGACTTGTCTACATTCAAACTGGCACGCAGCCTTCCGATGACCAATGCCCATTCTGTATTGCTCCAAACCTCACTGACGAACAGGCCTTGATAGTGCATCGGGGAATTACCTGCTTCGTCTTGCTCAATCTCTATCCATACAATTCAGGTCATCTTCTCGTAGTTCCGTATCGCCACATCCCTAACTACACAGACGCCAATGACATAGAAGTTGCAGAATACGCAGCTCTGACCCAAAAGGCAATGACCGTACTAACTTCGATCGGTGGAGCACACGGGTTCAACATTGGCATGAATCAAGGAGCCGTCGCAGGTGCCGGCATTGCTGCGCACCTGCATCAACACATAGTTCCTAGATGGCGTAATGACGCGAATTTCTTCCCTATCATTGCTCAAACGAAAGCATTGCCCCGGCTTCTGGGCGATGTGAGGACAGAAATTGCTTCGGCCTGGCGTCAAATCTCGTAACTCATGAGCATTGTTAGCGGTTGAGGTTTAGACTTATTTCATGTCGGATAACAAAAACAACTCAACTCCTCTTGTCAAACGCGGCCTAGCAGAGATGCTTAAGGGTGGTGTCATTATGGACGTCGTCACGGCAGATCAAGCTAAAATCGCGGAAGACGCCGGAGCTGTTGCTGTGATGGCGCTGGAACGCGTTCCTGCAGACATTCGTGCGCAAGGGGGCGTCGCCCGAATGAGCGATCCGGATTTAATTGATCAGATTATCGCTTCAGTATCGATACCAGTTATGGCGAAGGCTCGTATTGGTCATTTCGTTGAAGCTCAGATTCTTCAATCCCTGAAGGTGGATTACATCGATGAGTCTGAAGTACTTTCACCGGCAGATTACATAAATCACATAGACAAATGGCGTTTCGATGTTCCATTCGTATGTGGAGCTACCAACTTAGGAGAAGCTCTTCGAAGAATCACTGAAGGGGCTGCCATGATCAGGTCCAAAGGTGAAGCCGGCACAGGCGATGTTAGCGAGGCCACAAAACACATTCGAACCATTCTTGCGGAAGTTCGTGCTCTCAGTGCAAAGACAGAAGATGAGTTATACGTAGCTGCCAAGGAACTGCAAGCTCCTTTCGAATTAGTTAGGGAAGTAGCTAGGACTAAGAAACTTCCAGTTGTCTTGTTTACCGCCGGAGGGGTTGCAACGCCGGCCGATGCAGCTCTAATGATGCAACTCGGTGCTGACGGTGTATTTGTAGGTTCTGGAATTTTCAAATCTGGTAATCCAGCGGCTCGAGCAGCAGCGATAGTCAAGGCGACAACCTCTTATGACGATCCTGAAGTCCTTGCACAGGTTTCTCGTGGATTGGGAGAAGCAATGGTTGGCATAAATGTTGCAGACATCCCTGCTCCGCACCGTCTCGCTGACCGCGGCTGGTAATAATTGGGCCCTATTGGTGTCCTATCCCTGCAGGGTGATTTCAGAGAGCATCTTGAAGTTCTCAACGCTCTCTCAGTCCCGACTGTTCGAGTCCGGACGCCTGAAGATCTAGCGGGAATATCCGGGCTAATAATCCCTGGCGGTGAAAGCACGGTCATTGACAAACTCAGCAAGATTTATGAACTCAGTATCCCCATAAAAGCACTAGTAGCTGAAGGTTTGCCCGTCTTTGGAACCTGCGCCGGTCTAATCATGTTGGCAAATGAGCTACTCGATGCGACCCAGTCCCAAGAGACTTTTGGAGGACTAGATGTGGTTGTTCAACGTAACGCATTTGGCTCACAGGTTGACTCATTCGAGACCGAACTTGATTTCAAGGGCATTGCTAGGAAGATTTCGGCGGCCTTCATACGCGCACCAATAGTGTCAAGCGTAGGTCCAGATGTTGACATCCTGTCTACATTACCCAACGGTCAAATAGTCGCTGTGAGACAAGGAAACCTACTTGGAATAAGTTTTCACCCAGAAATCTGTGAAGACTATGCAGTTCACGAATATTTCGTAGCAATGTGTAGAACTGCAAAATTCGCTGCTTCTAACTAAACTTGGACTGAAATCACTTACTAGGAGCATCATGTCCGGCCATTCAAAATGGGCTACCACTAAACACAAAAAGGCTGTCATCGACAGTCGCAGAGCAAAGCTTTTCGCAAAGCTCATTAAAAACATCGAAGTAGCTGCTCGAATGGGTGGCCCTGATCTTGACGGAAACCCTACACTTTATGATGCAGTGCAGAAGGGGCGAAAATCATCGCTGCCCAATGACAATATCGACAGAGCGATCAAACGCGGAGCAGGACTCGATGGCGGCGCAGTTGACTATCAAACCATCATGTATGAGGGCTATGGACCAAACGGCGTGGCTCTACTAATCGAATGTCTTACCGATAACAAAAATAGAGCCGCAGCAGATGTTCGGCTTGCAGTAACAAGAAACGGTGGGACGATGGCGGATCCCGGTTCTGTGTCTTATCAATTTAGCCGCAAAGGTGTAATCGTCGTTGAGAAAACTGCAAGTACAACCGAAGATTCAATTCTTGAGGCTGTCTTAGAGTTCGGCGTGGATGACATCCAAGACAGAACTGAACAAATATTCATAACTACGGATCCATCCCAAATGGTAGCTGTTCGTTTGGCATTGCAAACAGCAGGAATTGACTATGAATCTGCTGACGTTGAATTTATTTCGTCAATGCCAGTTCAAGTTGATGTCGACACAGCGCGTAAGGTAATAGCCCTAATTGATGCGTTGGAAGATTCCGATGAGGTCCAGAACGTTTATTCGAATTTGGACATGTCCGCAGAAGTAGCGGCCGAATTAGAAGCTGAGTGATTTGAATCAGATTGTCTTAGGAATTGATCCTGGGCTAACCCGTTGCGGTTTTGGTGTCATTTCAAGACGTTCATCTCGGGAAGTTAGCTTCGTAAAAGTTGGAGTTATCCAATCGTCCTCAAAGATGGAGTTGACCGAGAGAATTGCCTCAATTGGCTCTGCAGTCGCCAAACTCTTAGATGACAGCAAACCCGATCAAGTCGCCATCGAAAGAGTATTCGCGCAACAAAACATGCACACGGTAATGGGTGTGGCTCAGATTTCCGGCGTAGTCGTCTACTTATGCCACGAGAGAAAAATTCCAGTAACCTTTTACACTCCCACGGAAGTCAAAGCTGCTGTTACTGGCAGTGGGAGGGCGAATAAGTCTCAGGTGACCAACATGGTTATGAAGATTTTGAAGTTGAAGACAATGCCAAAGCCTGCCGACGCTGCCGACGCACTCGCAATTGCTATCACTGCCGCCTGGCGCGGAGGTAACGAAATCTTGGATAAGTCGAAAAACACGGTAGAGACAGCAGCGCAGCAAAAATGGCGAACAGCTATCTCCGCATCCAAGAAACTTTGAATGCTGAGAGTTAGTCTTTACCTGTGATTGCCTCACTTAAAGGAATAGTAACCAGATCATCACTCGGTCAAGTAGTGCTCGAGGTTCACGATGTTGGTTATATTGTTCATCTGACCCTCGATGCAAGTTCGAAGATCTCCTCAGGGGATTCGTTATCGCTAAATATTGCGCATGTAATAAAGGAGGATTCTGAAACGCTGTACGGTTTCTTAGCAATTGAAGAATTGGAAGCGTTTCAACTACTCTGTTCGGTCAACGGTGTCGGTCCTAAGTCCGCTCTCGCTGTTCTTGGTCAATTAGGGGTTTCGGGCATAGCGACTGCAGTGGGAACTGCAGATGACTCTTTATTCCGTTCAGTTTCTGGAATCGGTCCAAAGACAGCAAAGTTAATCGTGCTTTCACTAACTGGCAAATTGGTAGGCACAGCTGGTTCGAAACCATCATTGATCAGCGACACAGTAGTTGATGCTCTTGTAGGTCTTGGTTACGCAGATCGTCAGGCTCGGTCTGCAGTTGATACGGTTTCCAAAGAACATCCCGATTTAGCTCAGCAAGAATTGCTCAAAAGATCCTTAGCCGCCTTGTCTCTGAGTAGAAAGGTGACCAGAGATGAGTGATGAGTTGCTTGGAACTGAGGCTGACGCTTCAGATTTAGTTTTTGAATCTGCAATCAGACCCCAATCGTTAGTTGAGTTCATAGGACAAACTAAGGTTCGCGAACAAATTCAGCTTTTGATTGACGCAGCCACCATGCAACAGAGAACCGCGGATCACATACTTCTGGCTGGCCCTCCTGGGCTAGGCAAAACAACATTGGCAATGATTGTCGCTCAAGAATCCAAAAGACCTCTCCGAATGACTAGTGGACCAGCAATTCAACACGCAGGTGATCTAGCTGCAGTACTATCTTCTTTGTCCGCTGGCGAAGTCCTTTTCATCGACGAAATTCATCGCATGTCTAGATCAGCCGAGGAGATGCTTTACCTGGCCATGGAGGATTTCCGCGTTGACGTTATGGTTGGTAAGGGAGCAGGAGCCACTAGCATTTCGTTGGATCTTGACCCGTTTACTCTTGTAGGGGCAACAACGAGAAGCGGACTACTGCCAAACCCTTTGCGAGATCGATTTGGTTTCACTGCGAACCTTGATTTCTATAGCGACCATGAGTTGGAACAGGTGGTTTCGAGGGCTGCTAAGTTAATGCATCTTGAAATAGATCGAGACTCAGTAGGATCAATCGCTTCAAGATCCAGAGGCACACCACGAATTGCCAACAGATTGCTTAGAAGAGTTCGTGATTTCGCTCTAGTGAACTCTGGTGGCATCGTTTCGGAGTCGACCGTTCAATCTGCGCTAAACCTTTACGAAGTTGACGCAATGGGCTTGGATCGATTGGATAGGCTCGTCCTCGAGACTCTAATTCTGCGATTTGAAGGCAAGCCTGTGGGGCTAAGCACCCTAAGTGTCGCAATTGGGGAGGAACCAGACACGATTGAAACGGTAGTAGAGCCATTCCTGCTCCGAATCGGCCTAATTGCACGCACCGCACGGGGTCGCCAAGCCACAGTCGCGGGCTATAAACACCTTGGGATTACACCGCCTTCTGGATTTACGGGCTTATTCGACTAGAGAGTCGCTTATAATCGAGTAGTTGTCGCAAATTTCTAGCGGATTGGTTCAAAATGCCTTCAAATACCAATGATTACTCATTAGTGATCATTCTTTTAGTCTTCGTTGCCTTCATGTTCTTTAGCGGTCGTCGTAGAAAGGCCGCTGCGAGTCAGCTTGCCAACTCAGTCAAGGTGGGGGCAGAAGTGGTCATGATAGGTGGAATCACTGGGAAAGTTGCGTCTATTGGGGACTCAACGTTAGTTGTTGAAACTACACCTGGAACGAGAATTGAGTTCCTGAAGGCAGCGGTGCGCTCTGTCTCGACGCCGAGTCTAGATAAAGTTAAGGCACCAGCTGTTCCAGTAAAGAAATCAGCGGCTCCGAAAACTCCTGTTGCTAACAAACCAGCAACCACCAAAGTAGCAAAACCATCATCATCAGCAACGAAGAAAACCGCTAAGTAGCGGATATTTTTAGCAAAGTTAGGCACAACCATGTCTGAAAAGAACAGTGTTTCTAGAGCCGCAGTTAAGTCTTTGACTTGGTTGCTAGTCATCATGTTTGGAATCGTAGGGATTATCGCAGCAAACATGGCTGCAGGTGAAAAGAAGGCTACCTTCACACCAAATCTTGCCCTGGATCTCTCCGGTGGAACTCAGATTATCCTTACCCCAATCGTCGAAAAGGGTAAGGACGTTCTTCCAGAACAACTTACCCAGGCGGTTTCCATCATCAGACAGCGTGTCGACTCAACGGGTGTTTCCGAATCTCAGATAAACACTTCCGGAAACAACATCGTGGTTTCGATTCCTGGCATCCCAGATAAAAATACTCTCGCACTAATCAAGAGTTCCGCAAAGCTTGAATTCAGATCTGTGTTAGTGGCCTCTACTGGCACAAAAACTCAAATAGGTAAAAAAGGGAGCAAGCCTATTCGTACTTCAGGCGCTACACCTAAAAACCCTAGCGACTTGAATTATGTCTCTGCGGATTTGCAACGCAAGTACGAGAAGCTCGATTGCTCGAAAACATTCCGTAAACCTGGGCAGATCGATCCAGTCGACAAGCCCCTGGTTACCTGTGATAGAGGGCTGGCGGAGAAATACATTCTTGGACCAGTCGAACTCAGTGGTGAGGATCTATCAACTGCCGATGCTGGAACTGTAAACGGAGCAAATGGCGTTAGCACAAACGAATGGGCAGTAAACCTTTCATTCAATGCCGCTGGTGGCGACAAATTTGGAAAAATAACGCAAAGACTCTTTCCACTTAAGGAGCCGCAGAACCGCTTCGCTGTCACTGTCGATGGATACGTGATTACCGCTCCTAGGACGCAAGCTGTTATCACTGGTGGGACAGCTCAGATTACTGGAAGTTTTGATCAAAAGAGTTCGTCAGTTTTAGCTGATCAACTGAAGTACGGTTCACTGCCGATATCATTTACTGTTCAGTCTCAGGAGAACATTTCCGCAACGCTTGGTTCAGAGCAGTTACAGGCCGGCTTGTTAGCTGGACTCATCGGACTCCTTCTAGTTATCGGTTACTCCGTTTTCCAATACAAAGGTCTCGCAGTACTAACTATCGGTTCGTTATCGATTGCAGCAACATTGACTTACATCATGATTGCCCTTCTCACATGGCGACAGGATTACCGACTTTCGCTCTCAGGAATTGCAGGTCTGATCGTGGCCATCGGTATCACAGCTGACTCATTTATCGTTTACTTCGAACGAGTGCGTGATGAACTACGTGAGGGAAAGTCCCTTGCTGTAGCAGTTGAGACTGGTTGGGCCCGAGCCAAGCGCACAATTCTTGTTTCAGATGCTGTCAGCCTTCTAGCTGCTGCTACCTTGTTCCTTTTGACAGTTGGAAACGTCAAAGGTTTCGCTTTCACCTTAGGACTTACCACATTGGTAGACCTTGCGATTGTCTGGCTATTTACTTACCCAACATTTAGATTGTTGGCACAGACTAAGTTCTTCTCATCCGGCGGAAAGTTCACAGGACTCGAGCTCAGAGAAGCTGCTTCGTTTGGCTACACAGGTAGAGGTCAATTTAGAGTGTCTGCAGATGTTTCTAGCGGGAAGGCGGCAAGATCATCGAAGGAAGCCCAACGTAGACAGACTATTGCTGAACGCAAAGCGGCTGGAGAGACTCAGAACACAACTAATCAAGAGGAAGGTAACTAATGTCTCGCTTTTCAGATTTTGGTAACCAGCTATACAGCGGTCAACGTTCAATTGACTTCGTTGGGCGCAGGAAATTTTTCTATGTTATTGCTCTAGCAATGCTCGCACTCGCTATCCTTATTCCAATGACCCGAGGTGGCTTCAATTTCGGTATCGAGTTCAAGGGTGGATCAGAATATCGTATCTCTGCCAGCAAAGTTGACTCAACACTCATTGCTGAAAAGGCAGTTCACAAGATCGTTGACAACATACAAGTTAATACAACTCGCATTGGAGCTGACACGATACGTGTTCAAACACCTCAGCTAAGTGATACCCAATCTGAGAAAGTTCGCCTTGCATTAGCAAAGGCATACAAGGTTGTGGACAGTAATGTTGCTAGTTCATTCATTGGTCCGAACTGGGGAGCAGACATAACTTCAAAAGCAATCTCTGGGTTACTTACCTTTATCGTGCTAGCGGCAATTTTGATGGCCCTCTATTTCAGAACCCTTAAGATGAGTGTTGCCGCAATGTTGGCTCTTGCGCACGACCTTGTCATAACTGCAGGAATTTATGGTGCCCTCGGTTTCGAGGTGACTCCTGCGGCAGTTATCGGATTCCTAACTATTCTCGGTTATTCGCTTTACGACACTGTTGTTGTTTTTGACAAGATTCGGGAAAACACCAATGAAGTTGAATTTAGTGAGACCGCGACCTTCAAGGAACGTGTTAACTTAGCGATCAACCAAACTTTAGTGAGATCGATAAACACATCAGTCGTGGCAGTTCTTCCAGTTGCAGCCATCTTGTTTATTGGCGCATATGTGCTAGGAGCTGGAACTCTCCGTGACATCTCGCTAGCGCTTTTCATTGGAATTTTGGTCGGCACTTATTCGACAATCTTTATCGCGGCCCCGTTTTATTCTCAGCTACGTGAGGGTGAAACCAAGTATGTTAAGGCTGCCGCAAAGGTTTTTGCCAAAAGAGCGTAAACCAGTACTGTCAGGATAGTCTTTAGGGAACTGTTACAAAGAGGAAGTCATGACAGATATCTCTGGTGGAGGAGCCTTGGCTGCTCTTCGCAGTCGCCTGCCAAAGATATTTACTAGACCAACACCAGATACCAACATCTCTGAAGTAATCCAAACCGCCAAACTTAGTCATCCAAAGAGCGATTTCGCCATCGTTGAAAAGGCTTACCAAATAGCCGAAAAGGCCCATGCCGGGCAAACACGAAAGAGCGGAGATCCGTACATCACCCATCCAGTTGCGGTGGCCCAGATACTTGCTGATCTTGGTATCGGCACTGCCGGCTTAGCTGCGGCTTTACTTCACGACACAGTGGAAGACACCCAGTATTCGCTAGACCAGTTGCGAATTGATTTCGGCGAAGAAATTGCCATGCTGGTGGATGGTGTTACCAAATTAGACAAAGTCAAATTTGGAGACGCCGCACAAGCTGAGACAGTTCGCAAAATGGTCGTCGCTATGTCTAAAGATATTCGTGTGCTAGTGATCAAACTTGCTGACCGATTGCACAACGCAAGAACATGGGGCTTTGTTCCCGAGGAGAAGGCACGCACCAAGGCTCAAGAAACTTTAGAAATCTATGCCCCACTTGCTCATCGTCTAGGAATTAGCACCATCAAATGGGAGCTTGAGGATATTTCGTTTTCGGTATTGTATCCAAAGGTCTACGACGAGATTGTGAACTTGGTCCGTCAGCGTTCTCCCAAGCGCGAGGAATTTATCCAATCCGTAATTGGAGCGATTGAGGACGACCTTAAGGAGAATAAGGTCAAGGGAAAGGTTGCTGGAAGACCGAAGCAGTACTACTCGATTTATCAAAAGATGGTGATTCGAGGTAGAGAGTTTGATGATATCTATGATCTGGTTGGTATCAGGGTTATTGTTCCGGACGTGCGAGATTGCTATGCAATTCTAGGTTCTATTCACGCTAGATGGAACCCAGTCCCAGGACGCTTCAAAGATTACATAGCGATGCCTAAGTTCAATCTGTATCAATCTCTACACACCACGGTAATTGGACCAAACGGTAGGCCAGTCGAGATTCAAATACGAACTCAAGAAATGCATAATCGGGCAGAATACGGAGTTGCGGCTCATTGGAAATATAAGGAGTCTGGCTCGGACAAGACCATTAGTACAGAGGATGATTTGGTTTGGCTTAAGCACCTATCCGATTGGCAACATGAGACTGCCGATCCCTCCGAATTCCTTGATGCACTTCGGTTTGAGATCGGCGCTAAAGAGGTTTATGCATTTACGCCAAAGGGACGCGTAATAGGACTGACCAGAGGCTCAACTCCGGTTGACTTCGCCTACGCGGTGCATACTGAGATTGGCCACAGAACTATGGGGGCAAAAGTCAACGGTAGATTGGTGCCATTGGAAACGAATCTGCATTCGGGCGATGTAGTTGAGATTCTCACCTCCAAGTCTCAAGAAGCCGGTCCATCTCAAGATTGGTTGCAATTTGCTGCCTCTCAACGTGCGAAGTCCAAGATAAAAGCATGGTTTTCAGCAGAACGCAAAGACGAAGCCATAGAGCGCGGCAAAGATCTCTTAGCGAAGGCACTTAGAAAGCAAAACCTACCGATTCAGCGAGCTTTGGCTGCGGACAGCCTTCTGAAGATATCCAGCGACCTACGCTACTCAGAGGCTTCTGACCTCTATGCAGCAATTGGCGATAACCATCTGTCTGCTCAATCCGTGGTTGAAAAAATGGCATCAGCGTTGTCGGCAGAGGAAGACTCAGAGGAGGCCGTGTTCGAGATTCCGATTCACACTACTTCCCTCAACAGAGTTCGAACAACTGATTCAGGAATTCTTGTTGCAGGGGATTCCGATGTGATGGTTAAATTGGCCCGCTGTTGCACTCCAGTTCCAGGAGATCCAATTCTTGGGTTTATTACTCGCGCTACCGGGGTATCGGTTCATAGGAGTGACTGCCGAAACGCTGATGATCTTCGTTCACAACCAGAGAGACTTATCGAGGTTGCCTGGGTTCCAAATTCAAAAAGCCTATTCTTAGTGCAAATTCAGATCGAAGCTCTAGACCGAGGAGGGTTGCTGAGTGACGTTACCAGAGTACTCAGCGAGCACCATGTGAATATTCTTTCTGCATCTGTATCTACAAGAGCAGACCGGGTTGCACTGAGCAGATTCGTTTTCGAAATGAGCAATCCATCAACGCTTGAAGGTCTTCTAAATGCAGTTCGACAAATCGACAACGTTTATGACGTCTATCGCGTTAAGAATGGTTAGGCGTTAGCAACCACTACAGCTAACCAAGCCTGCTTTGTCTCTAGAGCCTCTTGGGCCTTGGCTATTTTTCCAGCATCACCTGAATCCTTGGCCTGTGCCAACTCCATTTCAAGCTTCGCGATTGAAGCCTCCAACTGACTTCGAACAGAGTTAGTTCTGTCGATAGTTGATGGGTCGGTCTTACGCCAATTCTCAGCTTCAATATTTCTAATTTTTTGCTCGACTGCCTTTAGACGATCTTCTGTAGATTTGATTGAATCACGCGGCACCTTGCCAGCTTTTTCCCAACGCGCCTGAATGTTCTTCATGGCGGACTTGGCTGCATCCAAGTCTGTAACATCGATCTTTTCGGCATCCTCTAGAATCTCTAGCTTAACCTTCAGGTTGGCAGCAAACTCTACGTTCTCAGCTTCAACTCTGGCACTTTTCGCAGCATAGATAGCATCTCCAGCTACTTTGAATCTAGCCCATAGAGTGTCGTCAACTTTGGTCTTAGTTTTAGGTAGTGCCTTCCAGGCGTCAAGCAATTCACGGTAGGCAATAGCCGCGTCTGCACCTTTCTCAACTAGAGCTTCAGCCTTTGCTACTAAATCTGACTTGGCGGTTTTGCTGGCTTTAACTAGTGCATCTTGACTAGCGAAATATGACCGTTTATTCGCATCAAAAGTATTTCTTGCTTTTGAAAAGCGGTGCCAAAGCTCATCAGCAGTCTTCTTCGAAACCTTAGCGGAGCTTTTTTGAAGCGACTGCCATGTTGCGAAAAGTTCAATCATCTTGGCGGAGGCTACTTTGTAGTTGGTCTTGAGTGGATTACTAGCTGCAATCTTCTCTGCTTCCGTGACAAGCGCTTCACGAGCTAATAACGCAGCAGCAACTTCCTTTGCGTGGTTCTCTGCAGCTTCTGCAAGCAGGGTAATTATGCTTTCTTGCACTGCTACAACTCTGTTTCGCAATGTCTGAATGTCGCCGATTGCCTGAGGTTCCCGCAGCTCTTCTAGTGTCTTGAGAGCGGACTTGTTGATAGATTTTGCGTCCGCCTTCGCCTTCACTCGCTGCTCCAGTAACCGCACAGATGAAACTAAATCATCATATTTCTTTACATAGAGAGCTAAGGCATCCTCGGGAGATAACTCAGGCTGGGATCCAATAAGACGTTCGACACCTGCGTCTAGAACATAGATGTTACCGTTTTCATCGACGCGGCCGTGGTTTGTCTGAACTGTTGACAATTGTTGCTCCCTAGTTACTGTTTTTTAGACAGTTTGATTGACTTTATGTTTGTTGCAATCTTCGGAGGACCGTCTGAGTTGCCTTTCTTAGTCCCAGCTTTGATGATTGAATTCAATTTTGAGAGCCCACTCGTAACTTCTCCGAATACTGAGTAACCTCCTACAGCATCATTTGGGATTTTAGAATCTGCATAGACGATGAAGAACTGGCTTCCCATCGATTTTGCGTCGCCTGATCTTCTCGCCATGGCAAGCCAACCCTTCTTATAAGTTGGAACTTCACCCTTGGCAGCTTCTGGAGCATTTTCTATAGGACCGAATCGATAGCCTGGGTCACCAGTTCCGTCGCCTCTGTTATCTCCACACTGCAGAACGAAAATGCCTGAGGTGGTTAGACGTGAACAAGGAACTCCGTTATAGAAGCCATCAGTATTAGACAACTTGATAAAGTTTCCAACTGCCTGAGGAGCTTCATTACCGTGCAGGGTAATCTTTAGAGTTTGGTTATTGATAACCATTTTTCCGGTCCAGTCACGACATTCTGAAATTGCTGCGTCAGGAATCTGGGCTGGGTTTGGTTTTCCATCAACATCAGGGAAATGAGTTTGAGTGAAGTGAATACATGCGGAGGGCGAAACACCCGGCCCAAAACTGAAGTATAAAAATTGAGAGGCGGATGCAATCAGAATGACGGCAGCGGTAACAATCACTGCAAGTCTGTTGTCTTTGTTGCGAACAGCAACTCTGTGATCCACTATGTTCTGTTTAGCCTCGAAACTCTTCAAACTCTTCTTTGCTGAAGCTTCTAAGCTGCTGATCTTTTTCTTTGACAATTTTGCCTCCGTTTAGGGTACAGATTGATTTTAGAGTAGTTCGCCAAGGGTTTAACCTTAGAGAGTGAATACAGAAGGACTTTTTGACTACCCGGTGGGGATGCCGCTTGCTGCGCGAATGAGGCCGCTGACATTGACGGAGTTTGCTGGACAGGCTCACATCGTCTTTGAAGGCGGACCTTTGACCGCTTTTATGACCAAAATGGCTTCCACTAAAGCTCCTCCTTCAATACTCTTATACGGACCTCCTGGTACTGGTAAAACTACTTTGGCTCGAATTTTGGCAAATTCTGGTGGTAGAAGGCTTATCGAGGTAAGCGCAATCAACTCCTCGATAAAGGATTTAAGGGCCGCAATTGAAGAATCCAATAGATCTCTAATGGCAGGTGGCTTAGCAGCCATCGTTTTCATTGATGAAATTCATAGATTCACTAAAGTTCAGCAGGAATCGGTCCTGCAAGCGGTCGAAGACGGCGAAATAGTTCTGATTGGTGCAACAACTGAAAATCCTCTATTTGCTCTGACTTCTGCGTTGGTGTCCCGAGCAACCTTGCTCCGACTGGAGCCTCTCTCGGATGGGGATTTGTGTTCAATTTTGATTCGAGCAATGGTTGATGAACGAGGCCTAAACTCTAGATTCACCGCTTCGCCCAACGTGCTCAAGGAAATCGCTCGACTTTCTGGGGGTGATGCACGAAAGTCCCTGTCGATTCTTGAGACCATTGCCGTGACGGCCGAAAACTCGGACTCTAAGGAGCTTACGCTCGGGGCACTGAAAGCCAGCATGCCCGTAGCACTGGCTAGGTACGACGCCACTGGCGACCAACACTACGACATCATCAGCGCATTCATAAAATCTATTAGGGGTTCCGATCCGGATGCAGCACTTCACTGGCTTGCCAGAATGATTGAAGGCGGTGAAGACCCTAGGTTTATCGCACGTCGGCTAGTTATCTTGGCATCCGAAGACATTGGCCTGGCAGACCCATCTGCTTTAGGGCTGGCGAACTCAACTATGACTGTCGTTGCCCAGATTGGAATGCCTGAAGGTCGAATTCCCCTTGCGTCAACAACTATTTACCTGGCTTTAGCTCCCAAATCAAATTCTGCTTATGTCGCCATAAATAGCGCGCTAGCAGATGTAAAAGCTGGTTTCACGCCACCGGTTCCATCTCACCTAAGGTCTTCCTTCATAGAGGACGATCGGATCGGTTACGAGTATCCTCATGATCTCAAAACAGGGGTGTCGAGTCAGCTCTATCTACCTGAAGGCCAGCCAGAAAAGCAGTATTACATACCAAAGGACTCTGGGTTCGAACAGACCATCTTAGAAAGACTCAACAGAATACTTGGCTTGAGAAAGCGTTCATAAGCCTTATCACTAGCATCTACGGCTCTGTCACTGCTAAGATTGAAAGGTTGCCGACCAAGTAGCGTTCATGGCTGCGAACCTACTAAACGGTGTGTGAATCTGATTTAGCCAAGATGCACCAGGCGCAAAAAATTTATTGTTAAGCATTCTTTGAAAGGAATACGTGTCTAAGACATCACGCACAAGAAGCAAGACTCGTCTGTCTCGCGCATTGGGTATCGCCCTAACCCCTAAAGCAGCAAAATACTTAGAAAAGCGTCCGTACGCCCCAGGTCAGCACGGTCGCACCAAGCGTAAGGCTGACAGCGACTTTGCAGTCCGTCTGCGCGAGAAGCAGCGTCTACGCGCTCAATACGGAATTCGTGAAGCTCAGCTTCGTAAGACTTTCAACGATGCCAAGCGTTCCGAAGGTCTGACAGGTGAAAACCTGGTAGAGCTTCTAGAGATGCGTCTTGACGCTCTTGTTCTTCGTTCAGGCTTCGCTCGCACAATCGCCCAGGCACGTCAGATGGTAGTTCACCGTCACATTTTGATTGACGGTTTACGCGTTGACCGTCCTTCTGCTCGGGTCAAGGTTGGACAGATGATCCATGTTCATGAAAAGAGTGAATCCACCGAACCTTTTCAGGTTGCAGCAGCTGGCGGACATGTTGATGTTCTTCCTGCGGTTCCTGGCTACCTGTCAGTTGAACTAGACAAGCTTCAGGCAACATTAGTGCGCCGTCCAAAGCGTGCTGAAGTTCCAATCACATGTGAAGTTCAGCTTGTGGTTGAGTATTACGCAGCTCGATAAACAAATTGGTTCAAGTCATGAATGGAGCAGATTTAGCGGCAATCATAAGTGCGGCAGCTTTTGCTGTTCTGGTGCTAGCCCTAACGCTGACCTTACTGAGGTTAGCTAAACTGATTGACGCTACATCTGCGGCTATTCGTGAAACTGGGGACTCTCTCATCCCGTTACTTAATGAACTAACTGAAACAACGAAGTCCACCAATCGGCAGCTGGAGAAGATCGACACGATTACAGATAATGTGGTCGATGCTACTTCAAACTTGTCCTCTCTCATCAACTCCTTCACAACAACAATTGGCGGCCCACTTGTGCGTGTTGGTGAAATTGTTGCTGGCGTCTCAGGATTTCTCGGTAAGAAAAAGAAGAAATAGAAATGCGTAAGACAGCTGTGCTTATTGCAGGCATCGCAATAGGCGTTTATCTTGCCCGACAGATTGATGCCAACCCTGAAGCAAAACAAGCTTTAGGTGATGCAGGTGAAAAGATTAAGACTTTTGCGAACGCTGTATCTGACGGTTATCGAGAACAAGAGTCGAAATCTACGGTAAAGCCAACAAGAAACAAGAGCCAAAGATGAAGACAGCTGAGATTCGTAACCGCTGGCTAAACTTCTTTGAAAGCAAAGAGCACGTTATTGTTCCAAGTGCGTCACTCATAAGTGAAGACCCTTCACTACTATTCACTGTGGCAGGAATGGTTCCATTCATTCCATACATGACAGGACTGATTCCTGCTCCCTATACGCGAGCAACCAGCGTTCAGAAGTGTGTTCGAACTTTAGACATCGAAGAGGTCGGTAAAACGACTCGCCATGGAACGTTCTTCCAAATGAACGGTAACTTTTCTTTCGGGGACTATTTCAAACGAGAAGCCATATCCTACGCCTGGGAATTCCTAACTAAGTCTGTAGCTGATGGAGGTCTTGGCTTCGATAAGAAATTACTCTGGGTTACCGTTTTTAGAGATGATGAAGAGTCAATCGCCATCTGGCGAGAGGTCGCGGACATTCCATTAGAGCGTATACAAAAGCGAGGGATGAAAGACAACTACTGGTCAACGGGACAGCCAGGACCTGCCGGACCATGTTCTGAAATTTACTTTGATCGAGGCCCAGACTACGGAATTGAGGGTGGTCCAGAGGCGGACGAGGACAGATACATCGAAATCTGGAATCTTGTGTTCATGCAATACGAGCGTGGCGCTGGTGGGGGCAAGGAAGATTTCGAAATACTTGGCGAACTTCCTAAGAAGAACATCGATACTGGTATGGGGCTGGAACGGGTTGCCTTCCTACTTCAAGGTGTGGAGAATCTCTACGAGATCGATCAAGTGCGCCCTGTTCTTGACCTAGCAGCTGAACTTGCTGGCAGAAAATATGGTGAGAATGAAGAGGATGACGTTCGTCTTCGAGTTGTAGCGGATCACGTTAGAAGTGCCTTGATGCTAATTGGTGATGGTGTCAGTCCCGGGAATGATGGCCGTGGTTATGTCCTTAGAAGATTACTGAGGAGAACTGTTAGAGCCATGAGGCTGCTTGGCGTCAGCCAGCCGGTTTTCTCCCAGCTATTCTTAGCATCCAAAAATGCCATGGTTGACGCTTATCCAGAACTCGAAGATGAGTACTCAAGAATTGCAGCTACCGTTAAGGCCGAAGAAGAAGCGTTCCTACGAACTTTAGTTGCAGGAACTTCTGTTCTAGAAAGTGCGATTACAGAAACAAAGAACTCTGGAGCAAAAGTTCTTAGTGGTGAAACTAGTTTCCTCCTACACGATACATATGGTTTCCCAATTGACTTGACGGTTGAAATAGCAGAAGAGAGCGACCTGGATGTGGATCGCGAATCCTTCACTGCGCTAATGCTAGAGCAGAAGACGAGGGCTAAGGCCGACGCTAAATTAAAAAAGGCTGGAGGAACAGATTTATCAGTCTTTGGAGACTTCAGAGCTCTGGGCCAAACAAAATTCACCGGATATGAAGAGTTGCAATCTAGCGCGAAGGTGCTTGGTCTGATTTCGGATGGTGAGACCGTTGGTTCAATTGGAGTTGGCGACATCGCAGATGTCATTCTTGATGTTACGAGTTTCTACGCGGAATCAGGCGGTCAAAGTGCGGACGCCGGGTTCATCCATGGTGACGGTTTCGAACTAGAAGTGCTTGATGTTCAGAAGCCAGTTAAGGGACTTGTATCGCATAAGGTTATTGTCCGTAAAGGTGAGTTAGGGACTAACGCATCAGTTACAACTTCAGTTGATCCTGATTGGCGTTTAGGCGCTGCTCAGGCGCACTCCGCAACGCATGTGGTGCATGCAGCGTTGAGAGAGGTTCTTGGTCCGACAGCATTGCAGTCTGGTTCATATAATAAGCCGGGTTACATGAGATTGGATTTTTCCTGGAATCAAGCATTAAGCGCTGCGACCAAGTCTGAAATCGAAGAGATTGCAAACCTTGCAATCAGACAAGATCTCGCTGTTAGTGCTCAGTACATGAGCCTTCCGGAGGCTAAAGCCTGGGGAGCGGTTGCCCTTTTCGGTGAAACGTACGATGAGAGTGTCCGAGTAGTAGAAGTAGGGGGCCCTTGGTCTAGAGAGCTATGTGGTGGAACCCACGTTCAACGCTCTAGTCAAATTGGTCTCGTCTCGGTAACAAATGAGTCATCGGTAGGCTCTGGTTCCAGACGTATAGAGGCTCTAGTTGGAATTGAAGCTTTCAGATCGCTGACGCAAGAACGCATTCTTTTTCATCAAATCGCTGAACAGCTGAAAACTACTCCAGCTGGAGCAAGCGAGAGACTAGAGCACATTCTTGCTGAACTTAGTAGGGCCCAACGGAAACTTGATGCTGCCCAGAACGCAACTCTGACCAAACTTATTCCTGAACTAGTCGCTAGTGCAAAGACTGTTGTCGGCACTAAGTACATAGCTAAGGTGATTGATGATGTTTCCAGTGCAGATGGACTCCGTGAACTAGTCATAAAGTTACGAGATCAAGTTACTAGTGAACCAGCTGTAATTGCTCTATTCGCAACAATTGACCTGAAACCTGTGGTCATTGTAGCCGCGACTACCACTGCTCAGAGCAACGGCTTCAAGGCAGGTGATTTGGTTCGCAAAGCTTCAATGATTCTGGGTGGAGGCGGAGGAGGCAAGCCGGATCTA
>Ga0214921_10005397_pt1 | contig 18087 bp, 15 predicted proteins | sample LL1505_MetaG_FD_177992 | JGI IMG/M metagenome (GOLD analysis project Ga0214921, IMG submission 177992) | Freshwater microbial communities from Lake Lanier, Atlanta, Georgia, United States - LL-1505 | ecosystem: Environmental > Aquatic > Freshwater > Lake | place: USA: Georgia | collected... | reverse complement strand
AGGCATAGGTACTTTGTTAGCGGGTGTTATAGGCGTAAGTAACATTATGCTGATAGTAATTAAAGAACGTACCCGCGAAATTGGAATTAAGCGTGCAATAGGTGCAACTCCGCTTAAAATTGTTAGTCAAATATTAATGGAGTCATTATTTTTAACTTTAATTGCGGGATATTTAGGACTTTTGGCAGGCCTTTTCTTACTTGAAGTTTTGTCAGATGCCTTTAAAGATGAAAACGGAATGTTCCGCAACCCTGAAGCAAACTTAAATGTAGCATTAAGCGCCTTGCTCATTTTAACTATAGGCGGGTTATTAGCAGGCTTTATACCAGCAAGCAGAGCAGCTAAAATAACGCCTGTAAATGCTCTAAGGGCTTAAGTTGTTTTTGTTTGTGGTTGGCGTCCTCGCCAACAAAGTACTAAATTCTTTTTTTTAGTAACATATAAATAAGATCATGAAAGTGTAGGGTTTTCAATACGGAAAATCCAGTAAATTGTACTTGTGATTTTCGTTATCCTGAAATTTGTTTAATCTAAAATAATAACATTTATTTACCCATCAAAAAAATGCTTATGCTACCCTATTGTTTGGTTAGTTACAAAATGAATATCTCCATTTCCCTCCAATGAAGAAAGATTGGTTGTTTATGGAAAGTAGAAAATAAATACTCTGGTTAAGTTCAATGCATATGCCTAGAGATGAGTCAAAAACAGGAAAACCGAAGCCTGAACCAAGTAGGTGATAGCATAAATAATATAAAAATGAAAAGAAGATTACTTATTTTAATGACAGGTATTTCATTAAACTTAATGGCCGAAAACGATACAATTAGGTATCAAATAGTAAAGGATAGTCCTAATAATGTGCCTAAAACAACATTAAAACTTTCGCCGTTAAGCATGAATATGTCAAGTTTTAATTTAATAACTGTAGGATATGAGGTTGGAATAAAAACATCTTTATTTAAAGATAAATTATCAATTGGTGTTGATTACTTTTCATGTTTACCAAACGGTATTTATGACAATAATTACAAGGGAGGATTAAATGATTTTAATAATGTTGTTACTACCGTTGATGCACTAAGTAATGTAAAACAAACCATAAAGCAATCATTAACACCATCATCATCCATTGACGGCCATATTGGTTATACATTAAAGGATAATACTAAACCAGTTCAGTTGAATGTTGCAATAAATTCTTCATATGTAAGTTCAAATATTATACAAACAAGCTACATCACCCCTACTGCAAACTACAGAAGAATTCTTAAATTAAATGTAGGATTCAAGCAATATACATCGGCTGTCAATATTTTTGGTGGACTTAATTTAAATGATAATCAAGACAATTATATTGAAGCTAATGACGGTACCAAATTTTACAATAATGGCCTTGCTTACTCAAATGTTGACTACACCGCCAATGGTAATACAGGTTATTACAGCGGTAGCGGTGGCTTTTCAAGTGGCTGGGTAACACAGTTTAAAGCGCAAGCCTTATTTTTAGGTATTTCTAAAACAAAAATTTATAATTACATGATTGATACCAAATATGGAAAACGCGGTAGAGAAGATTCTAAGACTACTTATTTTGATGTTTTTTATGCGCCAAATATGCAAGTTGACCCAATTAAATATTTTGCAGCTAATATTAACCCCATATCTACAAACAGTCTTGGAACAATTTACGGATACCAATATATTGGTACAACTGAAAAAACTTTTGTTATTGATGGCAACAAAGCAAAATCATTAAAATACACTCCATTTGGATTTAGATTAGGTTTTGAAGGTCATTTACTAACTCCATTAAAAATTTTAAAGTGGAGTGAGTCAACAACCGAAAGTAACAAAATAGTTAGTATTGGATATAAATGGGAGTTTGGTTATTTACCAGGTATTAAATCAAAAGGACTATACACCCAATTTACATTATTTGTACCTATAAATTTCTAAAATATATTACAACACAAAACAAGTACTAACTTAAAATATTAGTACTTGTTTTGTTTAATAACCTACCATAAATTAATAGCTTCTATTTTTCACGAATGAAATTTGTAATTACCACCTTATTTTTTGCCTATTCACACATTTTAATGGCTCAAGATCATAGTATTATCGGGTTTATTACAAAAAAATATAAATCTACAGAAGGTATTTCCATTTTATTGAATGAATCCAAAATTGGAACAATTGTCAAAAATGAGTACTTAGAGTATACAATTTTTTCGGAAGGGCGAATTGTTGTTACATTTTTAATAGGTAATGACAGAGAAACACAAATCATAGAAGTAAAACCAAATTCAAAATATTATTTTGACATATCCTCAACATTTTCAGGAACAACTCAATATAAAATAATTGATAGCCTTACTGCTAATGAAAAAATAATGACTATTGGAAAAATAGTAAAAATTGGAGAAGACTCAGAAAATCAAGTTGGGTATGAATCTAAAAGTAAACAACATAAAAAAAGTCAAGCTACTTGCTTCTTAATTAATGAAGAAGGATACTTTCTAACTAACTTTCACTGTATTGAAAACGCCAAAGAAATAACTATTAAAGGTATTGATGGAGACTTTACAACAAAGTACGGCGCAACCTTAATAGCCTCCGACCCATCAAACGATTTGGCATTATTAAAAATAAATAATAAGAATGTAAAGTTTAATATACCGCCGTATGCTATTAGGTCAAGTGGAGTTGCGCAAGCTGAAAAGGTGTATGCTTTAGGTTTCCCTATGGCTGAAGCTATGGGTCAAGAAATGAAAATAACAGATGGGATTATTAGTGCAAAAAGTGGTGTACATGGCGATATTAGTAAGTTTCAAATATCGGCATCAGTTAATCCGGGCAACAGCGGAGGACCGCTCATTGATGATCAAGGAAATTTGATAGGAGTAATTTATGCAAAATCAACGGTAGCCGAATCGGCAGGATATGCAATAAAAGCAAGCTATTTAGAATCCTTTCTTAAAAATGTTGAGGGTTTTAATTTTACAAACCTTACAAATAACTTAATGGACAAATCGTTTACTGATAAAATTAATTTGCTGAAAGCCTATATTTATATTATAGAAACTAATTAATTTGAACACTCGCGCAATCTTCATCGATTGAGATTTAAAACAAACAAAACCCATTAAGTACAGATAATCAAAATAATAACAAGTTACGCAACTCCTTCCTTTTTGTAGAACACTTGGTGGGACTTGTAGGAAAACCGAAGCCTTAACCAAGTAGGAAATAGAATAAAAAAATATGATCAAAGCATTACATTACTTATTTTTAACTAGTCTTTTGTGTTTAAAAACGTATGCGCAAACAAAAAGTAACGACACATTATTTTATGATGGTTTAATATCAAATCCAGAAGAACAAAAATTTATTGCAGTAAATCTTGGTCCTTATTTAGCATTTGGGCCCGGTGGAGGTGCAACTTATGGATTAAATACTGACTTATTGTATAAACAAAAATCAGGATTACTACTTAGCCTAACTTTTAAAAACTCATTTAATGAAGTAGCAAAGTCTGATAGCACCAATAATCAATATAAGACCAACGCTCCACTACAAAGAGTTTTTAGTTTTAACGCATCAATTCCCATCAAAAAAACCATCAAAATCAAGGATCGTAGCGAAGATTTTAAAGTTGGTTATGATGGTAAAGGGATAACTAGATTGGAGGTGCATTCGGCAATACCATTAAAAGTTCAAACTGGCATTTGCTTAAATATTGGTTTAGAAAACATAAGCATGATAGCCAGTACCAAGGTTGTGTTAAATAACTATGAATATACCCAAAAATACCTATATAATAGTGGGTACGAAACAAAAAAGTTGAATTATGCAAACATGAACATAGGTTACCATTCTACAATAATAGCCTTTGGTATTACAAAATTTACATCCTCTCACTTACAGTTCAATATTCTTAATAAAGAAATGCAAAAACGTTTTTACGTAAATCGCTACCGTACATTTTATTTTGATGTATTGTTAAAAGCTAAAACCACTTATGATGAAATAAACTATTATCCACCTTTAGCAATTAGTCATAGTAAAAACTATACTACATCAATTTCAAGCAATCCTGTTGGTTTTAGAATGGGTTATACTATTTACAGTTTCAAAAAATATTTAGGGCAAAGTTTTAAATTAGAAACAGGATTACGTCCATACGTTAATGTGCGCAGGGGCGCATATTTAAGCATGTCGTACGGAATATTAATAGGTAAATAGGAACTAAAATATACAAAAAACTAACTTTAATTGCAGGAAAGCCGAAGCCTGAAAAGAGTAGGCATTAAAAAAATTTATGGTAAAAAAAATTACAAAAGCTGTAATCGCTATCGCAATTATTACTCACGCGCTGGATGCAAACGCATACAGCTATCACAAATCTTATTCAAAAAAAAATTCAAGCAATAAAGATGTAAGGTTCTTTTCTGCATTGCCAACATTTGATGTATTCGTAGCAAATTCATATATAACTGGATATGTTGCTAAAAATGAAGTTATCAAGTATAAGGGGAATTTGATGAGCAAAACCGACTTTACTTACAATGCCAAAGGAATTTGCTTTGATGCAAGTTACCCGATAGTAGTCTATAAAAATATGCTAAGCTTAGGATTTGGATTAGGATATAGAATTTATGCATCAGATGATGTAATAGCAAATGCTTTTCCTTTTTACGGCGTATTAAAATTTGGAGCCGAATCAACACGTGATTGTGATAATGACTTTAGTGCATCATTAGGTTTTGGAGTTATGAAATACATTGTTGCTGCCGAAGGCTCAGGAAGGTTTAGTAATGTATTTATTGCACCTCAAATTGGGTATCGTGTTGGTATAGGTTGCATAAAAATAGGAATGCAATATTCTAATACGCAAACAAAATATCTTGTTAACGATTATTCGGCAAATCCAAATAGTACGTCAAAACAATATATCAAAAACAAATTGCAATATATGTTTGGATATACTTTCATAATATAAAACTTCATTAAAATTTTACATGAAAACATTATTATACATATCAATGCTTACGGTCCTACTAACTAGTTGTACAAAAAAGCCAGAAGCAAACTTTACATTAAGTAAAACATTTTTCCATATTGGCGATACAATACTTTTTAACAATAAAAGTCTAAATGCCTCAAAATATGAATGGTCATTTGGTGATGGTGTTACATCAACAGATGAATCACCAAGTCATGCTTTCGCCTCATCCGATACTTTTTTAGTTTCGCTAAAAGCGTATGATATTTCTGGGGAAAACATTTCTGAGATAGCCTATAAAATATATGTAGAAGGCGAAAAAATGCAATATTCATTTACTTTTGATGGGGTTAAGTATTCAAAAACTGTTGAACAAAACGACCCCTTTACTTTTGAAAGCAAACAAGACTTATCTTACTTTTTACCTTATGGATTTGCTGCATACAAAACAACATTCTATAATGACAAAGAATTTTCTATTACTACTTTTATGACTGATGATTCAGAAGATGGATTTAGAAATTTTTTCAAAATCGAAAGCTATGCATATACCACACCATCTTCTCTAGTTTCTAATAGCATTAAAATTGTTTTTACTGATAAAAATAATTATCAATGGACAAGCGCTGGTATAATACAAGATGCAAACCAAAAATTTACAATTACTTCCTTAAAAACAACTACTTATCAAGCATTGGTTATGCAAGAAATTAGAGCAGTTTTCAATTGCCAATTTCGCGATGCAAATGGAAATTTAAAAACGCTAAAGGATGGTTATTTTCATGGATTTATGTTTAATGGTAAATAAAACTACTTAAATGTACTTGGTTGGCTTTGGTAATTGGTGTCTTCGTCAACCACAAATATTCTTAAAAAAAAAAGTTTTGTTTAAATGATAAACAAAAATAATATTGGTAAGGACGGCAACCATATATTGAATTCTATTTTCAAAAATTTATAAATTAAATATTGAAAGTTTAGTTTTTTCAATAAGGAAAATCAAATTAATTGTATTTGTGGTTTTCTGAAAGAATTTCAATAAAAATTTGTTTTTTTATTTTTTTTATCAAAATTTGTGATGGAAAACAATCAGTGCATTGAAAAATACAAAACAAATAACTATTCAAAGTCAGCACTTTACATTTAGCGCAAGTCTTGTTGCTAAAAAGTTTGAATGCTTACCCAAAAACTTCATAACTACTTACACTACAACTACACAACTTTCAAAGCTTAACTTTTGTATCCAATACCTGTTCTTTTGTATTCAAAAAAACTACTTTAGTGTTCAAAAAGGTGTATTTTTTATTCATAAATTAAAGTTATGTATGCTAAGTAATTGTTTAAGCTTATTAAATTTTTACTGTAGCAAGCTTAATCTCAATGTAAGTATTCAAAAGATAAATTTCATTATACAAAACCACTCAATTAGTACACAAAAGTTAAACTTCGGTATCAAAAAGTTAAGCTTATTTGCACAAAAGTTTAACTTATGCACCCGCCCAAACAACGTGTGTGTGTTGCACACTATTTATAAACCAATTAATATTAATACTTTATGAGAGTAGTAATACCAACAAATCCCGAATTGGGCGAATGGGGTTTTGATGTAGTTGATGAAGCTGCACCAAAAAAGAAACCAAACACAGGTAAATAAATTTATTAAAGAGCTTGCCTTTGGGCACTTTCTTTAAGAAACAGGGTAGCCGAGAACTGATGAGAGTAGGCAAATAATTAAAATATAAATTATGAATAAAAAGTTAATCGTTTTTTTAATTTCTGTTTTTATTTTTCAATTTTCAATTGAAAAGATGTTTGGGCAAGCAGGTACATTGGATGCATCATTTGGCACCTCTGGAATTTCTAATATGAATTTCGGTACTTCATGCTCAAGCACTAAATCAACATTACTTTCAAATGGCAAAATTATTTTGGTAGGAAGTATTACTAATGCAACAACAGGTGCCGATGCAGCAATAGTAAAATACAAAAAAGATGGTACTTTGGATAATACATTTGGTATAAATGGTACAGTCACTACTGATTTTGGTACTCAAACAGACAAAGCTAACAATGTAACGATTCAATCGGATGGAAAAATTTTGATTTGCGGCCGAATTGATCCAAATACTTTGAATCCAAAATTTTTCATTTCGCGTTACGATAGTTTGGGCAATCTTGATAATTCGTTTGCTATAAATGGAAAAATAATTGATTCAATGTATACTTTTAATGTTATAAAGGTGCAAACTGACGGTAAAATAATAGCAGCAGGATCTAAAACATACAATATTAATGGTATTTTTAATTGGAGAACAGATTTTTTTGTAAGTAGGTATAATTCAAATGGTAGCATTGATAATAGTTTCGGTACAAATGGTGTAGTTATTTTAAATGCTGATACTTCAAATTTTTTTACTGATTTAGAAATTCAAAATGATGGAAAAATATTGGCATGTGGCAAAGGTAATAATCCAAGTAATCCAATTAATGGTAATCACAGAATTTTTCGCCTAAACTCAAATGGAACCATAGATAATTCTTTTGGAACCAATGGCAGAATAACAATGCCTTCAGGTGAGGGGTATCTTACGGATATTAATTTAAAGAATAATTCGAAAATCATTTGTGCTGGAGGTGGGCATACAAATGGTTTTGAGATTTACCAATTTAATATGAATGGCAGTATTGATAGCACGTTTGGCAACAATGGTAAAGTGTTTACTAGTTTTAATGCTCTAGATTCTCCAGGTATGGGAGTTAATATACAGCAGGATGGCAAAATTATTTTAGGAGGCTATGCTGATGCTGTATATGCCATTGCAAGATACAGTGCCAATGGTGTACTAGACAATACCTTTGGAAATGCTGGTAAAGTAACTACACCAAACACAGGAAATGCACAAAGTTGTTTTTTACAAACAGATGGAAAAATTGTTTTGGCAGGGAGCAGTAATTCATTTTTGATGACTCGCTATTGGGCTGTTCCTGATTCTACAGCTTGTAATTTTAGCTACGGCATTAATGGTATGGTTGTTAATTTTTCTCGTTCTAATCCTTGCTCCTCATTTTTATGGGATTTTGGGAATGGCAATACTTCTAGTATTAATCCAAATCCTGTAGTTACTTATGCCACCCCAGGTTCATATAGTGCCTGTCTTCAATGCAACGATGGATTTGGTTGTTTACAATGTAAAACAATCAGCGTACCCGGCAATACAAGCTCCATAGAAAATCAAAATATAGAAAATCAAAACTTCACGATGTATCCCAATCCTACTAAAAATATGTTGAAAATTTCTAATTTAAATGGTCATAATTTCAAATATGAAATAGAAGACATGATGGGCAAATTAATCATTTCGGGTGCTACAAGTGAAATTTCTACCGAGGTTAATTTATCATCTACTACCAATGGATTATATTATGTAAAATTATTTGATAGCAACAATTGCCAAATTCAAAAGTTAGTTATTGAGGAATAAGTAAATTCTCCCAGTTCTCCTTAGTCTCAAAAACTAAGGACTCTTCAACTAGTCAATTTTTAATTGACAAAAAATTACATAACAACAAAATGCAATTAATAGCCCATGTTAATGAAAATATCCTTTGTAATAAAAAAAGAAAAACCTTGAATTTTAAATAAAAATTTAATCATTATGTGGAAAGAAGAAAATAATCAAATAGCATGTACTTTTGAATTTAAGGATTTTGTAGAAGCTTTTACATTTATGACAAAGGTTGCTTTTGCTGCAGAAAAAATGGGCCATCATCCTAATTGGAGCAATACATACAACAAGGTAGATATAAAACTATATACGCATGATGCGAATGATAGCATTACAGACAAAGACATAAAACTTTCAAAGGAAATAGATAAAATTTTCAATCAAATAAAATGATAGCACACATAGCTATCATTTCTTATTAAATCAAACAAAACTTTAACCTTTGCATTTACAAGAAGGGCAACTCAAAAAGCTCTTCTTAGTTTTTATAGCCAAATGGCATTTTTCCGGATTGTATAGCAAATCCTGATGTTCAAAATATTATTCAAACTAATTGGAATTGCAATAAAACAAAAAAGGCAAATCAGAAACTGATTCGCCTTATCTGGCGGAGAGCTAGGGATTCGAACCCCAGGACCTGTAACAGTCAACAGTTTTCAAGACTGCCGCAATCGACCACTCTGCCAGCTCTCCGCCGCAAATGTAATTTCAAATTTCATTTCTGCAAATAAAAAGCAAAGAATCAATTAAATATTTCAGCAAAATAGCACCAAATCAAGTATTTAAAGTTATAATTAAAAAAACAGATAGAGTTTTAAGCAAAATCTTTATAGGGTAAAATATGATGTGTCTTTTTTCTGATTTTTAAAGGTAGAATCTTATTAGTTTAATTAAACTAATAGTTTATTTTTGTATTCCTTTTTTAAAATAATAAATAAATGTTAGAAAACACGGACAATCCAATTGTTGACGCAACTAATGAAAATGCGTTGAACCCTGAAACTGTATCAACTACATCTTTAAACGAAAATGTTGTAGAGAATGAACCTTTGGTAACTACTGAAATTGTTGTAGAATCCGTAGATGCAGAGGTTTCTGAAATTATTATTGAACAAACATCGATAGAAATTGAACCAACTGATAATATTGTTACAACTGAAGTTGTTGAAGATGTTATCGTTAACGAAAAAAGCGAAATTGAATCGATTGCGACAGAAGTTAATTCGGAAACAGTTGCGTCAGTTGAAGATGTTTTAGTGGATGAAAAAATTGAGGAAGAGCAGCATGAAGATGGTGTTTCACTTGAAGAATTAATTCCTCAAGAAAATTATTTGGCATTAACTCAAAAAGAGTTAGTAGCTAAAATGCAAGAAATCTGTAACCATACAGATGTGTTTGGAAACAAGAAATTTGTAAAGGCAATTCGTGAAGCATACCGCAGTCATAGTCGCGATATGTTGGCTGCTAACCTTGCTAAGTTTAAAGAAGATGGTGGAGACCCGAAAGAATTTGAAGCTCCAGAAAATCCGCTTGACGAAACATTTAATGATTTACAAAAACGTTTCAACCAAAAAGTTGCTGACGAAAACAAACGAAAGGAAAGAGAGTTACAAGATAACTTAAAAGCACGTTTAGAATTAATATCTGAAGTAAAAGCTATTGCCGACGGTGGAGCTGGTGCTGAAGCGCTTTCACAAATACATGAATTACAAGCAAAATGGAGGACACTTGGCTTGGTACCATCAGCAGATACTGATGTAACATGGAAGAACTTTAACCATCATATAAACAGATATTTTGATGGCATAAAATATTTAAAAGAATTACGCGAATTAGATTACAAACGTAATTTAGAATTGAAAACTGCGTTGTGCGAACGTGCAGAAAAATACATTATTGAACCTTCAATAAAAACAGCTATTGAAGGCATAAGAAATTTACTTTCGGAGTGGAAAGAAATAGGACAAACAACACGCGAAACTAACGATATTATCTGGCAACGTTTTACTGCTGCTATGGATAATGTTTACGTGCGTCAGAAAGAGTTTATTGAGCAAAAACGTGGTGAGTTTGAACAAAACTTAGCAGCAAAAAGAGCTATCATTGAAAGGATGAGACCAATAGCTGAATTTGAGACAGAGAAAAATACTGAGTGGAAGGAAAAATCTGCTGAAGCTGAAGTATTGATGAATGAGTGGAAACAAACAGGTTTTGCTGCCAAGGCTGATAATGATAATATTTGGAATGAATTTAAGGCTTTGCGCGATAAATTTTACACTACCCGTGATGCATATTATGAGAAAATTCATGCAGCATTACATCATAATCAAAAAGCAAAAACAGAATTGTGCGAACAAGCTGAAAGGCTACAAGACAATACAAATTGGCGCGAGACTTCAACCAACATTAAAAAGTTGCAAGAAGAGTGGAAGAAAATTGGCGCTGTTCCGCAAAAAGTTTCTGATAAATTATGGAACCGCTTTAGGGCTGCCTGCGATAAATTTTATGATGGTATGAAATTGCATTTCGCGGAAGCAGATAAATTAAATGCAGAAAATTTAATTGCGAAAGAAGCTTTAATTGCCCGCGTGCAAGCATTTGAATTATTAGAAGATAACAATGAAACTATTGAAGCTTTAAAAGCTTTACAAGCCGACTGGATTGGAATTGGGCATGTACCAATGAAAGAAAAAGAGCGCATCAATGATACTTACCGAAAGGCGATGGATGCACAATTTGAAAAGGTAAGAGGACGCGTTGGTGAACAAAACAAAAATTTGTTCCGTGCAAGATACCAAGATGTGACTCAGAGTCCTAAAGGGCAAGATAAAATTCGTGAAGACAAAAATCGTTTGCAGGAGCGTATTAAAAAAATTCAATCCGACATTGCACAGCAAGAAAACAACATCAGTTTTTTTGCCAAAAGTAAAAATGCCGAAGTTGTTTTAAAAGAAGTAAAAGGTAGGATTGATGCAGCCCATAACGAAATTAAAAAGATACGCGAACAAATTAAAATGATTGATGCTATACGTGCCGAATCCGAAAAACCAAAGGAAGAAGCTAAAACTGAAGAGCCAAAATCAGAAGAATAATTAGTTTAAAATATTTCCGAGACTCCTGTTTCCTTGCAATCCGCCAGTGTGTATTGCCATGATGCAGGAGTCTTTTTTTATGACCCCATTTTTTATTAAATCATATATACCAAACATCATTTTTGCAGTATAGATAAAGTCCAATTCAATATTATGCTTTGCTTTGAATTGTTTCATAAATTGAATTAGTTCTGGTTTGTGCTTTGCAAAACCTCCAAAATGATACTCGTGTTTAATTGAATAATTAGTATTATAAAATTCAAAATTCAGTACCGAATTTTTCAAGTCATCTTGCAGGTATTCAGTTCCTTTTAATGCTGAAAAACCAATGATTTTTTGATGATTTTGTGAGCCAACTAAAACCCCTGCCATTGTTGCACTAGAGCCTATTGGCAAGCAAATGGTATCATATTTTTCTGAAATAAAACTCGGAATTTTACTACATCCTTTAATACCTAATCTATTATTTCCTCCTTCGGGTATTAAATAAAAATCACCAAACTTGTCCGCTAGTTTTTTAATATAAAATGATTTGTCTTTTTGCTTATAATCATCTCTAGTAACGAATTCCAAACGCATTCCAAGCGAAATACAATCTTGCAATGTATTACTTAAAACACTTGGTATTTCACCTCTTATTATACCTATAGAGTTTAATTTTTTTTGATTGCAAGCAAAGGCCATTGCATGCAAATGATTAGAAAATGCACCGCCAAAACTTAGTAAAGTATTTTGGCCGTAACGCATCGCTTCTTCAATATTATATTTTAGCTTAAACCACTTATTTCCACTTATTTCGGGATGAAGTAAGTCAAGCCTCAAAATAGAAAGCTTAATATTATTTTCCTGCAAAAAATCTTCCTTTATGTTGTCTATTCGAACCTTATCTTCAATCATAATTTTGATAAAATTCAAATAAAAGCGATGAGGAAAATTTAAATAAAATTTAAGCTAATGCCTGTTTTAAATCTTCTAATAAGTCTTCCACATTCTCAATACCAACACTTAAGCGAAGCAAATTATCTACTACCCCTACCCTTTCGCGTTCATCCTTTGGAATAGAAGCGTGAGTCATTGTAGCTGGATGATTGATAAGCGACTCAACTCCACCTAATGATTCAGCTAATGAAAACACTTTTAAACTTTGTGCAACTTTAAAAGCATCTTCACGCGTGCCTTTAATCACAATTGAAATCATGCCACCGAAATCACGCATTTGTTTTTTAGCAATTTCATGGTTTGGATGATCAGTAAATCCGGGCCAATATATTTTTTCAACTTTTGGATGACTACGCAAATATTCAGCAATAATTTTTCCGTTGTAACAATGACGTTCCATACGCACGTGCAATGTTTTTAAACCACGTATAACTAAAAAGCTATCCATTGGTCCTGGTGTTGCACCGCATGAGTTATGAATAAATGCCAGTTTCTCATAAATAGCATCATCATTTAAACACAATGCACCCATCACCACATCACTGTGTCCGCCCAAATATTTTGTTACGCTGTGCATCACTATATCCGCGCCAAGCGCAAGTGGATTTTGCAAATAAGGCGACGCAAAAGTATTGTCTACTGCTATCATTAAGTTATGCTCTTTGGCAATTTTGGCCGCGGCTACAATATCAATAATCTGCATGGTAGGATTAGTAGGCGTTTCTAACCAAACTAACTTTGTATTTTTATTTATAAAGTTTTTAATGTTGTTGGCATCTTTCATGTCAATAAAATGAAACTTAATACCAAACGGTTCGAATATTTTTGTGAACATTCGGTACGAACCACCATACAAATCATCGCCTGTAATAACTTCATCGCCGGGGCGTAATAACTTTGCAATAGCATCAATAGCTCCCATTCCGCTGCTAAAACATAAACAATGTTTTGCATCTTCTAGTGCTGCAATATTTTTTTCTAATGCTGTACGTGTTGGATTTTTGCCTCTTGCATACGCATAGCCTTTATGGTTGCCAGGGCTTGCTTGCACGTAAGTTGATGTTTGGTATATAGGAGTCATTATTGCTCCTGTTGTTGGGTCAGGCTCTTGACCTGCATGTATTGCTTTTGTTCCGAATCCGTATTCCATTTTGTATAATTATTATAGTTATGTATTTTCTTTCAAAAACGCCTCCGCTGCTGCTTGTTCGGCTGATTTTTTGTTTTTTCCCTTTCCTATTGTTTGTGGTTCTTCATCAATAAACAATTGAACATCATAATACTTGTCATAAGCTTTGCCATGTTCTGCAATAACCTTATATTCAAATTTCTTTTTGTGCCTTTGAGTCCATTCAACTAATTGACTTTTAAAATCCTTGTCGGTTACCTCAAGCAAATCTAAATCAATATGATTTTTAATAATTTGATGAATAATGAATTGTTTGCAGGTCTCAAAACCTCTATCAAGATAAATGGCACCAATAAATGCTTCTAGGGCATCACCATTCATAGATTTTGCAATAATATTCCTGTTTTGGAAATGATAATCTATCATTTCATTCAACCCAAATTTTATTGAAACTTTATTTAGGTTTTCTCTACTAACAATGCGCGAACGAAGTTTCGTTAGAAACCCTTCATCCTTAAACGGGAATTTTTTATATAAAAAATCAGCAATTACGCCACCAAGTATGGCATCACCTAAAAACTCTAAACGCTCATTGCTATCATAAACACCTTCTTTAATTTCAGCAGAAGCTGTTTTATGGGTTAATGCAATTTTATAGATTCGTAAGTTGTGAGGAAAAAATCCCGTAATATTTTTAATTGATGTAATTAACTTTTTGTCGGGAGAAATATATTGTCCTAAAAAAGCCTTTACGCCAACCATCATAAATTAAGCAGAAAACTTTTTCATAATTACACTTGCGTTGTGTCCGCCAAAACCAAATGTATTACTCAAACCAGCACGAACAACTCTTTTTTGCGCTTTGTTAAATGTAAAATTTAGTTTAGGGTCAAAAGCAGGGTCATCAGTAAAGTGATTGATAGTTGGAGGAATAATATCATTTTGTACTGCAAGAATTGTTGCAATACCTTCAATTGCACCTGCAGCACCAAGCAAATGGCCTGTCATTGATTTGGTTGAACTGATATTTAAATTGTAAGCCTGTTCACCAAAAATGCCAAGTATTGCTTTGCTTTCGCTCACGTCGCCAAGTGGAGTTGAAGTACCATGAACATTGATATAATCAATTTCGTGCAAATCAATTTCAGCATCGCTAATTGCATTTTTCATTACGTTTAATGCGCCTAAACCTTCTGGATGAGGAGCAGTAATGTGATGGGCATCAGCACTCATTCCACCACCAACAATTTCACAATAAATTTTAGCACCTCTGGCCAGTGCATGTTCTAATTCTTCAAGTATAATACATCCCCCACCCTCTCCTAATACAAAACCTTCACGTTCCATGTCAAAAGGACGTGAGGCAGTTTTAGGATCATCGTTTCGGGTACTTAAGGCTTGCAATGCATTGAAACCGCCCATTCCTGCTTGGCTAACTGCCGCTTCAGAACCACCAGTAACAATTATATCAGCTTTACCTAAACGAATATAATTAAAAGAATCAATCATAGCATTTGTAGATGAAGCACAGGCAGAAACACAAGTAAAGTTTGGACCGCGAAACCCGTGTTTGATACTAATTTGTCCTGATGCTATATCTGCAATCATTTTAGGTATGAAGAATGGATTGAAACGCGGAGTTCCATCACCTTTAAAAAATTCTTCACACTCATTTTGGAATGTTATTAAACCACCAATTCCCGAACCCCAAATAACTCCAACACGGTCAGAGTTATGGTTTTCGGCAGTAATGCCTGCATCAGTTACAGCCTCATCAGCTACTATCATTGCATACTGGGTGTATAAGTCCATTTTACGGGCTTCCTTTCTATCAATAAAATTATTTACATCAAAGTTTTTTACTTCGCAAGCAAAGCGTGTTTTAAATTTTGAAGCATCAAATTTTGTAATAAAATCGGCACCAGAAACGCCATTAATTAAAGCATTCCAATATTCTTGAACTGTATTTCCTATTGGGGTTAGTGCACCTAAGCCAGTAACAACAACTCTTTTTAATTGCATGGTTAAATTTTAGATTGGTAAAAATAAAAAAATCCCCTATGCTGCAAAAACAGATAGGGGATTCGTTTTTAAAAGATTACTTAACGTTAGCTTCAATGTAAGTAACCGCCTGACCAACAGTTTGAATGTTTTCAGCCTGGTCATCAGGGATTGCAATGTTAAATTCTTTTTCAAATTCCATGATTAACTCTACAGTGTCCAATGAATCGGCACCTAAATCATTTGTGAAACTTGCTTCTGGAGTAACTTCTTTTTCATCTACTCCAAGCTTATCAACAATGATAGCTTTAACACGTGAAGAAATGTCTGACATCTTTAATTATATTGGTTAATATTTATTTTATTGCTGCAAATAAAACAATTTTCTTTTAACCAAATGGAAAACCTGTAAAATAATTATCAGCATATCTGTTGAAAACATAAATATGGTGCTTTGTATTAAAAAGATTTGTAACCATTTGAGAAAAGGATTGAATTGCATTACCATCTTTAATCGAAGTCAATACTCATTTGCTCCATATCATCAAGTTTATCTTTTATCTGTTTTAGCTTATCAAAATCAATTTCCACTTTATTTGTTGCATCAGTTTCATAAAACTTCTCTTCTTCCTTATCTTCTGGTGCAACTTCGTGCAAACTAATTTCTTTTACTTTGTTGGTACTTAGCCTATTCCCTTTGGCTTTCATTCCTTTTATAGCAATAAAGTCAACCAAGTTAAAAGTATCAGGCGCTGGTTCTACTCCTTTTACTTTGGCATAATTTACATCAACTACGGGCACTTTTTGCGTTGTTGCCAACTCTAGATATGAGCCTTCCATTTCGCTGATAAATAATGTTTTTTTATCAGTTGGTTCAATTAAGAAGCGTTTTACAAAATGTTCCTTTTTCTCAGCATCAAAATAAATAGCACTCACTACTTTTTCAGGATTGAATTTATCGATGATAATCATGTCCTCATCAAAGTGGTTAGTAAGTTCGAAGGTTTGCAATCGATAATGTCCGCTTTGTGTGATGACTAAAATTTTGTCTTCGCCGGCAAAATCGCCGAGGTATGTGCCACGTCCATCAACGTTTAAACGGTTTACGTGTTCATCAAACCAAATCATGCGCGCACCTAAAGTAGAAGCACCTTTTTCTTTCAGCAAAATTTTCTTTACAGGATATTTGGTAACGATGTTCCCTTGCGACGAACGTCCTTTTACCGCCAACTCTGCAAAGTCAATGTCGAATTGTAGCTTCTTTAAATTGGGTAATGGCTTTAGATGAATGATAAGGCTTTCGGCTTCGCCGTTAGGGTTTGCGGTAAAGTATAATACCTTGCTTCCTTTGTTTCCGCGCGATAAATCATACGCCTTATCACGGGTAACTCCCGTGACACTGAAGCGTTTCATCATAACACTTCCTTTAGGTCCGTCCTGATAAATCATGTTATACACCGTGCGTTCGTCATTCTTTTTGAACACAGCAATGTGCAGCACATCCTTACCAATAAAAGATTTTTCAGAAACCTTACTCACCGTCATACTGCCATCTTCACGGAAAACAATCATATCGTCGAGTGTTGAGCAATCTGCCACGTACTCGTCTTTTTTCATTGCATTTCCAAAGCCAGCAAAACCTTCATCACGATTTACATAAAGCTTTTCGTTAGCAATAGCAACGCTGGTAGCGATAATTGTATCGAAGGTTTTAATCTCCGTTTTGCGTTCCTTGCCTTTGCCATATTTCTTTTTCAAGTTTTTGAAATACTCAATGGCAAACTCAATTAGGTTGGCTAAGTGATGAGCTTTTTCTTTTATCTGCTCATTTAAGCGCAACATTTTTTCATCGGCCTTGTCGCTGTCAAAACGCGTGATACGAATCATCGGAATTTGAGTAAGCCTCTCTAAATCTTCCTCTATTATTTCGCGAATCAGTTGCTTTTTGTATTTATCGAAACGCCCCAATAAATAAGCAAACAAGGTTGGTTTGTCAGAATACTCTTTAAAGTCGATGTACATTTCGTCTTTAATAAATATCTTTTCGAGCGATGCAAAAAAGAAAGATTCTTCTAATTCTTTTTTCTCTACCTCAAGTTCTAGCTTTAATAAGTTTAAAGTGTGATGAGTAGATATTTTTAGAATTTCGTTTACGCCTACAAAACGTGGCTTCTCATTTTCAATTACGCAAGCATTTGGCGCTATTGAAACTTCACAATCTGTGAAAGCATATAATGCATCAATAGTTTTGTCGGGCGAAATACCAGGAGGTAAATTGATAATTATTTCTACGTTTTCGGCAGTATTATCTTCAATCTTTTTTACTTTAATTTTTTCTTTTTCGTTGGCAGCAACAATAGAATCCATTAATCCGGAAGTAGTTGTACCAAACGGAATTTCAGTAATTACTAA
>Ga0214921_10005395_pt1 | contig 18089 bp, 22 predicted proteins | sample LL1505_MetaG_FD_177992 | JGI IMG/M metagenome (GOLD analysis project Ga0214921, IMG submission 177992) | Freshwater microbial communities from Lake Lanier, Atlanta, Georgia, United States - LL-1505 | ecosystem: Environmental > Aquatic > Freshwater > Lake | place: USA: Georgia | collected... | reverse complement strand
CAAAAAGACGGATCATCAAAAGTTTTTAACTCTTACTCATGAGGAAAATATGAAAAATATTCAAACCAAAATTGCAACTTTACTATTGACCATTGGTGCGGCTCTTCCCTTAAGCAGTTTTTCCCAAACTGCCATGGATCACAGCAAGATGAACATGTCGCAAATGACGCCGTCTTTAACCGACGGAGAGGTCAAGAAAATTGATATAGAAACTGGCAAGGTCACGATCAAACACGGCGAAATCAAGCATATGGATATGCCAGGAATGACAATGGTATTTACTGCTAAAGATAAAAGTTTATTGACCAGCATCAAGCCGGGCGAAAAAATTAAGTTTATGGTGCTCAATGAAGGTGGCAAGATGATCGTCACTGACATCCAGCCAGTTCAGTAAGAACACGTCGCTGCATCTAAAATGTGCAGGGCTCCCTATTCGTTGGGCGTCTCAGCCTGTTGTGCAAATTGGCCCGCGCATCAATGGATCCTATCCGTCAGCACTTGATAGGATGAGTGATAGCGGTCATTGGCCTATGACCGAACTGGTCGGCTGCCGAGCCTGATGGTTATAGATCGACCGACCGCTACTGCTGCCTTTGAGTCAGTAGCCATCACTATCCTTTTACAGTCTCAGCCTGACCAAATCCGTAATCGCTGCTCCTCCCAAAGCGCAGGCGGATCCACCGCAAGATCAAACAGCGTCAGGTGGTCCGGCAGCGCATCCTCCAAAATCGCCTCGACGATGTCCGGTGCCAGGGTGGTCAAGTTCACCATCCGGCTGACGTAGCTGTTGTCGACTCCCTCCAGCGCTGCAATTTCAGTCAGGTTTTTCACCTTGCCAGACTCCAGCATGGCCAGCCACCGGTGGCCCCTGGCCAGCGCCAGTTGCAGCGGTGTGGCCGCAACGTCCCAAGGCCTCAGCAGTTTTCCCGGCTGACCTGATTGCCCATTGGGCAGAGTCACTTGTTTGCGCCCGCTGCGGCGTTTGATCTGAATCGGTACCGACAGCGTGATCCGGCCGTCGCTGGATTGAATCACTTCCGTGGTGCCAGTGGATCTGATTTGAATTTCGCTCATGCCATGGCCTCCGCTTCAGATTCTGTGGCTGGCTCGGGCTGAAGCTTCTTGTGATGCAACTCAAGCACCAGTCGCTGGATGCCCGTGGGATGCAAATCCATCGACATGTTGTTGGGCGAGACATTCACCTGGCGAACCAGCAACCGCACAATCCGCATCTGCTCGGCAGGGAACAACTGGTCCCAAACATCATCAAGCCGCTTCATGGCCACTGTGACGATCGCCTCATCCAGGGTGGGGTCGTATTTCTGGGCCTGCGGCAAAACATCTCTGACCACATCCGGCGAGCGCAAATGGCCGCGCAGTTGCTCCAGTACCGCTGACTCCAACTCCGCCGCTGGCATGCGGGGCAGGCCCGATGCACCGGCGTGCTCCTTGATATCGCGCTGGGGCACGTAGTAACGGTAGCGGCGACCGTTTTGTTTGGCTGTTTGAAATGGCGACATCGCGCGGCCGTCGCTCCCAAAGACGATGCCTTTGAGCAGGTACTGCGTCTTGGCTCTGGTCGTTGTGGCCCGCACACGTCCATTGGTGCTAAGAATGGCATGTGCATCATCCCAACAGGACTTCGTGATGATCGGCGGGTGTTCCGCCTGGTACCAAAGCTCCTTGTGACGCAACTCACCAAGGTAGGTGCGGTTGTTCAGGACCTTGTAAATCAGCCCCTTGTCGATCGGCTTACCCTCCCGGACTCGACCGTCCTGGGTGGTCCAGGCTTTGGATGTCACCCCGTCCAGTCGTAATTCCTTCACCAATTTGGTGGTCGAGCCCAGTTCCACAAAGCGCTGGAAGATGTGCCCGATCGTCTTGGCTTCGGCCTCATTGGGAATCAGACGCCGGTTGGCAACGTCATAGCCAATCGGTGGAATGCCGCCCATCCACATTCCCTTGCGTTTGCTGGCGGCAATCTTGTCCCTGATGCGCTCGCCAGTCACCTCGCGCTCAAACTGGGCAAAGGACAGCAGCACGTTGAGCATCAGTCTGCCCATGCTGGTGGTCGTGTTGAATTGCTGGGTGACCGATACAAAGGACACGCCTTGTCGCTCAAACACTTCGACCATCTTGGAAAAGTCAGCCAGGCTACGTGTCAGCCGGTCGATCTTGTAAATCACGATCACATCAATTTTCCCGGCCTCGATGTCGGCCATCAGTCGCTTGAGTGCGGGCCGCTCCATGTTGCCTCCGGAGAACGCCGGGTCGTCGTAGTCATCGGCGACCGCGATCCAGCCCTCGGCGCGCTGGCTGGCGATGTAGGCATGGCCTGCGTCGCGCTGGGCATCAATCGAATTGTATTCCTGGTCCAGTCCTTCTTCGCTGGACTTGCGCGTGTAGACCGCGCAGCGCATGCGGCGTTTCAATACTTCGCTCATTTGGTGCCACCTTTCTTGGCGGTGGATTTGGCGGCGTAGTCCTTGAGGCCAAAAAAGACAGGCCCAGACCAGCGGCTGCTGGTGATCTCTCGCGCAATCATCGAGAGGCTGCGGTAAGGGCGCCCCTCAAATTCGTACTGACCGTCGGCCGTGGCGATCACCTGGTGCACCTTGCCGTGGTACTCGCGTGTGAACAGTGTGCCGGGCGTGGGGTGGAAATCCCGGTCACGCTTTCTGAGCTTGCCGGTGGCAATCAGCGAGGCGATCTTCTTGTTGTTGCGCTCCAGCAGCCCCGAGTCGACCTTGCGGAATTCGACCTCCTGAAGTTTGTAGGCAAGCTGGCGCTCCAGAAACTGGCGGTTGTGGGTGGGTGTTTCACCGCCAAACAGTTTTCGCCACAGGACTTTGATTTCGGGAAAAGGCAGGTTGGGCAGTTCATGCACCTGAGCCACCGCAGTCCGGGGTGCGGTTGAGGGCGTGTTGCTGGTTTTCATGTGAACCTCGTTCATTTGTTGATGAGGTCTGTATGAACGCTCTGGTCACCAGAGAAGCCAAGTAAAACTTTGCGCTCAGTGGCAGGTATCTGACGCTTGACCGGGCTTGACTGGCGCAGCCGGACCAGGCCCTTTGCGAGGATGGCGGCGATCTCCAGCCGACGCTGATCAGGGGTCATGCGCTCAGGCGGTAGGTGGTTGATGCTGTTTTTTAGGCTCATTGGGTAGCGTTCCGTGTTGACAAACTTATGTAGCCAAAATTGTCTTCAAGGGCTGCTTCCAAGGCCAGCAGGGAGTTGCGGGCTGGTGTGGGTTAGTGCGGGTTCCTGCGGGTTAACGCCTGAAATCATCGAAAAAAAGGTTTTTTGCGATTGAAGACACAAGATCATTGCAAAGTGAACGATCGTTCTCTACAATGATTCCGTGAAGAAAACAATCAACGATCTCGAACACCTGGCCACCCTGCAGGACTATTACGCCCAATACCGGGTGTTGCCCTCGTACACCCGGCTGATGTCGCTTTTGGGGTTCGCCTCCAAGTCCGGCATCAAAAAGGTGCTGGAGCGGCTGGAGGCTGCGGGCATGCTGGAGCGCACCTCGGATGGCGACTGGTCCCCGACCGATCGCTTCTTTGACCGCTCAATTGCCAACCTGCCGGTTGCCGCTGGCATGCCCCTGCCAACAGCCGACGAGGGTGGCGAGCAGATGACGCTGGACCGGTTTTTGATCGCCCGGCCAGCCAATACGGTGCTGGTGCGGGTCAAAGGCGACTCAATGATCAATGCCGGGATCCACAGCGGAGATCTGGCTGTGGTCGAGCGGCGCAGCCAGGCCAACCCCGGAGAAGTGGTGGTCGCGGTCGTTGATGATGAATTCACACTGAAAACACTTGGACGAGACAAAGACGGATATCACCTGCTTCCCGCCAACCCGGATTTCCCCACCATCCGGCCCAGCGGCAAACTTGAGATTTTTGGGGTTTTGGTTGGCCTTGTGCGCAAATACACATGAGGCAAACCAACAATGAAAATATTCAACCCTGCACATTTCCTGCGTCACATCTCGATGCCAACCCTGCGCGAATTCACCGACGCGCATCCCCTGGGCCAGAGCCTGGCCATTGACTGGAGCCTGGCGCAGGAGCTGCTGCCCACCGTGGTCAATGACGCAGTCGCGTTGCTTGACGCGACTATGCAGGGTGCAGAGATGACGCAAGCCGAGCGCGAGTCGGTTGAATACAAGTTGCACCTTTGGCACGACGACCTGCGCCGCGCACACCTGATGTCCAACGATCTCTCCATCCAAGAGTTTCAGACCTCATGCGCTGGTGATCGCGAGGTGCAGGAAGCATTTGCCAGCCGCGCTGCTCGCGAGCAGTCGCTATGGATGCTGACCTTTAGGGATACCGCGTTCCGCAACGCTGAAATGCACATTGCCTTTCAGGCCAAGTCCAATGGCAAGTATTGGAAAAAACACCGCATCCAGCCTGGGCTCGACCCAATGCAAGACCGCATCAAACTCGATGCCTTTTGCCACGAGGTGGCCAAACTTTACAAGAGCGTGGGCGGTGGCGATGGCACTCACATTGAGGTCAGCAAACGGGCCGCCGACGGGAGCGTGCAACTGACCATCTACATTGAAGGCCCTGTCACGGCGATCGCACATTTTTCCGAGAATAGTTTCAAGCGCATCAACACCCGCATCGCGCTGGAGACCGCGTTGGTGTACCAGCCGTCGACCGGCTTCATTGAAACAGTGGTCAAGGGTGGTGCCAAGAATCATGGCGCGGTGCTTGAGCTCTTTGGCAAGCATGTGGTGGAGACGGCCATCAAGCCTGAAGAAATTGAGAAGACCCGCTACAAACTCAACGCCTTGCGCGACGGCATGATGGAGCCGTTTGAGGACTGGTCAGCCTACGGCGTAGAGAAAGTTCGCCTGCGCCGGGCACGCTTCACGCCCATGGGACGCACCGGCATTTCGTTTCAGGTGGAAGCACCATCGGCCAAAGACCAGGACGATGCAATCCGGCTGGCGCTGACGGGACTCAAAGTGCATCACTCCTTCGAGTCGGAATACAACATGAGCAGTGCCTCGGTCATTGTCTACACACTGGCTACCGAAAGCCGCAAGGCCGGACACTTCAGCTTTGACATCTCCGCCACGGGCTCTTCGACCATCAAAAACCTGGCTGATAAAAATCAGCCCACAGCACTTGCTGTATTGCGTTCGTTGAACGTGATCGAAGCAGAAGAGGTTGCGGCGTGAGTCTTGCGCAAATCAGTGCCACCAGCGTGTTGTGCCAACTCCTTGAGCGAGAAAAGCCCGAGGTCAACGGCATGACTCTGTTGGGTGGTGAATATGGGAACGCCGGACGAGATTTGTTGCGTGAACGCCTGCTCGTGGTTGGCGCGTCACTCTCGCACGTGACCTGCCCTGAGTGTGGTGTGGAATTGGCGCGCGTCGTTCGTGATCTCGCTCATGAAAACATCCTGCTCTCCTGCGATGAATGCGGCGAAGTCACCAGCCCGAGGTCATTGCAAGAAACCTACAAGGTGAGCTTGCCCAAGTTCATCGACCGGCTGATGCTTGGGTTGGGAACGCAACCCAGCGCGAAGAAAGAAGTTGCCACCGAGATAGCCTGGCGTATCGGGGTTACGGAGCCAGTGCGCGGCAAGCCGCTGACCTGGTATTTTGCACGCCACCTGCACGACCACAGGGTGGCGCAGCGGCTGGTGGAAACTATCAGGCAGGACCAGGCGCACAAGTCTGCAAAGGTGCTCACCAGCAGCGCTTTGCCACTGCCCGAGGGCTCGCCCCTGATGGGGTTTGATGTGGTCCACCTCAGTGACGTTGCACGCATCTCGCAAAGCAAGTTTGAGTTCTTCAACGACCGTATGACCGTGCCCGTTGCCGCTCCGGTTGAGGACACCCAGTTTCGAACTACCCTGCGCCTGGTTCGCACTGAGAGCAAGGCGCGTGTGGATGGCGTTGACTATCCGCTGGAGCCACGGCAGAAGGATTTATTGCTGGCGCTGATGGACGACTTTGATCGTGAGATGGACCGCGATGCATTGCGTACAGCATGCCGATCACAAGCCGATCCGTTTTCGCCAAGCAAGGTGTTTGAACGAATTCCCGTGGTCTACAAGCGGTTCATCAAGTACCAGTCCGGTGACGGTGTTTACGCCTTGCAAATACCGGAGGAAGACCGTGACTGGCTGACCTGAGTCACTGCAACCTGCACCAGCCCGCAGGCCCACCTAAAACCCGGCGCTCACCAGTACGAGCCCGGGTTTTTTGCATTTTGTCCGCACGAAACGCATTTGAGGAATGCCGCTGAGGAGTCTGAGGAACGGCTTGAGGAATCCCGATTGTTGAAATTCATCTCACTGGTTAGCGAGGCAAACGAGCTTCAAAAAACCGGGGTTTTTTCAACACCAAGGAGATTCAATTGCAATCCGCAGAAAAGGTCAAGCACCTCAACCAAACCCAGTTAGCAGAGCGCTGGGACGTCGCTGAAGCGACGCTAGAAAGATGGCGCAGCGACGGCATCGGTCCGGTCTTCATGAAGATCCAGGGCCGCGTGCTGTACCGCGTCGAAGACATCGAAGCATTCGAGTCCGACAGCTTGCGCCAAAGCACCTCCAGTGCAGTGGGAGGTGCAGCATGAGCACGTTACCGCTTGATCATCCCGATCAAATTTTGTCCATTCCCGTGGGCGCATTGGCTGAGCAATCCGCCGAGTCGCTGTTCCAGCTCAAAAACAACGCGGCCGATTTTTTGGTGATGGCCAAGACCATCGTCGAGCACATCGACCGGGCGCTGGATTTGAAGTACTCAGCGCAAGCCCACCAACTGCGCCTGGCTGCAGGCAAAGACACCGGCGTAGTTCATTTCGATGACGGCCGCGTGCATATCACTGCTGATCTTCCCAAAAAGATCGAGTGGGACCAGGCCCGCCTCGCTGACATCACGCAGCGCATTGCCGCCAACGGCGACAACCCGGCCGAGTACGTCGAAATCAGCTACCGCGTCTCGGAAACCAAATTCAACGCGTGGCCCGAATCGCTCAAGAGTTCGTTCTCTGCGGCCCGCACCCTCAAAACCGGCAAGCCGGGCTTTCGCCTCGCACTTCAAGGAGAAAACAAATGAGCCTTCCCATCATCACCGCTGACCAGCGGTTGGCCGAACGCCGTGGCGTCAAAGGCGTACTCGTCGGCAAAAGCGGCATCGGCAAAACCTCGCAGCTGTGGACCCTCAAACCCAGCGCCACTTTGTTCTTTGACCTGGAAGCGGGCGACCTCGCAGTAGAAGGCTGGGCCGGTGACACGGTGCGCCCACGCACATGGCAGGAGTGCCGCGACTTTGCCGTCTTCATTGGCGGCCCCAACCCGGCGCTGCGCGATGACCAGCCCTACAGCCAGGCGCACTTTGATGCGGTGTGCCAGCGCTTCGGTGAGTCCTCCTCCATGGACAAGTACGACACTGTGTTCGTGGACTCGATCACCGTGGCTGGGCGTCTGTGCCTTCAGTGGTGCAAAGGTCAGCCCCAAGCCTTTTCAGAAAAAACCGGCAAGCCTGATAGCCGGGGTGCTTACGGTTTGATGGGGCAGGAAATGATCGGCTGGCTGACTCACTTGCAGCACACCCGGCGCAAGAACGTGTGGTTCGTCGGCATCTTGAACGAGGCGCTGGACGATTTCAACCGCCGCGTTTTTTCTCTGCAGGTTGACGGCTCCAAAACCGGACTGGAGTTGCCGGGCATCGTCGATGAGGTGGTCACGCTGACCGAACTCAAAAGTGATGACGGTAGCAGCTACCGCGCCTTTGTCTGCCACACGCTCAACAACTGGGGCTATCCGGCCAAAGACCGCTCGGGTCGCCTGGACGCCATTGAGGAGCCCGACCTGGGCCGCCTCATGGAAAAGATTGCTGGCCCGGCCAAGCCCGCACCAGAGCGGCTCGACTTTGCACGGCCCGCCAGCAGTGTTCCTGCTTTGCCAGAAGCCCGCACCTCAGCTGAGACAAGCACAGACACCAGCTTCGACCCCACTTCCTTCAACCCCACTCAGGAGTCCTGAACATGACTTACTTCGATTTCAATTCCGCGTCTGAACAAACCTCTTTCGACCTGATCCCCAAAGGCACGCTGGTGCGCGTGCGCATGACCATCAAACCCGGCGGCTTCGACGACGCATCGCAAGGCTGGACCGGCGGTTACGCCACCAGGAGTAGCAGCACCGGCTCGGTGTACCTGAACTGCGAATTCGTGGTGACCGATGGTGAGTTTGCGCGACGCAAGATGTGGTCACTCATTGGCCTGCACAGTCCCAAGGGACCTGAGTGGGCCAACATGGGCCGCACCATGGTGAAGGCCATCCTGAACTCGGCGCGCAACGTCCAGCCGGGTGACAACAGCCAGTCCGCCCAGAACGCCCGGCGTATCAGCGGCTTTGCGGATCTGGATGGTATTGAGTTCCTGGGCAAGGTCGACTGGGACAAAGACCAGAACGGCCAGGACAAGGCGGTTATCAAGGCGGCAGTGACGCCCGACCACAAGGATTACGCCGCTGCCATGGGTGCACCGCGAGCGTCTGCTCCGGTCAGTGCTGCGCCCGCAGCCAATGCCTATGCCCAAGCCACAGGTCGTACGCCGGTTACCGGTCGTCCGAGCTGGGCGCAGTAAGCGAGGGTCACCGCCATGATGCTTCGACCCCGCCAATCCCTGCTGGTCCAACGTACCCTGGACGCGCTCGCTCTGCATGGCAACACGCTGGCTGTCGCGCCCACCGGGTCTGGCAAGACCATCATGTTGTCGGCGGTGGTCGGCAAGATGTTGTCTGAACCGGATGCCAAGGCCTGTGTGCTGGCACACCGCACCGAACTGACCGGTCAGAACCGGGCCAAGTTCTCCCGCGTCAATCCGGGCTTGAGCACCTCGGTGTTTGATGCCCAGGAAAAATCCTGGGCGGGTGATGCCACCTTTGCGATGGTGCAAACCCTCTCGCGGCCCATGAACCTTGCGCAGATACCCACGCTTGATTTGCTGGTCATCGATGAGGCGCACCACGCGTCCTCGCCCAGCTACCGGGTGGTCATTGACCAGGTGTTGGCCAAGAATCCCAAGGCTGCCATCTGCGGCCTGACCGCTACGCCTAACCGGGGTGACGGCAAGGGCCTGCGCGAGGTGTTCTCCAACGTGGCCGACCAGATCAGTCTGGGCGAGATGATCGCAAGCGGCCATCTGGTCTCACCACGAACCTTTGTGATTGATGTTGGCGCGCAGGAGGCACTGCAAAACGTGCGCCGCACAGCGATCGACTTCGACATGGAGCAGGTGGCCACGATTCTCAACAAATCGCTGATCACTGACGCCGTGATTGCGCACTGGAAGCAAAAAGCGGCAGACCGCAAGACCATCGTTTTTTGTTCCACCGTGGCCCACGCGCAAAGTGTCTGCGAGGCGTTTGTGGCTTCCGGTGTGTCGTCCGTGCTGATCCATGGCGAGCTGTCGCCGGTTGAACGCCAAAAAAGGCTGCAAGCATTTGAGACCGGCAGCGTCCAGGTGGTGGTCAATGTGGCGGTGCTCACCGAGGGCTACGACTACACACCCACGTCTTGTGTGGTGTTGCTTCGCCCGAGCTCCTACAAGTCGACCTTCATTCAGATGGTTGGTCGTGGTCTTCGCACAGTGGATCCGCAGGAGTTTCCGGGCGTCATCAAGTCCGATTGTGTGGTGCTGGATTTCGGCACAGCCAGTCTGATGCACGGTGCGCTGGAGCAAGAGGTCAACCTCGATGGCCACACGCATGAGGGTGAAGCCCCCACCAAAGAGTGTCCGGAGTGCGACGCCACCGTGCCTCTGTCATGCATGGAGTGCCCGTTGTGCGGCCATGTCTGGGAGCGCCAGCCAGAGGACACCGGCGCACTGTCGGATTTCATCATGAGTGAAATCGACTTGCTCAAGCGCTCGAATTTCCGGTGGTGCGATCTGTTTGGTTGTGACGACGCATTGATGGCCACGGGCTTTACGGCTTGGGGCGGCGTGTTTTTCCTGAACGGGCGCTGGCATGCCATTGGCGGGGCCAAGTCGCTGCGTCCCACTTTGCTGGCTGTGGGCGAGCGCACCGTGTGCATGGCGCGCGCTGATGACTGGCTCAACGACCACGAGTCGGCTGACTCGGCGCACAAGACCAGGCGCTGGCTCAACGAGCCGCCCACGGTCAAGCAACTGGTCTACCTGCCAGAGGCGATGCGGACCGATTTCGGCATGACCCGCTACCAGGCCTCCGCTTTGTTGTCGTTTCAGTTCAACCGCAAAGAGATTCAGCGTTTGGTCACCGCTGCAAACGACGCGCATCACGGCAGCGCCACCAGCCACAGCAGCTACCCCCATGTTTTGGAGGCGGCTTGAAGTGCGCGGTGTGTGCTCGCCAGGCTAAAGGCTACGGCTGGTTTAACCCCAGCCTCAAACGAAGCGACCCCGGTCGCTACTCAGACCAATGGGTGTTTTGCTCGCGCCGCTGCCAAAACGCCTTCTCAACACTCATGAATAAGACGGAGGGACAAATGATTGATCCAAGTGAAATGGAAACCACGGCCATGGGTGCGTGCCTGCAGCCCCTGGGCGAGTTCGTGAGCGGTATAGGCATGGACCGCCCGCTGGCCAGTTACAGCCGCATGGAGGTGCTGACACTGATTGATGTCGTGGTCACGGCCTACCAGGGCCAGATGACGGCGGAGCACGAACTCATGGCCGCGCGCGACCGGGCGTTTTTGCAAGAGCGCCTGAGCTTGCAGAAGGGTCGTGTGTGATGCTGGACTTCAACGCCCGCCCCAAAATTCAGGAGCAGATCAGCCAGCTCATTGATACAGCGTTAACTCGCGAGCGCGATGGCCAGACACCACGCGACTACCTGGGCGCATCGCGCTTGGGCGTTTCATGTGAGCGCGCGCTGCAATATGAGTACACGCACACACCGGTGGACGACGGCCGTGATTTCTCAGGCCGCTTGCTGCGCATCTTTGAGGTAGGCCACACGCTGGAAGACTTGGCCATCCGCTGGCTGCGCATGGCGGGGTTTGACCTTTACACGCGCAAAGTCCAGGGCGGTCAGTTCGGCTTTTCCGTGGCAGGTGGACGTATCCGTGGTCACGTCGACGGGATCTTGAACACCGGTCCGGCCGACCTGGGCGTGACCTACCCGGCGCTCTGGGAGTTCAAGACCATGAACGACAAGTCCTGGCGCGATACCGTCAAGCACGGAGTGGCCAAGTCCAAGCCGGTCTATTCCGCACAGGTTGCGGTCTACCAGGCCTACATGGAAGCCAGCATTCCGGGCATCTCTGCCAACCCGGCGCTTTTCACCGCCATCAACAAAGACACCCAGGAAATCTGGTTCGAGTTGCTGCCCTTTGATGGCGGGCTGGCGCAGAGCATGTCCGACCGCGCCGTACGCGTGATCACCGCCACCAGCGCAAGCGAGGTCTTGCCGCGCTTTGCCACCACACCTACCCACATGGAGTGCAAGTTCTGCGCTTGGCAGGACCGCTGCTGGGGGACTCAATGACGGCTGGAAACATCGTCTGGCTGGACTACAACAACGCCCCCGAACAAAGGCTGGAAACAGCGGCTGACACGCAGGCGCTGCGGGATGGTCTGCTGGACCGGCTCGAGTCGGTCCTGCTGTACCTGTTTCCCAGTGGCCGCATACGCGGCAACAAGTTTTATGTGGGCGACATTGATGGCGCACCCGGCAAAAGTCTGGTTGTCGAACTGGATGGTCCCCGGCGCGGGCTGTGGAAGGATTTCGCCGATGACGATGGCGGCGACCTGATCGCAGCCTGGGCCAAGTCACGGGGGCTGTCGACGCAGCAGGACTTTCCGCGCATCGCCGATGAAATCCGGCAGTGGCTTGGCTTTACGCCGCCAGTGGACCATGGGGCCAGACGCGAGATGCGAACGGTCCCGATGGATGAACTCGGTCCCTACACCGCCAAGTGGGATTACGTCGGGCTCGATGGCGAACTGATCGCCTGTGTCTACCGCTACGACCCACCGACCGGCAAAGAGTTCAGGCCGTGGGATGTGCGCGCGCGGATGTGGCGTGCCCCCGATCCGCGCCCGCTCTACAACCTGCCAGCTTTGATAACGGCCCGCACTGTGATTCTGGTCGAGGGTGAAAAATGCGCCGACGCCCTGATTGGCGCAGGCATCGTGGCCACCACTGCCATGAACGGTGCCAAAGCACCTGTGGACAAGACCGACTGGTCTGCGCTCAAGAACAAAGATGTGCTGATCTGGCCCGACCGCGATGCGCCGGGCTGGGACTACGCCGAGAGCGCTGCACGCGCCTGCGCAGCCGTGGGCTGCCAGTCGGTGTCCATCCTCGTGCCGCCTGCTGACAAGCCGCTCAAGTGGGACGCCGCCGACGCAGCGCAGGAAGACTTTGATTGCGCCGCCTTCATCGTGCAGGCTGAACGGCGGGTAATCAAAGCTGCTGTGCCCATGGTCCCGACCTTCACTCTGGGCGCATTGCTTGATGATGACTCGCCACTGCCCGAAGATTTGATTGAGCCGCGCGTGCTGACACCGGGCGGTTTGCTGGTTTTTGGCGGTGCGCCCAAGGTCGGCAAAAGCGACTTCCTGCTGGCCTGGCTCACCCACATGGCCGCCGGTGCATCGTTTTTGGGGATGAGGCCACCCCGGCCACTGAGGGTGTTCTACCTTCAAGCCGAGGTCCAGTACCACTACCTGCGCGAGCGGGTGAAAGGCATTCGCCTCTCGCCAGAACACCTGATTCTGGCGCGCACCAATTTCATGGCCACGCCGCAACTGCGCCTGATTCTGGACGACGACGGGCTGGCGCAGGTCATCCCGGCCATGGTGGCCGCCTTCAGCGGTCAGACCCCCGACATCATCGTGATCGATCCGATCCGAAACGTCTTTGACGGGGGCGACGCAGGCGGCGAGAACGACAACGGCGCGATGCTGTACTTCTTGTCGCAGCGCGTGGAGCGCATTCGTCAGGCCGTGAACCCCGAAGCAGGCGTGATCCTGGCGCACCACACCAAGAAGCTGGGCAAGCGCCAGTTTGAGGAAGACCCGTTTCAGGCCTTGGCGGGTGCGGGCAGCCTGCGCGGCTACTACTCGTCTGGGATGCTGCTGTTTCGCCCCGACGAGGCGCAAAGCACCCGCCACCTGATCTACGAGCTGCGCAACGGCCCGGCCATTGAGACCAAGTTCGTCGACAAGATGGACGGCCAGTGGCACGAGGTCGATGTCAATGACAGGCTGGTGCTCAAGGAGTACGGCGAGCGGCTCGATGCTGAGCGCAGGCGAAAGCGCGATGCGATTTTGCAGATCCTTTTTGAAGAAGCGGCGCAGGGGCGCTGCTACACCGCCAACCAACTGGCCGAGTCCTTTGAGGGCAAGGCTGGTCTGGGCGGCGAGCGCACGATCCGCGAGCGGATCTCGGCCCTGTCCACGCAGGGCTACATCAAGTTTTTCCGCAACAGCACGGACTACGGACTGCCCTCGATTGGGCGCTCCAAGTTTGGCTACCTGTGCGTCGAGGGCATGGTCCTGAACACGCACACAGGTGAGCCCGATCCAGACACCGGCGAGCTGCCACTGCGCCCGCTCGGGGTGCTTCCAACCCACTACAAATGCCCGCAATCTGGGGCCGCGATGCCCGTCGAAAACCCGGATGTGTGGGTTTACCAAGAAATTAGCAACGACCCGCAGGAGCAAGAATGAACACGATTTGCCAAGATAGAACCCGCACAATTGCAGCGTTGTCATACGCCCGCATTGATCCGCACCAACCTGCAAATGCCCTCATTGGCTATCCGTTGGCTATGGCAAGCATGGGCCAGCAGAAGCACGCAGGAGCCCGCAAGAGTTTGCGCAAACAAGTTGGCAAAACTTTTGCCAACTGGACCCCACTTTTTGCCAACTGGATTCAGTTGGCAGACCCTTGCCAACTTCATTCCCATATAAATCAACCACTTACGCCTAAGTTGGCAAAGTTGGCAGTTGGCAACGCTGCCAACTTGCCAACTGGCCGCAAACCCGCATGGATGCTGGGTTTTCATGAAAAATCCAGTTGGAGAAAACTCCCCTCCTACTACGTAGGAGAGGGACCTGTGGTTCCCTCTGACCTACGTCGGAGTGTTTCATCGGTCGATACACCGTTGCCGGGAAACCGGGTGGTGGTACTGGCCATCGATCTTGGAACGACGACCGGTTGGGCACTGCGATCCAAGGATGGTCACATCGCGCATGGCTTCGCCAGCTTCAAACCACAGCGGTTTGAAGGTGGCGGTATGCGTTACCTGAGATTCAAACGCTGGCTCACCGAGATCAAAGCGCTGGCCACCGACATCCATGCCGTGTATTTCGAGGAAGTACGTCGTCACGCAGGGGTGGACGCAGCCCATGTCTATGGCGGCCTGATGGCCACGCTCACCACCTGGTGCGAGCACCACAACATCGCCTACCAGGGCGTGCCAGTGGGCACGATCAAAAAGCACGCCACCGGCAAAGGCAACGCGGGCAAGGGCGAAGTGATTGCAGCTATGCGCCTGCTTGGCCACCCGGTTACCGATGACAACGAGGCCGATGCGCTGGCGCTCTTGCATTGGGCCATTGACACCCAGGAGGTTTGAGATGGCTATACCAACACCACGGGGCGGCTGGTCGGCGGACGAGGTTGCCGACTATTTAATCCAGGCCTCACGCACGGCCCACAAACTCCCGCCAGTTCGGGTGCAGGGCCACTTCAACGTCTGGCCCACCATTGTGCGAACCGATTACGAGCGCATGGCCAGTGACGATGCCCCCGTCTACCGGTTTCCACCCACCCCGGCCGAGGTGGACTGCATGCTCGAGGTCATGGGCTGGGTCCAGTGGCTCGAGGTCGAGCAGCGCCACCTGGTCTGGATGCGGGCAGCGCGTTACCGCTGGTACGACATTGGCAAACGCTTCGGCTGCGCACCACGCACTGCTCAGCGCCGCTGGGAAATTGCCATGTACATCGTGGCCAGCAATCTAGTGCAGGGAAGTTTGGTGAGGTAGTTGCAGGTAGTTGCGTGCCAGATACAAGTGATGCGTGCTCCTGCGGGCTGTTGCGGAGAAAACGCGGATTTGAGCGTGTCGCGTTTTACCGGAATTTCGCTTACATTTTGTCTACGGTTGCGAGAGATGTGTCTTGTAGCCAACCCCATTCAACAGCCCGCGACGAGTAAGACTTTCGCGGGCTTTTTCGTTTCCGAAGCAGCATGAAGCCCAACATCAAAATCCAATACCGGCCGATTGAGTCCCTGATCCCTTACGCCCGAAATGCCAAGCTGCACTCGGACGCCCATGTGGCACAGATCGCGGCCAGCATCACCGAGTTTGGCTGGGGTGCTCCCATCCTGGTGGACGGACAAAACAACGTCATCGCTGGTCACGGCAGGCTGCTGGCAGCCCGCAAGCTTGGCATGTCCGAGGTGCCCGTCGTGGCCATGGAACACCTGACCGAGATCCAGCGTAAGGCACTGATCCTGGCTGACAACAAGATCGGCGAGAACGCCTCCTGGGATGATGACCTGCTGGGCCTTGAACTGGCTGAGTTGCAGGAAGCTGGCTTTGATCTGGGTCTTACCGGTTTTACTGCCGAAGAGTGGGACAAGCTCATCGCGGGTGACCCCAGCAACGATGGCCTGACCGACGAAGACCAGGCACCCGAGGTGGCCGAGACAGCCGTCTCTAAAACCGGCGACATCTGGGTCCTTGGCGAGCACAAGCTGCTGTGTGGCGACGCCACCAAACCAGAAGATTACAAGGCGCTGCTGGGCGATGAACTTGTGGACATGACTGCCACCGATCCGCCCTACAACGTCAACTACGCCAACACGGCCAAGGACAAGATGCGCGGCAAGGACCGTCCCATCCTGAACGACAACATGGGTGCAGACTTTGGAGCGTTCTTGCAGTCGGCATGCCAGAACATTCTGGACGTCACCAAGGGTGCGGTCTACATCGCCATGAGTTCATCCGAACTCGATACCTTGCAGGCTGCGTTTCGCGCCGCAGGCGGCAAATGGTCCACCTTCATCATCTGGGCTAAAAACACCTTCACTATGGGCCGCGCGGATTACCAGCGCCAGTACGAGCCCATCCTCTACGGCTGGAAAGACGGTGCTCAGCACTACTGGTGCGGTGCACGCGACCAGGGTGATGTGTGGCACATCAAGAAGCCACACAAAAACGATTTGCACCCGACCATGAAGCCGGTGGAGTTGATGGAGCGTGCGGTACGGAACAGCAGCAAAACACGCGACATCGTGCTTGACCCGTTTGGCGGCTCTGGAACTACCCTGATTGCCTGTGAAAAGTCGGGCCGTCGTGCCCGGCTCATTGAGCTCGATCCCAAGTACGTGGACGTGATCGTCAAACGTTGGCAGGACTTCAGTGGCAAACAAGCGGTACGTCAGGCTGACCAAGCGAAGTTTGACGACCTTGGTCCAGCACTGTCCGTGCTTCAAGTGGCTGAAACGCCACTGTGATGGCAAGTATTTAAAAAGTAACTTGGCTTCCTGTTTGGTCAGAGCGTGAATGGTTTAAGTGCAAGTTAGCACTGGAACAGGAACACGATGAACGAACAAAAAATTGAACAGGCCAAGCGGATGGTGAAGGGACTGCGAGGTCAGTCTAAAGCGCAGGTTTTTAAGGTTTGGATCCAGGTCTGCCTGGGACGTGTGCACAACGCCAAGGTGGGTGAGCAACGCAAAGATTGGATGATCTACGACATCATCAAAGCGCAGTTTGACAAAGAGATAGCAGACCAGGTTGCCTGATCTGCTTTGTTGGAAACTAATTTAGCCGAGTCTGGCAACGTAGCGACCGTAGTCTCCGCCGGATGGATCGACGTACAAGATGGGTCTGCCGGTGGTACGGACCTCAACGCAAAGCCTGCCGTCCGCAAGGTAGCCACCCTTGCCACTGAGCCAGTCGCGTGACTTGAGCAGTTGACTGGCAAAGGCGTCGAACTCCGCAGGGGTCATCTCCCGGGTCTCGGTCACAAACACTTTGTAATTGCCTTCGCCGCCCACCTCGCTGAGGTCGGCAGGTTTACGGGCAAATGGCAGGCGAACGCTCAGCTCCTCAACCTCAATGGCAGTGCCCTCAAATTGCAGGGTGCGAGGCGTGCGTTCAATGGTGATGGTCATGGATGTCATGGCTGGTCTCAATTCGTGGTGATGCGGTAAGTCCGCTCGCTGCCGTCGGCTTTGCTGGAGGTGATCTCCAGTCCGAGTTTCTTTTTAAAGGCTCCGGCAAAGGTGCCGCGCACCGTATGGGATTGCCATCCGGTGGCCTCGCAGATTTGCGTGATCGTTGCGCCCTCGGCTCGTTTGAGCATCGCAATCACCTGGGCTTGCTTGCTGTTGTCACGAGTGCGTGGCTTGGCGGCAAGACCGGCTTCAGCAGACTCAATCACTGCGTCAAGAGCCGCCATCGTGATGGGCGCTCGACGCGGCATCCCGAGGGCTTCGTAGCCCTCAGCGGCTACAAACCAATGTGTGCCGTCGGTCGTGATCAGCGCCCGGTTGAAGAGGCTGTCGAGAACTTTCTTTCTGGCACCTCCCTTGAGGGTCTCGGGAAACCAGACCAACTTGCTATCAGTGTTGACGGCGGCGTGGTTAAGGATCTGTTGCTGCGATGCGCTCAGTTGGGCTGTGGCTGGTGTGGTCATGTCGATCTCCTGATTACTGTTTGGGTTGTGTCTGTAAAGGGTTGGCAGCGGCGTTGCGGCCTGCCTCAAAGGCGGCTTGCAATGCGGTCTTGATGGCCCAGACGCTCACGTCATGGAAGTCCAGGCTGTCGCTGCTGCGGGTCTCAAGGGTTGCGATAAACAAATGGTCCAGCGCGATTTGCTGGAGTTGCTGGTCTCGGGTGCTGTTGCTCATGATTGTTTTTCCTTTGGGTTGTTGCTGGTGTTTGTATGAACGCTCTGAACACAATTAAAGCCAAGTCCAGAACCCACAAGTCCCGCAAATAGTTGCGAACATTTTTAAGACTGTCGACTTCATGCCACTGTCAGCGCCAACCCCTTGCAGACACCCCGGTTGTGGTGCTGTGTTGGCAAGGCCCGGCTATTGCGAT
>Ga0214921_10005394_pt1 | contig 18091 bp, 15 predicted proteins | sample LL1505_MetaG_FD_177992 | JGI IMG/M metagenome (GOLD analysis project Ga0214921, IMG submission 177992) | Freshwater microbial communities from Lake Lanier, Atlanta, Georgia, United States - LL-1505 | ecosystem: Environmental > Aquatic > Freshwater > Lake | place: USA: Georgia | collected... | reverse complement strand
AAAGTATCTTGTGGGTAGTCGACGACAACGAGTGGGCAACTGAGCACTTGCGCGCTGCAGCTTCAGCGCAAGGAATAGATGCGGCACGCCTTGTTTTTAACGCCAGAACTTCACATGCGGATTTTCTAGGCAGATTGCCGTTGGCTGATCTTTTTTTAGATAATCATCCGTACAATGCTGGCAGCACTGCAAGCGATGCTCTGTGGATGGGTCTTCCGTTGTTGACACTTTCTGGCAAGAGTTTCGTAAGCCGGATGGGCGGTAGCTTGCTGACTGCGGCCGGCGTCCCGGAATTGATTACTCGTAATCTTCTGGACTACGAAAGCAAAGCAATCTATCTGGCGAAAAATCACCAAGCCCTAGGCGGATTGCGTGAAAAAATAAATCGCGCCCGGCATGAATCAAACGCCTTTGATATGAAACTACTGGCACGCCAGATTGAGTCGATGTACTTGGCAATAGCGCGACAGAGCATAACCAATTTGGACAATACCACCGAAACAGCCTAGACATGAATCAGGTGCTCTGTGATGGTGGTTTGGCGAACCGGCTCAATACGCTATTGACTGCTCTGGTTGTCAAAAAATATACACAATCGGCCTGGGGAATTGCCTGGCCTCTCAACAATTGGTGTGGAGCACCGTTCGAGGATCTCTTCGAATCGATGCTCCCCGTGAGTCAAAAAAGCCTGTCATATTTCAAATCCCAACAAGATAGATATTGGCAGGTTTTCCATGAAAATCAGATTGGATTTGAAGAGTCCCGTATAACTTATAATAAAACTATCGCGGACATCGGGGGCCTATGCAACTTGGTCCGTGTTCATCCACGGATAGTCTATTTCCATCACGCAATCCCGAGCTACATTACAGATGAAATGCTGGGGGAGGTAATCCAAGACTTGCGACCTGTCGCAAGAGTGGTTAACACAGTGAGCGAGATCGTAAACCAATACGGAATAACCTCAGATACAATCGGGGTACATATTCGTAAAACAGATTTTGGGGCTGCAGTCGATGAAAATACTCTCTTTGATCAGATTTATGGGCAAAGCGAGAAATTCTTTATCTGTTCTGATTCAAATGAGGTATTGGAAAAATTTGCGGAGCTAAAAAACTGTGTTTCACTGCCAAAGCCGAGTATGCCGAAAAAACTAGATGAAAAAGGTGGGTGGAATAGCTTTGTAGTCGACGCGGATGGACGAAATTATCCATTCAATGTGGACCGAGATGGGGAATCGGTGTATTGGGCGCTTGTTGATCTGTTGATACTGTCTCGTACCAAGATAATGATGACAAGTGGATCGTCGTTTCTGAACTTGGCGCGACGTATGGGCCGTACAAGGTATGGATTTGAGGTTTAGAAATTCGGCTTCATTTTGCGCAAACGCTGCGCTGCTGGCGTTAGAGCCAGGATGAAAGGTCTTGATAAAAACTACACTAATAAAAGAATAATCAAAACCACAAATCAATCTCGATCGGCAGTTCTTTCCCTGCCGTCCCAATGAAAATGCAAGAACTTCAATGACGATCCGAGTTATAAACAATTCCGGGATTGGAAACCGACTCAAGAATATTGTATCGGCAATTCGAAAGGGGCATCATGTTGGGGATGTTGTAGAAATTTCGGGTGAATATTCCGGCTTGTTCCAAGTGGCCCAATGTGTTTTGGTGCCAGTGATTGATCATGTGGAAGTAATGTCAACTTGGAGTTTGGTTCTAGGTCAGGAAGAATCTGATCGTGGAATCCTAAAGGCGCCACGAAATATTGCGGTCTATCACGACAGGGAAACTTATGGTCTCCTGGGGAATACAATTGACTTCCAATATTTCAATATTAAAGAATGGGTTGTCGAGGATTTCTTGCGGTATTTTTCACTCATTATCTTCGATCATGAGATACTGTCGACGGTGAACCGGTTGGATGCGGAATGGCAGGTCCGTGACAAGGTGGGTGTCCATATTCGAACCTGGTTTGATGCCCCGGATCGCCATCATAACCTCTTTGATATTGAAGATTTCTTCCTGATCCTCGATTCATTGGCGGATAGCGAGAGCTTTTTCTTGTGCGTAGATCATGACGTGGCGCGACAGGCTGTAGTTGCTAGATATGGCTCCCGAAGAGTGCTAGAGCCAATTGGCCGCGAAATAGGGCATGTTGCACTCGATACCCGAGATCGTGTCGCATTTTCCGCGTTGGTCGATATGCTCTTGTTATCATGCTGTAAGAAAATTATAGGAACCTATCAAAGTACATTTTCAGAATGTGCGTGGTGGTTTGGCGGGGCAAGGCAACTAATTGAGATTCCGATTCCAAAAAAAATTGTGGAGCTTGAGAAATATTTGATGGAAAACTGATTGATTGTTTTCCATGAATGATTGTGTCGGTATGGAAGTTCATGTTGGCTGCAACTGGTTTTTGATGGATCCGCTCGATTTTTATTTATCAGTCAAGTCCATTTTATGCGTATAATATACGGATCTCCTCCTTCAAATGAGCCTAGTGGTGGTGTCAAGGTAATCTATCGTCACTGCGAGATGCTAAATACTCTTGGCGTGCCTTCTTTTGTTTGGGTGCCGAGTGATCCTGGCTTCTCTTGCGACTGGTTTGAACATGGAGCTCGCCACGTTGCGACTGAAGAGCTAGACCCAAAGAGTGACTTCATAGTGCTGCCAGAAATATGGGCCTCTTATTATGTATCGATTCTGAAAGGCCTCGGGTTTCGTGTTGCAATTTTTGTTCAAAATGCGTATTTGACTCACGTAAATCTAAATCCAAATAATAGGCACGGAATTAAAGATGCATATCACGATGCAGATCTGATTCTCTCAATTTCAGTGGATACCTCTCGGTATCTCATTGATATAGTGGGTGTTCCGAGTGATAAAATAATAAGGTTACGGTATGCCGTAGACCGAGCGCTGTTTCATCCGGTACGGAAGGAGCGCCTAGTCACTTTTATGCCTAGAAAAATGAGCGACCACGCGACACGTGTTGTAAGTCTTTTGAGTGATTGCTTGCCCCACGGCTGGAATATTGTACCGCTTGATAAACTTCGCGAGCGCCAGGTGGCGGAAGCGCTTTCGAAGTCTATAATATTCTTGGCATTCTCCGAGTTCGAGGGATTGCCAGTGCCACCCGTTGAGGCCGCCTTGTCTGGGAATGTGGTTATTGGCTACCATGGCCAAGGAGGCCGTGAGTACTGGAGGCGTCCAAATTTTGTCGAGGTTGATCAGGGTGACATTCAGCGATTCCTGTTTGAAACAATCGATATGCTCAACGATATTGGTTCTGGTCAGTTAAATATCGATGCCCTAAATGATGGTATTGATTGGCTTGGAGCATATTTCTCTCAGGATAATGAGTTGTTTATGCTAAAAACCTTAGTTCATTCGATGAGAGGTGTTTTCCGGCGTGGTGAGTAATTAATTAATATTATTTCTTTCCTTGTGCGTAAGTCGCTTTGCCTAAATTGCAATCGATAGTTTGCTGCCTCGCTTGGTATTGGCTGTCGGGAAATTTTTTTAGGGTCATTCGCAGGTTGCAGTCGCCAATTGGCGACTGTTCAAGTTTAATTTTTCTGAGCTGCGTTAGGGGCCTGACGCGTTCATTTAATACCATTCCATAAAAATGAAACCTTACCTTTTTTCTATATGCATACCAACTTGGAATCGAAGATATTTCATTGGAAAGTTGCTTGAAAATATCAGTGATCAGATCTCGGGCGATTCGGATTTTCAGGTGGTTATAAGTGACAATCACTCGATTGATGAAACATACCTAGAGGTTTCAAAATTTTTTCAAAAATTGAATATAAAATATATAAGACAAGATCGGAATATCGGTGGTATGCTTAATCTCGTTTCGGTGATGAACGAGGGGGATGGTCAGTATTGCATCTTGACGGGTGACGACGATCTCTTTCGAGGCGGTTGGCTCCCAATCCTAAAGGATCTTGCAATTAAATTTTGCCCAGATGTGATTGTATCCAATAGATTCCTTTGTGACTTGGACATGAACGTTCGTGCGATGGAGCAATGCGGGCCGATTGTTGATTCGCCGACGCTGTTTCAATGTCGAATCCCTGGGGTGTTGTTGGAATATTTACGCAACACGCTTTCAACATCGGGGTTTGGATTCGCCTCAAACTTAGTGGTCCGACGCGACGCTTGGTTGCAGGCCAATAATTCAGAATATGTTAATAGACATACATTCGCTCACATGATAAAGATCATGGATATTTTGGCAAACCACGAGGGTAGTATTCTGCGAGTTCCGATGGAGACGTCGTTGGCCCGTACGGGTAACGATCGACTTGAAGAAGGTGTTCCGGGGGGGGCTATGTCCGATTTCGACAAATTGATGGTTCACTTTGACGGCTTTTTGACTGCAGCACAATTTATTTTCAGTAATTCGCCCGATCTGCGAGCCGCCATGTTGGCGCCGATTAACCATATCTTCACGCCTGAATATAGGAGTTATTTTCCCCGATATGCAAATGAGTTTGGGAAAAAAGATGTCGCTGAGAGATTTCTGGTTGACTTTGACAGGGCGCTTGGGAGCGCGCGCGGAATATAAGGTAACGAGAGTTCTTTGTGATGCGACTCTGGGCTAATGCTAAAGTCCAGTGCGATGATTTTTGGAGGTCTAGGCTTAAGGTCTATGCGAAGTACTTTTTCGGATGTATTAAATACAATGGTTGTTAAGGATTCTTCAATGTGCTTTTCGATCTCTATGAGTGATTGGCGACCTGGGCGTGGTGTTTTTTTCTGGAACCGGATTTTTTGTTCGGTGCCGGTTCGCTCTCCGTCTCTTCGTTTTGCGTATTTCCTATATCGTTGTTTTTAAGTCGGGTTGTTTTTTAATTTCCTTCGAATTTGTGGTTCTAAGCGCGGCAATTTCTTCAATGTCGAAGATTCCCTAGAAATTCTAATTACTTTTGGATCGTTGTATTATGGAAAATGACTCTCCGGTAAGCGTTCCGTACTCACTTGTTGTGCATGTTGGCGCACACCTTGGCCAGGAGGTCTATTTTTATAACCAACTTTGCCCAAGAAGGCTTATTTGGATCGAGGCCGATCCTGAGACTTTTACCCGACTAAAACTGAACATTGAAGAAAGTTTACGAATTTATCCTTCGGCTATTCAGCATCTTTTGGTTAATGCTTGTATCGGAGCTAAATCTGGAGAGGTTACTGATTTTTATCGATATTCTAATGACGGACAATCTTCGTCACGCTTTGAGCCTTCCCCGGCTCTTGAAAGGGCTTGGCCAGAGCTGAGGGTTGTCGGGCAGCCGATTAGATTGCTTACTCGCTCATTGTCTGATGTCTTTAAGGAGCTAAAGCTTGACGCTTCTGATTTTGCCAACGCATTGCTTGTGCTTGACCTCCAAGGAGGTGAGTATGAGGCATTGGTCGGACTGGGTGATGATCTGAATAACTTTAAGAGGGTTGAAATTGAGGTTTCAAAAGAAGAGATCTATCGCGGTCAAAAAACATTCGGCCACATCGATGAGTTATTTAACCGCTCCGGATTTAGGTTGGCTTCTAGTGATTACGGGCTGGTTCCGTGGCACGGGGACGTTGCCTACATTAGAGATGACTTCGCAATCCAGATTAATCCCCATCAGACAAAGATTGCGAATGCGCTGTTCACACTTCGCGAGATTGAACGAAATTCAGGTCTTAAATCGTCCCTTGGCGGTTTTCTATTTTATGTTAGCCAAAATCTTAGAAGATCAAGCGCACAGCTTTTCCAAGACCTGCTGGCAATGTTTCTTTTCCAGGAAAAGGTCGGTGGCTTTTTTGTTGAATTCGGTGCGGCAAATGGCGAGTTGCTAAGTAATACCCTTTTACTCGAAAGGCAATTTGGATGGGCTGGAATTCTGGCCGAGCCTGCGCGGGGGTATCACCATGATCTACAAAAAAATCGTAGTTGTGCAATTGATTTGAGGTGCGTCTATTCTGAGTCCGGCATGCAGCTCGAATTTATTGAAGCGGTTGAAAAGGAACTCTCGTCATTGAAGTCCTTTCATGCCAATGATCATCATCACGAAAAGAGACTTCTGGGTACGCACTATCAGGTCGAGACGATCAGCCTTTTGGACCTCCTTCGGAATTATGATGCTCCGAGTTATATTGATTTTATTTCGATCGATACCGAGGGGTCAGAATTGAGCATCTTGAGCGCCTTCGATTTTGAGTCGTTTAGATTCGGGTTGATTTGTGTTGAACACAATTTCACACCGCTTCGTCCGAGTATCTATTCCCTTCTCAGGAAAAATGGATACATACGTATTTTTCCAGAGATTTCTGGGTTCGATGATTGGTATGTTGATCCTTTGAGGACGACTTTGTCGGTGTGATCAGAAAATCCCTCGCGCGCTTTAGTTCAAACGATTGTATTGTCGTGACTCGGTTCCAAAGCTGTTGATATTTTATGTGTGTTTTCGCGAAGATTCTTGTGTTTCCCCTATCTTTGAGGTTTGTTTGAAAGCAGTTATTTTGGCTGGCGGGTTGGGGACGCGCTTATCAGAGGAGACTGCCAGTCGGCCGAAGCCGATGGTTGAAATCGGCGGCAGACCAATCCTTTGGCATATTCTTAAGGTTTATGCGGCTCATGGCATCAATGATTTTGTCATACTCTGTGGCTATAAGGGCTACATGATTAAGGAGTACTTTGCAAATTATTTTTTGCATATGTCGGATGTTACGTTTGATATGGCCAGTAACCAGATGCACGTGCACAATCAGAAAGCTGAGGCCTGGCGTGTGACTCTTGTCGATACCGGTGATGACACTCAGACAGGGGGGCGTCTTCGCCGTGCATCGGCTTATCTTGATGAGGATCAGGATTTTTGTCTTACGTATGGGGATGGTTTAGGGGACGTTGATATTTCGTCGGCGATTGCTTTCCATCAGGGGCATGGCGCTGAGGCAACAATGACAGCTGTGCAGCCGCCCGGGCGATTCGGGGCGATTGAAATTCGTGGGACCCGGGTTGAGCGTTTTCAAGAGAAGCCAATGGGGGAGGGGGGTTGGATCAATGGTGGGTTTTTTGTTCTGAAGCCATCCGTTATTTCTCGGATCGAAGGCGATTCGACTCTGTGGGAGAAGGAGCCGCTTGAGTCGCTTGCCAAGGATGGTCAGCTGCATGCTTGGTACCATCCAGGCTTCTGGCAACCGATGGACACCATGCGGGATAAGCAGCACCTTGAGAAATTGTGGTCGTCTGGCTGCGCTCCCTGGAAGAGCTGGTGACCGTGGGTAATAATTTTTGGCACGGACGACGAGTTTTTCTGACGGGGCACACTGGATTTAAGGGCAGTTGGCTTGCGCTGTGGTTGAGTCAGCTTGGCGCCAAGGTCCACGGTTTGGCGCTGGCACCTAACACTGAGCCCAGCCTGTTCCATTTGTGCAGCCTTCAAGACACTCTGGTGTCATCAACCATTGCCGACGTGCGTGACTTGAAGGCAGTTTGTTCCGCAGTGGGTCAGGCAGAGCCGGAAGTGGTGTTCCATCTGGCCGCGCAACCATTGGTAAGAGCCTCTTATGTCGATCCGGTTGGCACGTATTCGACGAACGTCATGGGTACGGTCCATGTGCTCGAGGCCGTTCGACAAATGCCGTCGGTGCGTGCAATCGTCGTAGTGACCACTGATAAGTGCTACGAGAATCAAGAGTGGGCCTGGGGCTACCGGGAAACCGATCCGCTTGGTGGTCATGACCCTTACAGCAACAGTAAAGCGTGTACTGAGCTGGTCAGTGCGGCGTATCGCCAGTCGTTTTTCGGGCCGAGTCAAACGTTAGAAGGGGGCGTTGCGATCGCCACCGCTCGGGCCGGCAATGTAATTGGCGGCGGCGATTGGTCGAAAGACCGTCTGATACCCGACATTTTACGTGCAATCGAGGCCAGCGAACCCGTTCAAATCCGTAATCCACAGGCCACCCGCCCGTGGCAGCATGTTTTGGAGCCATTACGCGGTTATCTTGTTCTCGCGCAGGCTCTCCTTGAGCGGTGGCCCTTGAACGCGGGCTGCTTTAATTTTGGTCCATCGCCTGATGATGTATGGTCCGTTGGGCGTGTGGTCGACACGGTTTGTCAGAAATTCGACGAAAAGGCCAGCTGGCACAGGGATGATAACCCGACACCGCACGAGGCTAACTCCCTCAGTCTGGATATCGCTCGCGCAAACCTCCTGCTTGGGTGGCGGCCAATACTCGACATTGAAAAAGCTCTTACGATGACCGTGGATTGGGCGAAGGGCTTCATGGCGGGGGTGAATGCGCACGAGTTGACCTTGGCCCAAATCCAATATTTCCAAACCCTTCTGGAGCCAAAGAATGATTGAACAGGGCTCACCGCACTTCGGCATGCAGGCGCTGCGCAACCAGATCGCAGCGCTTGTCGAAGAGTATGCGACTCTCGCATTTTCCCAGCAGCCGTTTGTGCCTGGAGTGACCTCGGTGCCGCCCTCTGGCAAATTGCTCGATGCGGCAGAACTCAAACTCATGGTTGAGGCGAGCCTCGATGGCTGGTTAACTACCGGGCGGTTTAACGCTGCCTTTGAAGAGCGTTTGGCCAAATTTATCGGTGTGAAGTATCTGATGACCGTGAATAGCGGTTCATCCGCCAACCTCGTCGCCTTTAGTGCGCTAACTTCACCCCGCTTGGGTGATCGCGCAATAAAACCCGGCGACGAGGTAATCGGGGTGGCTGCGGGCTTTCCGACCACGGTCAATCCAATACTGCAGTTTGGGGCGGTACCTGTTTTTGTCGACGTCGATATTCCGACCTATAACATCGACACAACGCGGGTAGAAACAGCGATCACGCCCCGCACCAAAGCGATCATGCTCGCACACACCTTGGGCAACCCATTTAACCTTGCCGAAATCACACGCCTCTGTAAAAAATATGGTCTATGGTTAATCGAAGACTGTTGCGACGCGCTTGGCTCCACTTATAATGGCCAAATGGTTGGCACGTTTGGTGATATAGGCACCCTCAGCTTTTACCCTGCACACCATATCACGATGGGGGAGGGCGGGGCTGTTTTTACCAATAACTTGGAACTCAAGCAGATCGCGGAAAGTTTTCGAGATTGGGGCCGTGATTGCTATTGCCCACCGGGAAAAGACAATACCTGTGGCAAACGGTTTTGTTGGAAGTTGGGTGATCTGCCAGAGGGCTACGATCATAAATACACGTATAGCCACCTGGGCTATAACCTGAAGATCACAGACATGCAGGCTGCCTGCGGCTTGGCCCAGTTGGACAAGGCGCCGATGTTTATTGAGCAGCGCAAGCGCAATTTCGCGACTCTGCGAGAACAACTGGCTGAATGCGAGGAATTCCTGATTCTGCCGGAGGCGACCGAGGGTGCAGAGCCATCGTGGTTCGGTTTCCCAATCACGCTACGGCCTAATTCGCCCGTGACCCGGGTGGAATTGCTGACCTATCTCGACCAGGAGAAGATAGGGACCCGACTCTTATTCGCTGGTAACCTGACGCGCCAGCCTTACATGAAGGGCCGCAACTTCAGAGTGCGCGGGGAGTTGACAAATACCGATTTGGTAATGAATGACACTTTCTGGATCGGCGTGCAACCGGCACTCACCGGGGAGATGTTAGCGACTTCGGTAGAAAAAATATCGGCCTATCTAGGGGTGAGTTTTTAAATGGTAACCAAAATGGTAAGTAGAATTCCTCTGCCCCTCGTGACTTTTGAGATGGCTAACAACCACATGGGCGACCTGACCCATGGGGAAAGAATTATTCGAGAGTTTGCAGTGCTGTCGCGCAAATTTCCCGAATTAAAGTTCGCCTTCAAGCTGCAGTACCGAAATCTTGATACGTTTGTTCATCCAGCAGTTCGCGATCGCCAAGATATTAAGCATGTCAAGCGTTTCAACGAAACGAGGCTCTCATGTGAGCAGTTAGATCGTCTGGTCGCGGTGATTAAGGAGGAAGGTTTTGCGTCGATGGTGACACCGTTCGATGAAGATTCGGTTGATGTTATTGAAGGGCAAGATGTTGACATTATCAAGATTGCCAGTTGCTCATTCAACGATTGGCCGCTTCTCGAACGTATTGCCAAGACTGACAAACCGATTGTTGCTTCTACTGCGGGCGCCTCAGTTTCGGCGTTGGACGCCGTCATTAGTTTTTTTATGCATCGGAATAAAGATTTTGCGATATTGCATTGCGTTGCAGAATACCCAGCCGCCGACGATCGGATGCAACTCAATCAAATTGAATTTCTAAGAAACCGGTACCCGTCTGTTCGAATCGGGTTCTCGACCCACGAGGGGCCGGAGAATTATGAGATTGTCAAGTTGGCCATTGCTAAGGGCGCAGATATTTTTGAGAAACATGTCGGCGTGCCAACTGAAGAGTATCCCTTGAATGCCTATTCTGCTTCACCGATTCAGGTTGAGCGGTGGCTCGAGGCAATCTGCTACGCAGCATCGGTGTGTGGCCACAATTCGGACGCTCGCTCTCCGATTAATCAGGCGGAGCAGGATAGTCTTCTTACGCTTCGTCGGGGGGTGTTTGCATTACGAAACATTTCGGCAGGGCAAGTGATTGAGCGCAATGATGTTTACTTTGCATTTCCTCCTGAACCGGGGCAACTTACCACAAACGACTGGGGAAAATATGTCTCCTTGCATGCGGAGTATGACGTCAGGGTCGACGAGCCGTTATTGTGCCGAAATCTAAGAATCCGTGATGATCGTGAAAAAGTTCTCGAGATTGCAGGGCGCGTAAAAAAACTTCTCGCCGAGAGCCGTATTACTGTTCCAGGCGGGGTCGACCTCGAGATTTCACACCATTATGGGATTGAGCGCTTCGATGAAGTGGGACTCACGATGATAACGGTGGTCAATCGAGGTTATTGCAAAAAGCTTCTCGTTTGTCTACCCGGACAACGTCACCCGGAACAGTACCATCAGCAAAAGGAAGAGACTTTTCACGTGTTGTATGGTGAGCTTGAACTGAGCTTGAATGGTGAAAGATCGATCGTTTGCCCCGGAGATGTGATTAACATACACCCCGGCGTGCGTCATGCATTTGTCAGTGCGGGAGGGGCCATCATTGAGGAAATATCCTCGACACACTTTGTTAACGACTCTTTCTACACGGATGATGAAATCAATCAGAATAGGAACCGTAAAACTCTGCTGACGTATTGGATGGACCAATGAAAAGGGTCGCCGATGTTGTTGCTGCATGGATTGCGGACGCAGGAGTCCTTGACGTTTTCTTGCTTCCAGGCGGCGGGGCGATGTATCTAAATGACGGCATTGCATGCGAACCAAGGTTACGGGCGGTTCCTTGTCATCACGAGCAGGCATGCGGAATTGCCGCGGAGGCGTATGGTCGTATGCACAACGCAGGGTTTGGGGTGGCCATGGTCACGACCGGACCGGGTGCCACCAATGTCTTGACTCCCGTTGCAGGTGCGTGGATTGAATCGCTACCCCTCTTGATTCTTGCTGGTCAGGTCAAACGGGCAGACGCGCTTAATGGACGCTCTTTGAGGCAGGGTGGTGTGCAAGAAGTCGACATGCTGCCGATCGTCGGGGGCATAACCAAGTTCGCAGCCTGTGTAAACGATCCGATGGACGTGTTGTGGGTTTTGGATCAAGCGCGTCATGCGATGTTGAGTGGGCGTCCTGGGCCGGTTTGGGTTGACATTCCGCTAGATGTTCAGGCAGCGCCAGTCGATGAGGCAAATTTACGTCGCTATCGACCAAACTCGAATGGTTCCGGTGCAATTGAATCTAGCTCGCTGGACGAGATACAGCGGCTGATATCGTTCTCACATCGACCCCTGATTCTCGCCGGCCATGGCGTGCGCATCTCCGGAGCGGCGGCCCATTTTCGAGAATGGGCGGAGCAGTTAGGCATTCCGTGCGTATTCACTTGGAATGCGTCTGACCTTTTACCCTGGGAGCATGACCTGTACGTGGGTCGTCCGGGGGTGGTAGCCGCTCGCGCCCCCAACTTTGCAGTGCAGAATTGCGACCTTTTGATTGCGATTGGCGCGAGACTCGATAATGTTGTGACAGCTTACAATTCTGAGTTTTTTGCTCGTTCCGCAAAGAAGGTCGTTATCGATGTCGATGAGTGCGAGTTGGCTAGACACCAGTTTGACGCGGAACTCAGCATCCGGTCTGGCGCGCTCGAGTTCATTCAGGCTTGGGCTAACCAGGAAATCAAAAGTTCACGCGCCTGGCCTGAATGGATTGATAGATGCCGCAACTGGAAGAATCTCTTTCTGCCAGGGGACCGGGGATCAGAGTCGTCCGAGAGTGATCCCGTCACCCATATCGAATTCGTCGAAGCTTTATCGAGGCACGTCCCAGAGGACACCCTGCTCGTCACAGGTAGCTCAGGTCTGGCGGTGGAGTTCTTTTACACCGCATTCCGAAACAAGCCAGGTCAACGCTTCTTTTTGACATCAGGTCTTGGCGCGATGGGGTATGGTCTTCCAGCCGCAATCGGTGCATGTATCGGCTCGGGAGGTAAGCCAACGCTATGCATTGAGAGTGACGGTAGCCTCATGCTCAACATACAAGAGCTTGCAACCCTTAAGGCGTTCAATCTGCCGCTCACGATCGTGGTCATGAACAATGGGGGCTATGCTTCTATACGCAACACCCAACGCAACTATTTTTCTTCCCGCTATATTGGATCTGGTGTCAGCTCAAAGCTCGAATTGCCGCCGCTCGCGGGGGTGGCTCGATCGTTTGGTATTGACGCGGTTTCAGGCGACTGTCTGGCGGATCTCGAGGGTTTCTTCAATAACCTCGATTTCAGCGGCCCTAGGCTACTCGATTTCAGGCTCGCAAGCGACGAGGCACTTTCTCCAAAAGTCTCTGCGTTGCCTCAGAAAGACGGTTCCATCCTCTCAATGCCGCTTGAGGACATGAGTCCGTTGTTGGATTTGGAAGCGCTGGAGAGGGAAATGTTGGTTCCACTATCTTTGCAATCCCTTGCCGCGAGGGGTACGCATTGACACACTGTCGCCTTTGTGGGGACCAACTAGGGCCAGTTTTGCTCAGTCTTGAGGGGATGCCAGCCTCGGCGCAAAATCTTCCGTCAGCGGCTGAATTGTTGGCCGACGTGTCCCAAACACTCGAGATTCGGCAGTGCGTCGGATGTGGTCTCGCACAGGTTAGCTGTGAGCCGGTGCCGTATTACCGAGAAGTTATCCGAGCGACCGCATTCTCGGAGGAAATGCGCCGATTTCGCCAGGTTCAGTTATCTAAGTTCACCGCAAGGTTTTCATTGCATTCCAAGCGAGTGTTGGAGGTGGGCTCAGGATGCGGCGAGTATCTTGAGCTTCTTGATGGGGCCGGAATGGAAGCATGGGGTACCGAGGCCGGCTCGTCCTCGGTAGAGAAAGCTACGCGCGCCGGATGTAGGGTCCAGAAAGTTTTTCCGGAGGAAGCAGAGACAGTCCTCGAGGGAGGGCCGTTTTCGGCTTTTTTTAGTTTTAATTTTATGGAGCATTGGCCAAGGCCTCGCGGTGTACTGGCGTGTATTCGACGCCATTTGACACAAGACGCTGTGGGTTTGGTGGAAGTCCCCAACTTCGACATGCTTATTGAAAAACGGATGGCAACCGAGTTCATTGCGGATCATCTCTCATACTTTACGGCAAATACATTTCGAACGGCACTGGAGCTATCTGGTTTTGAAGTCGTCGAAATTGAAGAGGTTTGGCATCGTTATATCCTTTCTGCTACGGTTCGCAAAAGGCGCTTACTCGTCAGCGGTCCCTTTCTCGCCGGGCTCCACACGCAACGAGAACGGATCGCTCAGTTTGCCAGCGGGTCTGGGGAGAGAGGGCTCGCAGTTTGGGGGGCTGGCCACCAGGCGCTGGCCTCAATGGCCCTGATGGGTCTCAAGGGACGGGTCCGTTATGTGGTGGATTCCGCGTCATTCAAGCAAGGGAAATTCACACCCGCAACACACTTCCCAATCGTGTCTCCCGACGAACTCGATCGCAATCCCGTTAGTTCAATTTTGGTTATGGCAGCTGGATTCTCGGATGAAGTTGTGAGAATTATTCGAAGAAGATGGGGTCAACGGTTCCAAGTTGCGATTTTGCGCGAAGACAGTTTTGAAGAGCTCTAAAGTTAAGTTCAAGTGAAGCAAAGTAATTTGCAGGACGCGATTGCGTTAATCGATGAACTCGTCCCGAATTCAAAAGCGGGTTTGCCCGAGGCGCTCTTTTTGCTCGTGAGTCGTTTGACACCTCTTGTTAATGTAGATCTGCTGATTGAAAACGAAGCTGGCGAGAAGTTGCTCGTGTGGCGACACGATCGGTTCTACGGACCGGGCTGGCATATTCCCGGAGGCATCGTACGATTCAAGGAGACAATGGCCGAGCGGCTTGCAAAAGTCGCCCTGAGCGAAGTTGGCTGTGAGGCGACCGTGATTGGAGAATGCCTACGGATAACTGAAATGCGGCATGTTGATCGTGATGTGCGGGGGCATTTTCTTTCACACCTTTTTCGGTGTCGTCTTTTGGGAGAACCGGACTCGAAGCGTAGGGCTATGGTGGATTCGCCGAATGCTGGAGAATGGGCTTGGTTCCGGTCGGCTCCAGAAAGTCTCATTCAACAGCACAAGCGATTCAGTGATCTGTTGAATGCATCTCCCAACGTACAAGAGGACTCTCGTGGGAACTGAATGGCGAGGGCCGGAGGCGTTAGCGCGAGTCGTGCGCGCTGAAACTGTGCGCTTATTCCCCAAGTCGATGCCTTACTGGAGCGAACTGGCGGGTGCCCGCATCTTGATGACAGGCTGCTCGGGTTTGTTTGGACTTTGGCTACTGGAACTCTTTGATCGCGCGAATTCCGAGCTCGGGCTGGGAATTCGAGTTGCTGTTTTGACGAGACAAACCCGAAATTTTTTTGAGCGATATCCTCAGTTCTCTCGAATTCACGGACTGGAAGTTATCGAGGGCGACGTCCGGGGGTTCAAATTAGGCGCATTCCAGCCAACACATCTCATCCATGGCGCGACAACCTCTGCATCGGAGACCTTCGAGGGTGCCTCGCCTCTTCAAAAATTTGACACGCTCGTAAGTGGCACTAACCATGTCTTCTCGCTCCTTCCGAAGGGTGGCGTTCGCTCGGCGCTTTTTCTGAGTTCGGGCGTTGTTTATGGAACTCTCCCGAACGGTCTGGACCGATACCCAGACGATTTCACGAGCGCGCCGCAGCCAGAGGATATTTCGGCCGGCCTTGGACATGCTAAGCGTGCCGCGGAGTTTCTCTGTCATGCGCATGCATCCACACTTGAAATACCGATCAGGGTTGCACGATGTTTCTCATTTTCCGGTGCAGGGGTCCCGCTTGATTTGCACTACGCGATTGGGGATTTTGTCAGGCAATCTTTGGTGGGGTCTTCCATAGAGATTACTGGAGATGGCTCCGCGGTCCGCTCTTATTTGCATCTCGCCGATTTGGCAACCTGGCTTGTTGCGCTCCTTGGGGACCCGGACCGTTCAAAACCTGCAGTCCTTAATGTGGGCTCCCCTCGAGGCGTTTCCATAAGACAGCTAGCCGAAACAGTGGCATCCGCACTGACGCCAAGCCCGTCTGTGGTCGTAAAAGGCATCGCGGATTATGCGGTGGGCAACCCCGTTCGCAGAAGATACGTACCGAACACAAGTTCGGCCTTAGCGTATGATCTCAGTGATTGGACCCCGATCGAGCATTCGCTACAAACAATGCTGCAGACAAGCGGCATTGATCCGAGTCGTTTGGCGGAAGTTCGCAGTTTATAAATTAAGAGAAAGTCGGTGAGGCGCGAGCCTGGTTGACAATACGCAGATGCAATTACCTAAGGAGCGATAGATTGTCCGATTCACTGAAGATTTTGGCGCAGGACGAGGTACTCTCACTGACGGAACAAGCGAAACGAAAAGATCAGAGTATCAGGCGGCCGCGCGTTCACGAAAAAATTCAGCGCTACTTCCGGGAGATGGTGTCAGGGCACATTAGCCCGATTCTGCGGCTGAAAATCAATCGCTCGCTGTGTAACTTCCATTGCGCGCACTGTTGCGAGGAACCTTACATGTCTCGGGACCTTAAGAAGCGTACGGGTGGCATTGACCCTCGCCCGCAGATGGGACTAAACGATTACCAAAAGCTATCGGAGGAGGCCGACGAATACGGGATTTTCCGCTTTGTTTTGACTGGCGGTGAAGCGCTGCTTGACAAGAATTTGGATAAACTCATCGAGGTTCTTGATCCAAACAAACATTTAATTATCCTGGACACCAACGGATGGACATTCGACGAAGATAAGGCGAAGTGGTTTGCGGGGCTCGGGGGCTACAAGGTACAAATCTCACTCGACAGTTATATTGAAGAGGAGCACGACCAGTTCAGGTCCAAGAAAGGCTCGTACAAACGCGTCATGCGCGCCTTGCAAGCTTCAAAAGCTGCCGGATTGGAACTCCTTATTTCAACCTGTATTATCCGCGGACGGGTATTCACTCAGGAATTCGAGGATCTTTGTGAGTATTGTAAAGTCGAAGACATTCCACTGTATGTCACTTTAGCAAAGCCAGTGGGTACCGCGCGCGAACACGACGACTGGGTGTGCACCAAACTCGATGTGGACCACCTCAAATTGCTGGAGGCGAAATATAACATCTTCACCCACATGACGCCGTCATATGGTCAACCCGGACGCTGCATTACCGTCAAAGGCATCAATACGGTCAATCATGATGGTGAGTTGGTCCCGTGCCCATACATGGACCTCTCAATTGGGAATATCGTCAAAGAGCCTTTGGCGGATGTTCTTGACCGAGGAATGCGCAACAAATGGTTGGGGCCCTATAGAGATGAATGTATTATTGGGGAGCACAAGGGTTTTATCCAGTTTCATAATCAGGCGGTTGAGAAGTATTTGACGATAAGCCCACTGTTGCCCGTCCCGTATGAACATGGATTTGGTCACTCGGGTGCGGTCTGATGGGAGGCGGCACAAGCGCAGGCGCGCTTTTTAATGAAAAAGGCCGAAGAGTCCCCTCAAAGGATAACCGAGTATTCGATATCGAGCCCCTCGAATACTATCATGTGGCCAATGGCGAGATAAACTTTGCTTCAATAGCCGAAAATTACAAGGCAACCGGTTATCTCCCTCACTTAAGCCTTGGCGATTTCCAGCATCGTTGCGAAGCACTGAAATTAAAGATCTCACTCGACTCGAACTTCAGCGGACTCTTAAACGGTGTGCACGTTCCATTCGTTCTGCCGAAACTAAACTCCGGTGTCGATATTGCAGAGTCAATATTCGAAGACAAGTTGCCATATGTCGGAAAATCATTTACTTCGAGATATCCAGAGGCCTATTTCAAAGCAATTATGCAAGGGGGCGCTTCCCTCAAAGGCAATCTAACAGTATCAGAAGGATCAAGGTACGATCAGTTTCTGACTGCAGCAACCAGTGGGTCGATTATGGGCTGGTATTTCCCGCAGGCATTGCAACAATTTGATCTTGATTCTCAGGTGGCGCAGATGCGGGATTTGCCTAATTTCGAAGGGGTCTGTCTAAGCGGACCAGCCGAAATTTTTGCCGCGTTGATCGGAAAACCCGACTTGTTAATCAACGAGCACGGATACAGCCCCATACTATGTATGTCCGCGCTGCAACATTCTGACGACCGTCTAACATTAGTTGTTAAGTCTTATGGCCCACATCTTGAGGTCTGGTGCCTGAGCCAGATGTTAACGCCGGGAGTCAAGCAAGTCTCGGAGCAGTGGAGCGGCGGAATAACTTTTTTCTGCCCAGCGGACTGAGATATGGCGCCTCGGAAATAGGGTGGCTAGATACATAATATTTTGAAATGAATTGGTGATTAATTAAGGGGATTTTCCCACCGCTCTGATTGAGCAATGGAAGAAGGACTACAATTCGGTACGACCGCACTCGAGCCTGGGTTACGGTAATCCCCCCGTTTTCCGGTGCTGCCAGAAGTAGAGGGTTAAGCAGCCATGGCTAGTCGCTGCATTGGGGTTATTCCGCCCAAAGCCATGTGAGGGCGTTCATGATT